>JAEEGL010716356.1_pt1 | contig 13704 bp, 10 predicted proteins | sample 9134231 | NCBI WGS metagenome assembly JAEEGL01 (sample SAMN16246548, study PRJNA631951) | gut metagenome | biome: gut microbiome; feature: rumen; material: fiber-attached | host: Bos | place: Iran: Karaj | collected 2018-10 | reverse complement strand
TATTGGAAATTTTTATATGAAGAAGTTAAATTTTCTTTTATTTATTTTTTTATTACTCCTTATATTTTTTTGTTTAAATATTTTTTAATAATATAAGTGGTTTAATTATTTATTTTTATAAATTATGATTTTTACATAAAGAAAAAACTAAAACAATTAATTATTAAATAGAATTGATTACCGTTATAATATATAATAATATATAACATAAAAAAATAAAAAAATAATATATAATCAAAATATCCAAAAAAAAATTAATAAACTATAAGAAAAAGCACAAGTTTTAAAGAAAAAAAAAATGTCAAACTTCAATATAAATAAATTTCCAATATTACCGTTAAATAATATAGAACAAACAACACTGACTCAACTTCAAATTCAAAATTTGATATATTTATATTATTTTTACAACGAATTTACTTCTTCAATAATTAATGGAAGTGAAAAAATTAAAAATATAAATAATAATAACATAGAAAATAGCTTTTTAAATTTAAATGAAAAAAATATTTTAAATTCTCAAAAAAAAAAATTTCCAATAATAGAAGGAAGAGAATATATAATAATAAATAAAAATAATAAAAAAAAAATTTTCTGTTGTAAATATCCAAATTGTAATAACATATATCGTTCAAAAGAGAATTTAATTTTACATTTTAAAAATAAGCATTTAATGGAAAAACCATATCATTGTAATTTTTGTAATGCTTCTTTTTCACATAGAAATGGAAAAATTTATCATGAAAGAAAAGAACATACTAAAATATTTCCACATATTTGTTTATTTCAAAATTGTCAAATGAAATTTCCTAGTAAAAGTTCTCTTAATTATCATTTAAAACATACTCATAATTGTCTTTAGAAAATTTTTTTTTATGGTTTTTATTTTTTTTTATTTTTGGATTTTTTTGTATATTATTATTTTAGGTTTTTTTGAGAATTATTTTTTCAATAATTTATTACAAATTTAGTTTTTTGTATATTTGATTCCATTAAAAAAATGATTTTTTTAGTTATAATATATTAAATATATTAAAAAAGATATATGATAAGATTAAATTTTATTTTTAAAACCTTTAATTTTATATTTTTTAAACACCCATTTTATTTTTAATATATAAAACTTAAAAATTAAATAATTCCTTTGCAATTTGAGATTTTATTTTAAAGAATAACTTCTTTGATAATTGATCATTATTCTTCCATAAAAAAATTTTTAACGCAAAAATTTTTTAAATTATTTAATGTTAAAATCTATAATAAAGTATAGTTTATTTTATAATTTTTAATATATTATTTTTTATTTTTTTAAATTAATTGTTAGAATAAATGAATAATATTTAAAAAAAATTTGTTTTTTGAAAAAATTTTTTTCTATATAAATATAAAACTAATCTAATATATAATTACTTTTTAATTTCCATTTGTTTTTGTTGAGTAATTTTTGTAATTAATAATTTATTATTGCTTTTCTTAAGAAAATCACATAAACTTTGTTTTTTATTTTTTAAAATAATTTTTTTAGTAAGATTACTAACTTTAATATCTGAATTTCCATTAATAATACTAAGACAACTGAAATTATGCTGAGAATTTTTTTCAGTAGATTTCTCTTTACTTCTCTCTCAATAAGATTTATTATATTCTTTATTTCTTGTAATAACATCTATTCTTTTACCCATTATTTTTTTATATTCACTTAATTTTTCATTTGTTTTAATTTTTTCAATTGGTAAAGATTTCTTCATTAAATTAATTCTTATTACTGATTTTTCTTTTGAAACTCCTGAATTTATATAAGTCGAATTTGTTGAACTCATATTTATAAGATTTGTATATGAATGACTTATTAAATTACTGTTTGAATTACTCTTTTTAAAAAATTTTGATTCAAAATGTTTTATTTCTTTTTCTTTTTCATTTATTAAATTTTTTAATTTATTTTCACTTTGAATTAAATTATTATTTATTTCTTCTAAATTTTTTAATTTTAATTTTAATTTATCAATTTTTGTTACATATTTTGAAAGTTTTTCTTCATTTTGTTTATAATTTTCCTATATTATTTTAATATAAATTATATACTAATTTCTTTGCTAATATTAAATTTTCTTTTTCTAATTCATCGATTTTATCTAATAAACTTTCTAAATATAATTTTAACTGATGTTGAATTCCAATATGTTCTCTATTATTACTTTCTTCTTTTCTTAATAATATTTCATAATCTTCTGCAAAACATTCATTTGATTTGTAATTTAAACTTTCTTTTAAATTTGCAAATTGTTTTTCTGATTCAATGGTTACTGATATATCAAATGAAGATTTAATGTATTCTATTAATGTTAATAAATTTTGCTTATTTAAATTATTAATTTCAAAATCTAATTCTTCTTTACAATTGTCTTTCTCTTTATTCTAATTTATTATTATAATTCTTTACTTTTTGAAAATAATTTTTTTTAATATGTAAATATAATTGAATTAAAGCTTTTTTTACTTTATTAAAATCATCATTCATTTTATTTTGAGAATTATATTATTTTTCAATCCAAAAAAATTTTATCATTTTAAAAAAAATATTTTTAATAATTAATGTTAAACACAATATCCCAAGAGAATCCATTACAAGATGAAGAGAAAGTAGGAATGAAACTTCAACAACCTCGAAACAAAGCTCCTTCATCATTTCAAATAACAGCAGAGCAAATAATAAAAGAAAGTCAAGCACATAGAACAGATGAAATAGCAATTCCAATTCAAGTAATAAACGATGAAGATGAATTAAATGATTTTAAATTAAGAGTAAGAAAAGAATTTGAAGACCAACTTCGTCGTCAAAAAGAAAATATAAATTGTTGGTTAAAATATGCAGATTGGGAACAACATCAAACAGAATTTGTAAGAGCGAGATCAATATATGAAAGAGCAATAGAAATAGATTATAAAAATGAAAGTATTTGGATGAGATATGCAGAAATGGAAATGAAACATAAATTTATAAATTATGCAAGGAATGTTTTTGAAAGAGCTTGTAAATTATTACCTAAAGTAGATAAATTTTGGTTAAATTGGACTTTAATGGAAGAAAAATTAGGTAATTATATTGGAGCAAGAGAAATTTATAAAAGTTGGATGAGTTATAATCCTGATGATAAAGCTTGGATTTCTTTTTCTAAATTTGAAGAAAGAATGGGACAAATTGATAATTGTAGAAATGTACTTTATGATTATATGAATGTTAAAAATAGTTCTCAGAGTTATATTAAAGTAGCTAAATTTGAAGAAAAACATCATAATATTAAAAACGCAAGAAATATTTATGAGAAAGGAATTCAAAATTTAGGAAATGAAGCTTTGAAAGAAAAATATTTTATGGAATACATTAAATTTGAAATGAAATATAAAAATTATGATAAATGTAGAGAATTATTTAAATTCGCTTTAGAAAATATTAAAGAAGATAAAAATAAATTAAGCGAATTTTATGAAAAATTTGAAAAAATGTATGGAACAAAAGAAACATTAGATGAAATGATAATTAATAAAAGGAAATTATATTATGAAAATGAATTAGAAAAAAACAATATGAATTATGATTTTTGGTTTGATTATTTAAAATTAGAAGAAGATTATGGAACAAAAGAATCAATAAGAGAATTATATGAAAAAGCAATAAGTAATGTTCCTCCAATAAATGAAAAAAAATATTGGAGAAGATATATTTATTTATGGATAAATTATGCTTTTTATGAAGAATTAATTAATAAAGATATTGAAAGAGCAGGGGAAATATATAAAAATGTATTAAACCTAATTCCACATAATATATTTACATTTGGAAAAATATGGATTCTTTATGCAGAATATTATATAAGAAATAATAATTTAGATAAAGCAAGAAAAATATTTGGATTAAATTTAGCAGTGTGTCCAAAAGAAAATGTAATAAAAAGATATTTAAATATTGAAGAAGATTTAGGTAATATAGATAGAGTAAGAACAATATTTCAATCGTATATAGAAAAAAAACCAGAAAATTCAAAAATGTGGATTAAATATGCTGAGTTTGAAAAAGATTTAGAAGAATATGAAAGATGTGAAAGTATATATGAAGCTGCTTTAACAATTAATTTAGATTATCCTGAAGATGTTTGGAAAAGTTACATTAATTCAGTATATGAAAATCATGATAAAGTTATTAATTTATATGAAAGATTATTAAAAAAATCTAAACATATTAAAGTCTGGTTAAGTTATATTAAATATGAATTGGAAATGGAAAAAATAGATAAAATGAGAAATTTATGTCAAAGAGCGATTGATTTTTTTAAAAAAGAAAATTTAAAAAAAGAAAGAAAAGAAATTATTGAATTTTGGATTAATTGTGAAAAAGATGATAATGAAAAAGAAAAAATTAAGAAAATGTTACCTTCTATTAAAAAAATTACTAAGAAAAATGAAGAAGGAATTATTGAAGAAGTTGATGACTTAGTTTTTCCTGATGATGAAAAAGAAAATAAAGGTTTGAAAATATTAGAAAATGCACTTAAATGGAATGAAAATACTCAAGAATAAAAATATATGTAATTATTATATATAATAAACCTTATTTATAAAAAATAAAATAATATAAATTAAAATTAATAATTTTGAAAAATAAATGCGATAAATAAAATAAAAATTGTTTCATTATATAATTTTATATTTATAATTCACAAATATTTATAAAATAATTATATACTATTACATAAAATATATTTTTCCTCAAAAATTAAAAACAAATATCACAACTTCTTCCATCATTTTCTTTATTAATTTCTTGTTCATAATTAAGTGAAAATACTTTATCTTCATTTTCAAATTTAATTCCATTTTTTTCTTTTTCTAAATCATATTCATATAAAATTTTGGCGGAATTAAAAATAAATTCTTGTGCATTAAATCCATCTTTAGCAGAAGTTTCTAAAAATAAATCAAAATTATTTTCATTTGAAAAATTTTTTCCTTCTTCAAAACTAACTTCTCTATTTGAATCTAAATCCATTTTATTTCCAATTAAAATTAATTTTATATCACTTGAAGCATAAGATTTAATTTCTCTTAACCAATAATTTATAGTATTAAAACTTTCAATATCATCAATTGAATAAACTAAAATTGCTAAATTAGTTCTTTTATAAAAAGTAGAAATTATAGATTTAAAAAGTTCTTGACCACATGTATCCCAAGTTTGAAGTAATATTTTTTTTTTGTCAATTTCTGTTAAAATATTATAATATTCAAACCCTAAAGTTGATTGACTATTTACATTAAATTGATTTCTAAGAGCTTTTATTATTAAAGAAGTTTTTCCTACTCCTGTATTTCCTATTAATATTATCTTAAATTTTTTATCTGCTTTATATTGTTTATTTATATTTTGCTTTATATTTTTTAAAGAATTTTCATTATCCTTCGTTTCCTCTTTTTTTATATCTGTCATAATAATTTAAAACTATTATTTAATATATTTTATTTATATTTTTTATATTAATTGAATTAATTATTTGGAAAAAAAAAATAATAAAGTTTATGATATATATTTATTTTGAAACACCCATATCCAATAAGAGAAAGATAAATTATATCAATTTCTCATAAAAAACATAGGAATAGTGAAGTTTATTTATCCGGCTTATATTTAATATATTAAAGTAAAGATTGAAAAAAACCCAAGGATTTATTTATTCCTCTTTTTTAATCTTGAGATTTAAAATGCATATCTCCTAAAAATAAAATATAGGTCAACCTTTGTTCACATATTTCTAAATATATATTCCAGGTATACCAGTCAGGCAACTTAAAAATTTTAAATTGTATCAAAAAAAATTCTTTCTTAAAAAGTTAAATAAAAAATAATGATAAAAACCTCTTTAAAAAAAAAACAATAAAAAAAACATATATAAAAAAATGAAACCAAAAAGCGAAAGTGTGAAAGTAGCAATCCGTGTCCGTCCAATGAACTCACGTGAGAAGCAAGAGAAATCAACAATATGTATATCAGTAGATAACACAAACAACACAGTAGCAGCAACATCATCGAAAAATGAAACAAAAACGTTTCAATTTGACTATGTTTACGACATGGATTCTACTCAGCGTCAAGTATACGATGAAGTGGCTTTTCCAATAGTAGATTCTATATTCCAAGGTTACAATGGAACAGTATTTGCTTATGGTCAAACTGGATGTGGTAAAACTTATACTATGATGGGAATTATTAATGATCCTAATTTAAGAGGTGTTGTTCCTAATGCTTTTGATCATATTTTTGGATATATTAAAACTGAAGGAATTAGTAAAAAATTTTTAGTTAGATGTTCCTTTGTTGAAATTTATAATGAAGAAGTTAGAGATTTATTGAGTAAAAGTGATAAAGCTCTTGAAGTTAGAGAAGATCCTAAAAAAGGGATTTTTGTTAAAGAATTAACTTATATTAGTATAAGTAATACTAATGATATTCAAAAATGTCTTGAAAGAGGAAACAATAATAGACATGTTGGTGCAACAAGTATGAATGATAAAAGCTCTCGTTCACATAGTTTATTTACTGTTTATTTAGAAATAGAAGAAGGTGAAGAGAAAAATAAAAAAATAAGAAGTGGAAAATTAAATTTAGTGGATTTAGCAGGAAGTGAAAGAGTTGGTAAAACAAATGCGACTGGAAAAACATTTGATGAAGGGAAAAAAATAAATTTAAGTTTAACAGCTCTTGGATCTGTAATAGATGCTTTAGCTTCGAATAGAAAGCATATTCCATACAAAGACTCTAAATTAACAAGATTACTTGCAGATTCATTAGGAGGAAATACAAAAACAGTAATGTTTGCTAATGTTTCTCCTGCTTCTTTTAATTATGAAGAAACTGTTGGAACTTTGAGATACGCTTCAAGAGCTAAATTAATTAAAAATGCTCCTAAAATTAATGAAGATCCTAAAGATGCTTTATTAAGGAAATATGAAGAAGAAATCAAAGCTCTTAAAGCTCAATTAGGAAATAATGGAATTGGTAATAATGTTAATTTAGGAGTTGAAAGTAATGGAAATGATGAAGAAAAAGAAATGTTACTTAGAAAAATTAAAGAATTAGAAAGTGGGATGATTAATGGGAATAATAATAATATTATTATTAGTAATAATAATAATAATAAAGAAGAATTAGAAAAAATTGAAAGAGAAAATGAAGAAGAAAGAAGAAAATTTAAAGAATATAGAGAACAACAAATTAAAAATGCTGAAGAAATGGAAAAAAAATATCAAAAATTAGAAGAAGAGAAAAAAAAGGAGGAACAAGAATTACAGAATAATATGAAAAAATTACAAGAAAGAGTAAAATATTTATCAGATGAAATAGAAGATTTAAAATATGATAATGAGAAAGACAGAGCAGATTTCTTAGAAAATATAAAAGGAATAAATAGAGATAATATGTTATATAAAGGGATAATAAAATATTTATTAAGTGATGTAGAATTAAGGAAAATAATAGATATGAGTAGATATAATGAAGATAATGACACTTGGAAAATTCATCCTTTTACAATAAGAGAAAAACAACTTTTACTTCCAAATGTAAAACCAAGTCAAATTCCAACTTTTATAGAAGGAAATTTACATAGAAGAGAAATTTTAATGGATGATAATAATAATGGAAGAAGTAATAGATTTGAAGATAATGATTATGATAATGATGATTGTAATAATAATATTGATTCTAATTATGATAATTTAATGAGAGAAAGTAAATTTAAGAAAGATTATTCTTTAGAAAGGAATAATTCTGTGAAAAAATTAGTTTTATCGAATGAAAAATTGAAAGTATCTAAAAAACCAATTAATTTTAGTTCAAATATTAGAGAAAATAAATTATATAAAAAAGAGTCTACAGATAATATTTTTAGAGGAAATCAAAATAATATTAATGTAAATAATACAAATATAAGTATTTTAATGCAGAAAGAAAGAGAAAAATATGAGCAACTTAAAAATATTAGTCCAATAAACAACAACAATAATAATTTAATGAATTCATCTTCACATAGAAAAATCATATCATTAAAACCAATTAAAAAACAAGGAAAATTAGTTTTAGACCCAATAAGAGGAGGAAACTCAAATAAATTAGAAGTTTCATTTAAAGCTACTTTAGAATTAGGAGGATATAATCCTATTGGAAATAATATTAGATTAAGTCAAATTAATGAACATGAACATGAAAATTATTGAAACTATTTTTTATTATTTTTTTATATATTTGTATATTTTAAAAGGAAAATATTTTTTCTTAAATTATATATTCATACTTAAAAAAAATTTTTAATATTCTTATTAATAAAAAATATTGAAATTAAATTTTAAAAAAATTTCATAATCAATTAAAAGAATTTGAAAAGATAAGAATGATAATGATATATAACTAAAATTTGTATTAATTAATTTAAATGTTTATTTAATTTCAAGTATTTTAATACTTTATAAAAAATTGTACAATTTCAAATAAAATTTATATACACGAAAAAAAAACCTAATTTTATTAAAAAGCATATTATTTATAAAATAAAGCAATAATTTCAATTATCCCTATAATTAAAAATTATCAAACCATGATTTAGCGTCTTTATTTAAATTATTATTATTTTTATTTATTTCTTCAATATTAATAATAACATCTTTATCAAATCTTATTTTATCATTTTTTTTTTTATTTTCAATTTTTTCTTTTTGTATAAAATTTAAAAACGGACTTGATATATTATTTAATATATTTTCTTCATTTAATTTAACAATTAAAGGATAAAAAGGAGGTTCTAATTTTCTTCTTTTTAACATTTTAAAATTAAAATTTTTAAAAAATTCCAATTTACAAATATCTTTAAAATTACAAATTCTTTTTTTTTCATCTTTTTCTAAAATTTTTTCAATAAACTGTTTGAAAAAAAGATTATTTTTACTTTCATTTTCTTGATAATCAATATTTTTATTTAATATTTCTTTATAAACAGTATCAATATTTAAAGCATTTTTTCCAAAAGGAAATTCTCCATAATATAAATAAAATAAAATAATACCAACACTCCAATAATCACAAGAATAAGAATATTCTTTTCCATTTAAAATTTCTGGAGCAATATAAAAAGGAGTTCCAATTAAAGTTTTAGTTTTATTATTTTTTATTCTTTTTGAACATGAAAAATCTATTAATTTAATATATCCTTTTTCATTTATTATTATATTTTCTAATTTTATATCTCTATGAATTATTCCTCTACTTTTTAAATTATCTAATATTAAAAAAAGAGAAGCAGCATAAAATTTTATTAAATTTATATTTTTATAATTTTTATTCATTTCTATATATTCTGCTAAAGAAATTCCATTTATATATTCTTCAACAAAAAAACACCAATGATTATTTCTTAATGTTTTTACATATGAAATTATAAATGGATGATCTAATCTTTTTGATGCTTTTTTTTCATTTATTATACAACAACTTATTTTATTTTTTGCATTTTTTCTATTTTGATAATCAACATAAATTGCTTTAATTACATAAAAATATATTTTATTATGTACTAAATATATTTTACTATTTTTCCCATTATATAATGTTGATATATAAAATAATTTACTTGGGAATAATTCTATATCTTCTAAACATAATTTTTCCTTTATTAAATTATTTATATTTGAATTTGATAATAATTCATAAAAATTATTTTTATCTAAAGAATATAATAATAATTCATCAGAAGAACATTTAATTTCACTTTGAGCATTTTTTTCATTTAATAAAAAAATTTCACCGAAAGAATTTCCTTCATAATATTCTTTATAAGTTAAATCATCAACTTTAAATTTAGTTTTTCCTTTAATAATATAATAAACTTTTTGAACTAAATCTCCTTTATTAATAATTATATCATTTTTTTTAAATTTTTCTATTTTTAATTTTTTAATTAACCTAAATAATTCAAATCCAGTGATTTGATGAAATAAATAAATTTTTTTAATATGAAAGATAAATTGCCTTAAATTAATTTCTCCAATAAAAATATTTTCTAAAAAATCTTCATAATAACATTCATAAGTAATTAATTGATTAGTATTAACTGAAATATTTAAAGGATTTTCTCCAAAAAAAAATTCCATTCCAATAATATCTCCTGGAAAAAAAGTAATATTTTTAGTACTTTTATTTAGAGTTTTTTTAATTGCTATTCCACTAATTATTATACAAATTTTTTTATATTTTCTTTTTATATTATTATTTTCTTTTTCTAAATCATATATTAATTCACCTTTTTTATATTCTTTAAATTTAAAAATTGGAAATATTTTCTCATAATTTTTATTTATCATTTCATCCAATATTAATTCTTTTGATAAAGTGTTTTTTAAGAAATTAAACATAATTTCTTTTTTAAAATCAATTCCAAAAACTTCAATAAAAGAAAAAGCATGAAAAACATTACAAGAAGTATCTTCTTTAGCAATTAATTTATAATTTAAATTATGATTAAAAATATTATCATATTCTAATAAATCTTCATTATTATCTTCAAAAGATTTGATTAAATCAAAATAATCTCCACTTTTATAATTATTAATTTCTTTTCCTTTATCATCAATTAAAATTAATTCTCCATTTAAAATTTCAAATAAACAATTTAAATCTTCAATTACATTTCCTTTTTTTAAATATAAATGAGTAACTAAATATTCTAAATTTTCAATTATATCCAAATCAAAATAAGAAAAAATAATACAATTAAAAGAATTTTTAGATAATATTTCTCTTGAAATTTCAATAAAAGAATTCATATCAATAATATAAAAATTTAAATCTGAAGAAGCAGTAGCATTATAATTTCTTTTATTATTATCTTTAATTAAAGCAAGTTCTCCAAAAATATTTCCTTCAGATAAAATTAATTTTTTTTTTTTTGAATTAATTTCAACTTTCCCATTTTTAATAATAAAAATACAACTTCCTACATCTCCTTTAAAAAAAATAGATGATTTTTCATCAATTTGAAATTCTTTTAATTCTCTCATTAAATAATTTAAAGTTTCTTTCTTTATTTTATGAAATAAATAGTAATGAGATATAATTTTTGAAATGTTTATTTCTTCATTTGAAGAAATAATTTGTTCTGAAAGTTCATAATTAATACTTTTTTCATCTTCGTTTATTTCTTCTTCTATTGAATATTCATTTATTGGATTTGTTGTTTTTATAAAATTATTTTTATTATTATTATTTAATTTTATTGTTGTTTTATATCTTTTTAAACTTGTTTGATTCCTAATAAAATTTTGAGTTTTTGAATATTCTTCTTTATAAGTTTCATGCATTTTTAAATTTGGAAAAAAGAAATTTTCTAAACTTTTTGTTTTTTTTAATTCATGATGAAATATGTTTAAAGATATATTTCTTGTAAATTTTAATAAATTATTTGGAGTTTTTTTTAAAATCATTGAATGAAAAATTTTCTTATTTTTACCTCTTATTATTTTTTCTGTTGTTAATTTATGATAAAAAATTTTTTTTGAAAGATTTTTTCTAATTAATTTAGTCATTGTTCTATTTTTATTTGTATTTTCTAATGCTATATCTTCATCGTATTGAGGAATAAAAAGTTCTTTTTTTTTTAGATCACCTCCTTTTTTACAATAAGGACAACTTCCCATTTATTACTTTATTTTACTATTTAATATATGAATTTTTTTTTAATGAAAAAAAATAAATAAATATATAATATCATATTATTTTTTTAAATCTTTGATTATAAAACTACAAATATATTTTTTTCCTTTTTTTTACTTATTAATTACTTTTTTTATTATTTTTTTTTTATTTAATCTTATAAAATTTTCCAATGAATTATCTGTAGTTAAATATAATTTTGCTTGATTGAATAATTTACCATCAGAAATAGATTGTAAAGAAATAGAATTAGATTCTTGTTTATTTCCTTTAACATTTAAATAATCATTAGAAACAATACATAAATTATTTTTCTTATTTTTATCTTTTTTCTCATTTTTTGAATTAGTTGAATAATAATTATCATTACTATTAATTTCATATAAAGGATCTTCTAAATTCAAAGTTAAAGTTTGTTTTTTAATAACTTTCTTAACATTTGAAAAGTTATTTGATTCACTTGGAGATTTTAATTTTGAATTTTCTGCTGTTTTTAATTCTTTAGAATTTTTAACAGTTAAACTATTATCATTTGAATCGTATAAATTATAGTAATTTAATTTTGCACTAAAATTCTTCTTATTATCATTATTTTTTTCTTTTAAGAAATAATTAATATTTGATAATTTAATTGCTTTATTATTCTTATTTTTATCTCTAATTTGATTTTTTATTATTGAATTATCTGACATAAAAGATTTTGATATTGAAATTGTATGAGATATTCTTTGAGAATTATATTTTAAATTTGTTTTTGATTTTATTTGTTTTTCATTTTCGGAATGATTATTTTTCTTATTTGATTGAGATGGATATAATAAATTATTTTTTTTATTTATTTTATTTCTAGTTTTTTTTTTTGATTTTTTATTCGGACTTAATAATGAAATTTTCGATATTTTTAATGATTGTTCTTGAGAAAATATTAATTTTGATAAATAAATATTATTATTGAAAGAATTTCTTTTATAATAACTATTTCTATCATCATTTGATAATACATTTAAAGAATTTATTGATTTTGATATATTTATATTTTTGTATGATTTTTTTTTAATTTTACTTTCATATTTATAAGTATTAAATGCTGAATTAATTGGTTTAGAATTATAATCATTAATTTTATTATATGTTTTTTGTTTCTCTCTCATTTTTTTATCATAAGAAGAATGCTTTGATGAATGAAGTTTATTTTTAGAAGAATATTTAGTTAAATTATTACTATTTTCAGTTAAATACTTTGAATAATATTTTGAATTATATTCTTTATTTGTTTTTGGATGAAAAGAATAATTTTCACTTTCTTTTATTTGATAAATTATTCTTAAAGTTTCTAAATAAGTTTCTTTATATTTATAATGATCATATAATCTTAGAAACGATGAATTATAAATATTATTTATATATTCTTTTAATTTTATTTCTAATTTTATAATATTAATTCTCCATTTGTTAAGAATATTTAATTTTTTCATTTTTAATTTTTTTGAATATATTTTTATTAGGTTCTTTAATATATTATCAATTTGTTTATCATCGTTTTCAATAAATTTATCATAAATTTGGTTTCCTAATTCTAAATAAAAATTAATAATAATATACTTTTTTTATTTGACTTTAATAATATTTCTTTAAGTACATTATTACAAGATTCTTTATTTTCAAAATATTTTTTTTCCCTTCCAATAAAAATTTTATTATTAACTATACCATTTTTTTCAAGAAAATAAGATAATTTCCCTAAGTATAGTTTCATTTGAAAAAAAAAAATTTATTTAAGAAAAAAAATATAGTTTAATAAATTATTTTAAATATAATTAAATTTAATAATTCAATTGATAATTTGTTAAATCTAATCTCAATTATTAAAAAATTAATTAATAAATAAATTGAAGAAAAATAGAAAATAATTTAAGAAATTGGGGATTGGGGATTGGGGATTGGGGATTGGG
>JAEEGL016722233.1_pt1 | contig 13705 bp, 5 predicted proteins | sample 9134231 | NCBI WGS metagenome assembly JAEEGL01 (sample SAMN16246548, study PRJNA631951) | gut metagenome | biome: gut microbiome; feature: rumen; material: fiber-attached | host: Bos | place: Iran: Karaj | collected 2018-10 | reverse complement strand
GCTGTCTGAAAGAACAGCACAGACATCTACTATAGAGAAATACCATTTCTCCTGTTCATCGTCCCATAACGTGCGGACTTTCTTATCCTCGAATAATTGTATCAAAAAAATTTCCCAACTGGAGTCACGAGGAAACCAGTTGGGAATTGTTATGAGATGATGAAGAATCTCGCTTACTTGAAGGGCAGATACCAGTTCTTCTCGTCGGAAAGATCCTTCGAAGGATTCTTGTAAGCCAGTTTGTTCTTCAGCCAGCGGCTACCGTAGTTGGCACCATAGACGTTGATGGGGTCAGCGGTGTTGTTACGGTGGAGGGCGATGCGGGTGAGGTCGCCGAAGCGGCTGCCCTCGAAGGCGAGTTCGAGTGCCATCTCGTCGCAGAGGAGATCTTCGACTGCCATGATGGTGTCGTTGAGGTTGCCCTTGGCCACGAAGCCGTCACGGGTGGTCATCTCGCTAATCTTCTGACCAACGACGGTGCTGAGCTGATAGGGCGAGAAGGAGCCCATCGTGTAGTTGGTGCCTCGGCTGTGGATGCCCCAGTTGTCTTCGAAGAGTGCGATGTTCTCATCAGAGCAGAAAGGCACGGTGGTGCAAAGCAACTGATAGGACTCAGGACGGATGTAGCGACCCGTGACGAGCAGATCGGTAGAGTCGCCCTTCTGCACATAGGTGCTCAGATCCTCGTTGATACCATCCTTGAGGATGGCGAAGGCCACGTCAGGATAGCCCATGCGGTTGATGGCCTCGGCCAGACGCAGATAGACGGTGGCAGCACGATAGAGAGGCACGTTGGCGCTGATGAACTTGGTCATGACGGTAAACGTGGAGTCCTGCTTCTTCACATCCTGCAGCGTCTCATAGCGGCGCATGTCGCCAATGGTGAGCGTCTTAATGACGGTGGAAGAGCCTGACGAAGAGGACGGCTCATAATACCACTCCTGCTGACGGTTGAGCGAGAGATAGGTGGCTGAGGGGTCAATCTGGCGCTCCAGCAGATAGCGGGCGTTACGATCTGACGAGCCACTGGTGGTGCTGTAGAAGTCGTAGCCGAAGTAGAGAGGCAGTTCGGTGGTGACACCACGCAGCTTGTTGGCAGCCATCGGGATGTAGGTCACGATGTCGGCAGGATTGGAGATATTGAAGATGCGTGACCACTGGAAGTTGTCATTGTCGTTTTTATTGAGAGTGAGCTCGGCATCTCTGGGATAGTCCTGACGCAGGACGCTGAAATTATCCGGATAGATGATGGCCTGATGCATGACCAGCTTATTGGTCAGGATGTAGTTGAAGTAATACTGCGCAGCCTTTGCATACTGATGGGTTTCCAGATAGAGGTCGCCCAGCACCACATCGACGGGCAGCATGGCCTTGGCCGACTGAATGGTCTTCGTCTCGCTGCTGTTGACGCCGTTGAGCACGCCAGCCTCGATGTTACCATAGGTGGGAACGATGGTGCCTGAGAACTTGATGAGCTCAGGAGCGAGCGCATCGCAGACACCCTGCAGATTCTTCGTGGGGATATTGCTGTTGGCCTGACCGATGCTGGTGAGCGGGTCGGTATAGAACGGCACTTCACCGTAGGTCTTACAGAGCTGCATATAGGCCCATGCACGCACAGCCAGTGCCTCAGCATACTCCTGCAAGGCCACCTGGCGGCTGCCCGTGCGGAGTGAAGTGTCGCGATGAGCCACGTAGTAGTTGCAGTTGTTGATGACGCGGTAGTAGAGATAGGCCGAGTCATACTTGTTGGAAGCGTCGGCTGAGAAGTCGGCCAGCTGGCGCAGGGCGGTCTCCGTGTAGCTGTTGGTAGTAACGAGGTCGCCACGCATCTCACCCGTCAGGACATACTGGTCGGCCACCTGCTGCAAGCCCTTGAGGATGCCCAGCGTATAGAACATCGAGTCGGTCTTGGCATTGAGTTCCGGGTCGAAGATCTGACGGTCAGAATCGGTTTCGAAGAAATCCGAACACGAGGTTAAAATTAAAATATTAAAAAATGAGAATATTAAAATGCTTAATCGTTTCATAATGGTAATCGTATTTAATTCTTTAATTTTTTAATCTTTTAATTTTAGAGGTTAATCTTCAGGCCCATCGTGAAGGAGCGGCCGAGAGCCACGTTGCCAGCGTCGATGCCCTGATAGAGCACAGCGTTGGAGACGGAGAACTCAGGATCGCTGCCCAGATAGCGGGTGATGGTGAAGAGGTTGTTGGCCTCAGCCCAAACGTTCAAGCCTTGCAGCCAAGAGAGTTCCACAGGCACCTTGTAGGTCAGACGGAGGGTCTTCAGGCGCAGGTAGCTGCCGTCCTCAATCCAGCGGTCGCTGAAGCGCGAGTTGCCCATCGGGTCGCCATAGGCGATGCGAGGCATGTCGGTCTGCTGACCCTCGGTGCGCCAGCGGTTGGTCATAGCCATGGTCTGGTTGTAGAAGTTGGAGCCGCCTTCGAGCAGAGAGCGCTGATAGTTATAGACATCGTTGCCCAGCGAATAGTTGAAGCCCAGATAGAGGTTGAAGTTCTTCCAGTTCACGTTGGCAAAGATATTACCATAGATGTCAGGATTGGGGTCGCCGATGATGGTCTTGTCTTCCTCACCGATGACGCCGTCGCCATTGATATCGACGAAGTTGACGTCGCCGGCACGGAAGTCCTGATGGGCACCCGTAGCGTCAATCAGATAGAGGTAGCCACCCTTGCCGGCAGCCTTTGCAGCAGCATCGTTGGCAAAGACGCCATTGGTCTTGTAGCCATAGAACACACCCACGGGCTGATTCACGATGGTAGCCACGTTGTCGGTGCCATAGATGGACGAGGTGTAGCCCTGAGCCGTCTTCTGTCCGTCAAGATAGATGGTACTGTTGTTAGGCAGCGACTTCACCTTGTTGGCATAGTGGCCCATGCTGACGCCCAGTTCGATGTTGAGGTTTTTCGAAACAATGGGCTTGCCCGTCAGCGTCAGTTCGAAACCGGTGTTCTCCAGTTCGCCACCATTGCTCCAATAGGTGTTGATACCTGCGACGGGATTCTCGAAGGTCTTCAGCGTGAGCAGGTTGGTGGTGCGGTTGATATAGTAGTCGAAGTCAACGCCGATGCGATTGTTCACCAGATAGCTCTTGAAGCCGAAGTTGAACTTGCTGGTCTTCTCCCAAGTGATCTCCTCGTTACCGATGTTGTTGAGCTGGGCAGCTGTAGATTTCCACAGATACTTGCTCACGCCGAACGAGGTACGGGCAGCATAGTTGGAGATGTCGTCGTTGCCGCTCAGATCCCAGCCTGCACGCAGCAGCAGATAGTTGATGCCGCGCTGCTTGGGGAACCAAGACTCATTGCTCAAGGCCCAACCCAACTGCACGCTGGGGAACAGCCCCCACTTCACACCCAGCATCTTCAGGCCCTCGGCCTGCTTGCCGATGCGGCTGTTGGCCTCCATCGAGAGCGTGGCCTCCAGGTAGTAGCGGTTGCGATAGTTGTAATCGACATTGGCATACATATTTACGTTGCGCCACTCGTCGTTGGCACCCGTAGCATTGGGGAAGTCCATGTTGATGTTCACACCAGGAGTCTTATCGTTACCAGCTGAAGAATACTGACCTTCGGGCTGGTTGTCATCATAGGCAAAGGAGTTGAAGCGGAAGCCTACGAAGGCGTTCAGGTAGTGACGTCCCATCTGCTTGTCGAAGGTGAGGCGGGTGTCGCTGCTGATGCTGGTCTCCTTGGAGAACATAGACACCGACTTGGTCTGCACGCGACCGATGCCGTCGATCAGGAAGGTGGGCATGCCACCCTTCGGACGGTAGTAGCGCTGCGAGATGCGGTCGAGGGTGTAGCTGAAGGTCTCCGTCAAGACGAGGTTGCGATTGATCTCGAGACGGGGAGCGATCAAGGCATTGAAGTGGGTTGTCTCCACGCGGTTCTTGTTGATGTTATCGCCATTGGCCAGCAGAGCGGTGGGGTTACCCAGGCTCAAATCCTCGTCGAGCATGGTGAGATAGGTGTCAGCCTCAGAGAGCGTCGAAGAGAGCCTACGCGTCACATTATTATAAGTGTAGGGATTCAGGAAAGGCGACTTGATGAGCGCGAGGAACGTGGGTGAAGACACGGGGCCTGAATTGAGATCTTCAGGTGCGCCATTGTCAAACACGTCGCGGTTCACCTTGGCGTAGGACATGTCGAACATCGTGGTCAGCTTCGACAGAATCTTGATGTCGCTGTTGAAGCGCACGTTCAGGCGGTTGAAGCCATTGCGCTTAGCTGTGCTCTCACCGTCGGTATAGCCCAGCGAGAGGTTGTACATGCCGATGTCATCACCACCTTGCACATTAATATTATAGTTCTGCGTCAGCGCCGTCTGATAGACCTCATCCTTCCAGTCGGTATCGTTGTGATACGTGCCATAGTAGTACTTGGTGGGATCATCGATCAGGAACTGGAACGTCTTGGGGTCGGTGAATTTGTTGATGGTGGGATAGGTGCCCAGCATCTCAGAAGCATACAGACGATAGTCAGTAGCATTCATCATGTCAGCCAGACGTGGACGGAAGGTCACGCCGACACCGATGTTCGCATCAATGCGTGTTGCCATAGAATGGCCGCGCTTGGTCTCAATGAGGATCACACCGTTGCCGCCTTTAGCTCCATAGAGCGCCGTAGCGTTTTTCAATACCGTCACCTTCTCCACATCCTCAGGATTGAGGTTGAGCATGAGGTTGATATAGTCGCCATAGTGAAGGGCTGAGCGCGTCTGCTGCATGTCCTGCACCACCCCATCGATCACGATGAGGGGCTGTGCATTGGCCGACAGCGAGTTCAAGCCGCGAATGAACATGGCTGAACCGTAGCCAGGGCCACCTGAGCGCGAGATGGCTCGCACGTCGGCTCCCATCACGCCCTCGATGTCGGTCTCGATGGTCTGCGTGGTGGTGTTCTCCATGCGCTGCGTGTTGGCAGCCGTGATGGTGGTGCCCAGCGTGTACATGTCGCGGAACTTGTCGGGCAGCATCTCGATGCGCAGTTTCTTCTCATTGCCCGTGATGCCCACCTGCTGGCTCAGATACTGAGGGGTGTGGGCATAGAGCACCGTTGTGAACGTGGGCACCTGGATGGTGAACTCGCCGTTCTCGTCGGTCATGGCCGTATAGTTGGCGTTGTCCAATGCGCGGATCATGATACCCGCCAGCGGAGCCTTCGTGGAAGCATCCACGCACACGCCCTTGATTTCCATCGTGGGATAGTTCGGACGGGCAGCCTGCCTGTCTTTCTTCACTACCTTCACCACGTTTTCATCAGTATCCTCCTGAGCAAAGGCAGCTGTGGAAATCAAAATATTAAAGCATGAAAATATGATAATATCTAATCGTTTCATAATCTATTCTGTTTTAAGTATTCAGTTTTCACATTAATATAAGCCCTTGTCATATTTGTAGTCAGGATGTTCCTTCAGGTAGGCATCCATCTTCTTCGGACGCAGGATGATGCAGTCGATACGCATCCAGCGGTCGTAGGTCGCGGTCTGGTTGCTCGACACACGGCTTCTGAGCTTCATGTAAGGAGCATAGATATCTGAAAGGCTCGACATACCGAGGTAGGACACGGGGAAAGTCACATCGCCAATATAGCAGGTGTCAATCTTCGCAGTCATGCCATCGGCGGTCTTCACCGAATCGACATTGGTCTCAATATCCTTGAATACCACCTCCTTGGTCTTGCCTGTTTCATCAGCAAAGCCAATGGTACACTCCAAGCGGTTCTTCTTCAGAGGATCCTGGAAGTGCTTACTGGCGATATTGCCAGGCACAAACACCACATAGATGCTATACTCCGTCGAGCGCACCTCAGGCAGATAGAAATACATCTCAGGGTTCACCGTTCTACTTTCCGGCTCCACCTCAATGTAATAGTTGCGAGAGATGCTGCCTGCCACTTCCTCGTTCTGCTGGGTGATATGCACCACATTGGGCTGATTGTTCACCTTCGCATAGCCAGCCCAGTAGGTTGAGAACTCAGCCTCAAGGCGGATTTCAGGATTCCACACCGTCCAGGTGGGCATGCGCAGGGTGTCAGTCACCCAGATGGCACCGTTACTTTTGTTCACGCGCTTGGCACCCGTCAGCAGCGAGGTGGCATCCTCGGCATACATCTTGAAGCCTGTGGTGGACACCAGTGAGTCGGCACCCAGCGATGCTGCATCATCGGCGTTCTTCAGTTTCTTGTTGTCGTAGAGGTTGTTGTTGAAGAACAGACCGCCCAGCATATAGACCTTGGCCACAGAGTCCTTCATGGCCTCAGCGTCCTTCAGCTTGATGCGCTCAGTGGTCTTCTTCTCCAAGTCGGACACGAAGTCAAACTCAGGCAGGTAGTTGACGTAGGTATAGATGGAGTCCAGCGCCTTGTTCCAGGCGTCGTTGGTGGGCACAACCATCGTGTAGCTACTGTCCTCGCTGTTGATCTCCACACCGTAGATGTATTCCAGCATCTCGTTGCGCTCGTTATAGACCGTGTCAAGATAGGTCTGCTGACCATCGACCACAGGGCCGCGTTCGCTCTTCTCCTCATCAATTTCCTTCTCATCAAAGCTATGGATGAACTTGCTGATGGAGTCGAGCTTATATTCATCGTAGTTGTTGAGCGACTCATAGATGTTCGACAGATAGGTGATCTGACCGTCGATCAGGTGCATGACACCGTTGCTGCTCGACAGGTTTGGATCGGTCAGCTTCACGCCCTGAATGTCGTAGGAGGTGGTGCCTCCGAAATGCATGCGCTTCTCGTTGAGCATATAGACATCCATGTCAAACGCGCCTGAGGCAGGATAGTTATTACGGGCGATGTGGTTCTCGACGAACTCGCGCTGCAGGCGTTCGCTATCGTAGCCCTGCAGCTTGTTATAGTCGAAGGAACCGTCCTTCGGAGCCCACACGGTGAAGGTCTGCGAGGCAGCCAGGTTCTTGTCGTAGCCCGTCTTCTTCAGCAGGTCGGCAAACTGTGTGAGCTGACCATTCTTCTCAATGTTCTGAAGCAGCGTCTCGCCCTGCGTTGATGTGGCAGACTTGTTGGCTTCGTAGTGATCGTCCCAGTCGCTGCACGACGAAAGAACCGCCAGCCCCATCAGTACTGCCGACACGCTGCAGCAGGTCAGGACAGTACTGCGATGATATTTATTCTTGAAACTAATCATAATTTTCAATTCTTTTAGTCGGCGTTCCGCCTTGGTAAAAGCGGCAAAAGCCGAGCGTTCAATTTTCAATTCTCAATCAATTTAGTACATGTCCTCTACGTAGGTAGTACTGTTATAGACATTCTCCGGACAGAACTCGATGTAGTCCAGATGGAACTGGTGGTGGTCAGCATCGAGCACGCTCTTGAAGCGCAGCCAGTATTCACCCTGGCTGAAGTGCTGACGGGTCAGGATGCGGCGCAAGTCCTTGGGGTTGTTTCGTGCATAGTTGCCCGAATTGACACCCACAGTATAGTAAAGAGGTCCGCGCATGTAACCCAGATTGCGCATGTTGGCATCGCTCTCCACGCCCTTGTCGTCCAGCTTCGTCCAATCGCACCAACCGGTATAGACATCAGGTGTCAGGTTGGTATTGTTGGCTGGCACCATACGCATGTCAAGAGGAATGTCGAGGGCCTTCATCGTGTTCAGGTCAGACGAGCTGCCCATGTAGAACTGCAACATGCCGCGCTGCTCATTACCCTCAGCCGTATAGCCGATGCGGAGCTCATAGGTTCCCTCGGGCACAGGCGGCAGACGCATGGCAAAGTCGTAGTGACCCTTACAGTTGAACTCGTCGCCCTGATAGTTACTCCAACCGCTGCTCTGACCAGGCAGATAGTACAGACGGGTGTCATCGCCATTGTAGATCTCCAGATTCTCGAAGAAGCGAGGCGGGATGCGGATGTAGCTACCGCTGAGGTCGCCGTCGGTACCCTTCTTACCAGCGTTCAAGGCGTCAACCTCCTTGTCCTGTATGCGACGGAACGAGTTGGACATCATCTCACCGAAGATAGAGGCATCGTCGATGCGGATGCGCTCGTTCAGTGCACCGTGAGGCACGTCGTTGTTGTAAGTCAGCATGTCCTTGATGGGATGGATATAACCATTGGTCGGAGCAATCTGGTACTTCTGACCAGCCAACTCAATACCGGCAAAGAGTACGGTGTGCATATCCTTCGTACCCAGCTCAGCCACCTGATTGGTCAGCGAACTGTTGGCCTCCCAGCGGTTCAGGCGCAGCTTACCGTCGTTACGGGTCACCTTCACCAGCGTGTAGGGCAGCATGGTTTCATAGTACTCGACCAGCGTCACCTTCTTGATCTGGTTGTGGTCATTGGTCAGTTTGTCGTATGGAATCTTGTACTTCAGTATGTGGTAGCGCACAAACATGCTCAGCACGTTCCAGGGGTTCTTATAGTCCGTGCCACGGCTCACCTGGATATTGTTCTCTCGCACGTAGTCGTACCACGTCTTGCAGTTCGAATAGACGCTGTCAGCATAGGCAGCCATCGTGGTCACATCGGTGATGCCGTGCGCCTTCAGCACCTCGTCGGTCTCAGCAAAGACGGTGTAGCCCATCTCGCACTTCTCAGGCAGATAGAAGCCCGTCTTGATCGTGATCTTCTCAAAGTCGTGGCTCGTAGCGGTCAGCGAGTCAGCCAGACCAACGGCCTTCAGCACATTGGAGAACACGCCGAACTGATCGGAATGCGACTCAAACTCACCTGCCACCAACTGGTTGGAGCGGGTGATGACCTGCGAGATCTCATGCAGCACGCCATTCTCCAAATCCTGGTCGATGCCTTCTTTCAGAATCTGGGCATCGCGGTTGATGGCCACACGCTTCGTGATTGTATCGAGCGAAGTGGTGATCTCACGTCCCAGAATGGTCTTCACGGTCATGCCGTTACCCATATAGACACTCATCACTTCCGTGCCCAGCAGGTGGAAGAGGGCGATGTCCTTACAGAGCGAGTCGGTCAGTCCCTCCAGTCCACGGGCCGTCATGCCGTTGTGGGGGAGATCCTTGTTGCTCATGTCATCGTAAAGGCTATCGACATAGTGCTGCACAGCCTCGTTGTTAGGAGCGAAGCAGGTGTAGGTGCCATAGCCGGAAAGAATCTTATCGTAGCCTATGCGCTGGAGGATATAGTTGAAGTTGCTGAACTGCTCACTACGGTTGACGAGATAGTCCTCGATGGTCTCACCCGTAAACGTGTAGAGGTTCGACTCGTCAATCTCCTCCTTGCAGGCACTCAGTCCGCAAGCGATGCAGATGCCAAAGACAATATACTTAAACTTTGTATTCATATCGTAATCTCCTTTCGTTTATCAGTTTTTAGAAGTCGATTTTTCTTGTATCCACACAGGATTCTGCTTCAGCAGGTTGTTCACCTTCATCTCGCTCTCCTGGATAGGCCAGTAGAGATACGGCTCCGTTTCCATCTTGTAGGAGACGGCATCGCCCTCGCCTGCCTTATACTTGCGGATGATGAAGTCGGCCATCGTCTTGCGCAAGGCAGGTGCACCAGCACCATCGGCCAACGTCTTGTTGATGTCCACGCCATTCATGCCGCGATAGCAATAGCGCATCAAGTCCCACCAGCGCTTGCCCTCGAAGCAGAGCTCACGCTCGCGCTCAGCCAGCACCAGCAGTTCCATATCGCTCTTGGTGGGATAGTCGGTCACCTGAAGCGTGTCCTTAGCCGTCTTCTCCATCGAACGCTTATTCACCACCTGCACGAGGTTGAAAGCCTCTGTCAGCTTCAGCGAGTCGGCAGCCGACAGCTGGCTTGCATCATCGCTAACCATAGCCACCAGGGCCTCAGCCTTCAGCAGCATCAGGTCAGTCAGACGATAGACAACCCAGTTCTGACGGAAGTCATCGTAATTGCGGATTGTGCTTTTGGTCAATCCAGTAGTGTTCTTTACTGAGAGTGCCATCTCAGAGCCTTCACCATAGACCATCTTTCGAACGGACAATTGCTCAGCTTCTGGGTTGTTGGCATCATAGACAAAGTTCCAGTAACGATAGTCGTTCTTGGAGTGGAACACCTTCTGACCCGACTGTTTGTTAGCGGTAGCCTCATCAGAGTTGAAGATCTTCGATGCCATCAGCCAGCCATATTGAGCGGTGTTGCTCTCCCTATAATAATGGTTCTCCAGCGACGTGTTGGAGTTGTTGCGACCATTATACTGCCACTCCAGAATGCTCTCACGAGAGTTTCCGTAGTTGTTATGGAAGATTTCCAGTTGAGCCATCGCACCATTGTACAGATGATACTGGTTGTCATCACCCGTACCCACCAGTTCGGTGTTGTAGAGTTTGTAGTAGGCATCCTTAGCGGCCACTACCCTATCCACGCAGGCGATAGCCTCCTGATAGTCGTTGGCATCATGCGTCATCGAGCCGCGCCACATGTAGATGTCGGCCATGATGGCATCGACAGCGTCGAGGGTGATATAGCCCCAGTTGCGCCAGTCGCCACGACCGTAGTTGCCTGACTTCATGATGTACTTACGAGACTCGGTGAGGTCGTCCAGACATTTCTGCAGGACTACAGCCGGAGCGCTCTGAGCGATAGGTGTCACCTTGCTGTCCTCTTCGTAGGCAATCTCGTTGAGGGGCACGTCGCGGAAAGCTCTCACCAGGTAGAAGTAGCAGAGCGAGCGCAGCGCCAGCATCTGGGCGCGTGTCACCTCATAGTCGCCTTGGGTGAACTCAGGATCAAGTTCCACCACCTCAGCGGCGTGGTTCAGCACGATATTACAGTTGTTGATCACCTTGTAGAAGTCAGCCCATGAGCAATAGCCCATCGTGGGCAGCAGGTTCAGGGCGTCGATATTATCGAACGTCGTGTTGTTATAGTCATCACGCTTCACCAACTCGTCAGAACGATAGGCTCCCCAAATGATGGCACGGGTCTGAACGCCATCGGCAATCATGCTCTTATAGCAGCCGTCAATCATCTGATCCACGTCGCCCTTCGTCTTCCAAAAGTCCTCACCCACAATCTTGTCGGTGGGATAAATCGTCAGGAAATCGTTGCATGAGCTGAAGCTCATCGTAGCAGCAATCATGCCACAGCAAAGAGAACCTGCCTTGAAAATGTTTTTTATGCTTTTGGTAACCATAATTTTCAATTTTCAATTGTCAATTTTCAATTAATTTAGAATCCCACTTGCAGGTTCATCGTCACAGACTTAGAGCGAGGGGTCTGAGAGTTGTCGTAGGCAATGCCCCACGAACCAGGCGAGTGCTCAGGATCGGTGCCGCTGTACTTGCTCCAGCAGAGCAGGTTCTGGCCCGAGATGCTCATCTGCAGACGGTTCAGACCCAGCGACTGGATCATCTTCTTCTTGAAGTTGTATGACAGCTGGATGTAGCTCATACGCACAAACGAAGCATCCTCCACGTAGCGGTCGCTGCCCAACCAGTTGTAACCGGTATTGAACATAGCGCGAGGAATCTCGGTCACATTACCATTCTGACGCCAGCGCCAGTTCACAGCCGAGCTCTGGTTGAAGGCATTGAACATCTTCTCCAGATTCATCTTGGCAGAGTTCACAATCTTGATGCCCTGACGATAGTTGAAACTGGTGTTCAGCGTCCAGTCGCCATACTGGAACTTGAATCCGAAGCCACCGTTGAGGTGAGGGTTCGAGTTGCCCAGATAGACGATATCGAGCGAGTTGATCTGACCATCGTGGTTCACATCCTCATAGATGGCGTCACCACCCTGGAACTGATAGGTCGAGGCACCATCGGTGAAGTTATACACCTGACGGATGGGTTCGCCCTTTGAGTTCATCATCACCTTGCCGTCCTTGTCGATGGCGATAGGAGCGGTCTTGCCCTGCTTCAGGAAGGTGTTGTCGATATAGTCGCGCAGCTGCTCGCCCGTCCAGTTGTTGCTGGCCTTCAGGTTGGTCAGATACTCGTAGGTATATTGATACACGCCCTGATAGCGCAGACCGTAGATAGAACCCAGCGGGTTACCCTTCTGGATGCGGTTCAGATAAGCTCCGCGGCTGTCGAAGTTCCACTCCGAGTTGATGCTCTCCAGCACACTCTCGTCCATATCCACGATCTCGTTGAAGTTCTGAGAGATATTGAAGTTGGCACTCATCGAGAACTTGCCCACCTTGATGAACTTGTTGGCAGAGATGTTCAGTTCCCAACCCTTGTTGGTCATCTCACCCACGTTAGCCCAGGCCAGCGTGCTGAAGCCCGTCGATGAAGGCACGCGCACACCGCTCATCAGCAGGTCTTTCGTGCGCTTGAAATAGTAGTTGAAGTCACCCGTGATGCGGTCGTCGAAGAAGCCGAAGTTGCCACCGAAGTTATACTGGGTGGTGCGCTCCCATTGCAGGTTGTTCAGCTGCAGGCCTTCGAGATAGGTCACGCTGTGGGTGTTGTTCAGTCCGCCATAGACACCAGAGGTGTTGTACTTGGCATACTGAAGATATTCCGAACCAGGCTGGCGACCCACGATACCCCAAGAGGGACGGAACGACAGCATGGAGACCACAGGCTTAGCCCACTTCATGAACGGCTCGTCGATGATGTTCCAACGGGCTGACACGCCAGGGAACCAACCCCACTTCTTCTCGTCGCCGAACTTGGTCGTACCGTCGGCACGCAGCGAGAAGTCGATCACGTAGCGTTCTTTATAAGAAAGGTGTCCTGTATAAACCATTGACATCGAACGCCACTGGCCGTTGCCGCTGCTCATCGCCTCGATGTTTGCATCGACGGTGGGCGAAGTGATGCCGTTAGGTGTGTTGCGGTTTTCCACGTTCTGGCTGTTATCGTTGCCAGAGGTCATCTCCCAACGACCCAGCATCGTGGCATACCAGTCTTCATTCTTGAAGTGCGGGGTGAAGGTCAGCGTGTGACGAGTGGTCACAGCCAGCGAGTTGTAGTCGTAGGTCTGGTTGCGGTTGTACTTGCTGTCCGTCCATCCCTTCGTCTCCAGTTCGCCAGGCCAGTATTTCGGCTCGCTCTTCGAGAAGATGTCCATATAGACCAGACCCGTATATTTCAGACGGGTGCTGCTATCATCCTTGCCCATGAGGTCGTAGTCGATCTTGAACTCAGGCGAGATACGATAGGTCTTCTCCTTACGCCAAGCCAGATTGGCAATAGCGACGGGGTTGCCCAGGTTGCGGATGTCTTCCAACTGCTTGGCAGAGGTGTTAGCAAGCGTAGAGCCATCATCATTGCTGGCACCAACGGGCAGCATGGCATAGTATTCGTCGCTATCAGTACCATCGGCATTCTGACGGTAGATGCTCATATTAGGAGCCATCTGCTGGGCACGGCCCAGGATGTTATCATCATAGTTACGGTTGTTGCTGGTATAGGTCAGCGGGAAGGTGGTCGAGAACTTGATGCGGTCTGACACGAAGTAGTCGAGGGCGAGCTTCGTGGTGAAGCGGTCCAGCGTCTGCTTGATGATGGTACCGTTCTGGTGGTCATAGCCTGCCGACACGCGGAAGTTGGCCTTCTCACCACCACCCGAGATGGTCACGTAGTGGAACTGGTTCCAGCCCACCTGCGTCACTTCATCCACCCAGTCGGTGTTGTTGTTCCAGTTCTGGTACTCAGCCCAGCCTGGCTTGTAGTTGATCTCGTTGATGCTGGTCGTAGCCGTAGAGCTCTGCGTAGGATTATAGTACATCTCCTTCAGCATCATCGTGTAG
>JAEEGL016590631.1_pt1 | contig 13705 bp, 10 predicted proteins | sample 9134231 | NCBI WGS metagenome assembly JAEEGL01 (sample SAMN16246548, study PRJNA631951) | gut metagenome | biome: gut microbiome; feature: rumen; material: fiber-attached | host: Bos | place: Iran: Karaj | collected 2018-10 | reverse complement strand
TGGACGACGAGACAATTTGCCGCGCCGTCCTTAAAGAATGGAGAAAACATAAGGAATCCCGCCGGAGCGCGTTTGGAAACGTTGACCCGGCGGGTGATTCAATTAATAATCCGACGTATCTGGAAGGTATTACTCCTTTCTGATCAGAAACTGGACTGGTATTTTGTCGTCTTTGATCTGCAGTGGAGATAGCTTTTACTGAAGGCTATACCACGAAACCAGATCGTATGCTTCGTTGCCGATGTACTTACTGATGGAGAACCCGGGAGCAGACGCAGCCTTAATAAAGTCGCTGACCCATTTCCCGAGTTGAGTTTCGTTCCGGAAGTACACGGTGTCTTTCTTTTGGGAAATGTATGACATGATCACATGGAGCATAGCATAGGCGTTCTTCCCAAACTCTCGCGTGTTTTGCCTGATAGAGTCATCCACAGGGTGCAGGATATTCATTAGCTTATTCTTGTCATAATCGCTCTCTGGAATCTCACAAAGGTTGAAATATTTGCAGAACAAGGGTAGCATATCGCGGTCCGAGAGGGCTGTCTTCTGGAGAGATTCGATTGTTTTCAGGAAAGCTTTCATAATGGCATTCAGCTCCACGTCCCAGTTCATACGGCTCAGCGCTTTTTTCCGGAATTGTTCAAAAGGAATGATGTGGGCGGTGTTTACGCTAATAGAGTAGTCAAGCATAAGGAGCGGCAATGGGGAGCGTTGATAAATGAAACCGAAAGTATAACGTAACGTCTCGGTTTTATCATAGCTGTTTACGGCTTCAATTATGGGCTGCCAGCCATCTATAATAAGAGGCTGATACTCAAAAACTGCGCTTTTGGCAATCGCCTTGTAGACGCCGCGTTTGTTCAAAAGAATATGACTGGTTAGGATCTTATCAGAATGAAAAGCGCTGAAAACTCTGTCGGCAATCTCTTCTAGAAGGTTGCAAACTTCCCTGTTTGTATAAAGACAGTAACGGTCGCTGGCCGTGGCGAAGGTGTAACCAGTTTCCAGGTCAACTATGCCAAGGAATTTTGTGGGGACATAGGGGGGAAACTCAAACAATTCGGCATTGCTCCAAAAGAGGGGCCTCATCCCTACAGGGAAAAACGGATTGCTTAAGTCCGGCCGAACGTGTTCGGCAGCAGCAATGTCAACCTTGCCTAACGGAGTTAATTCATTTCGGGCCATTTTCTCCATGAGGTCGGCACAAGCCTCAATGATGTCAGAATCGGGAGGAAATGACAGGCACTTTAGTCCATAACGCGTCGCTTCATCTGCAGATGGCAGGAACGGGAGCGCTTCATCAAAAAGGCGCTCCTTATGGTTGTGGTTGAATTCATCTACGGCCTTGTGTTCCAGGAAGAGAAATAGAACTTCCTGGAGGACTTTTGCAACGGTGATGTCATTCGCGACTTTCCGGATCCACTGATAGAGGCGTCTTTCCTGTCTACGGGAATCTTCATCACCGGTCATGTAGTATATCGCCCAAGAATGGGGGACATAATAGTGAGAAATTTCCTTTTCGTAAGGGGTGGGAATTCCGAACATGGGTATGATTGTTTAAGTCCTGTGCTCCTATTCGGGAAACAAATTGGTATAGGTTACGATAATTGGCGCGCCGTCTTTGTCTTTAACAAACGGTTCAATTGTCCATGGCCTGCCGTAAAGCTCAGGTTCAACGGCGTCAATTGAAACGTCGTAAACCATGTACATCTGATTGGGCGTTGGCTGAGGATAGCCCATTTCTGCCATCGCAGTATCGTTAGCAATAGTAGGATGCTCCTTAATAATCTTCATAATCCGTAGATCGCTGAGATCATCGAGATTGTAAAGAAGCAGATAGCGAGCCTTTAAATAAGAGTCCTTCAACTCAATGGCGCCTTCTCGTTCTCCCCCCAAGCGGATATTATATTTGCCCTTTTCAAGTATCCAGTGCAAGTGTTCTTCATTCTTATAACAACCGACAAGAACAGACACCGCATCTGCGAATACAGAGTTTCCATAAGGTTCGGGGAACATTTCATAGAACGGCTCTGGCTCACTCGAATAAATATCGTGTTCTGCTATGGCCACTTTTTCGCGTTGGCTATTTCGATTCATGAAATGGACAAATACATCCTGAAGGAATCTCTTCAGAGCCGGAATCTGTTTATCCTCATGACCAGGAGCGATGCAGAATGCTCCGAGTCCGGGAATTATTTCATGGAAACCTTTCTTTATTTTCGGCACTGTTCCAGGATAAAGGACATAGGCACCGCCAGTTCGCCGGATAGCGTCTTTATAAGCATGCATCTTCAGTAAGTCGCCACGCTTATAAATGTCTTTCTCCCTGTTTTCTTTCTCCTCTTGAAGCTCTTTCTCCTCTGCCTCAAGATCTATTTCCTTGTCTTCTATAATGATTCTGTCAAGCCGATACTTGGCGTCGAAATGGATGTGAACAATCGCATCCTCTCGTTCAGCCTCAGCCTCCGACAACTCTCCGGGCCAAATGGACAATGTGTAATCAGGGCGCATGTTCATTGTCCAGGAACCAGACGAATAGATATCGTTTGTATAGCTAAAGGTTCGGTTGTAATACAAGCTGATATTGAGACGCCGGTTTCCTGCGGTCGTCATGCCGTGAATCATCTTCGTATGGCCTTGACGTAGTTCTAAGTTGATACCATCGGCATCTTTGCTGATAAGGCATTTCTTCTCTGCCGCCGGCACATTAAACACCTCGCTCACACATTCCATCAGCTTGAAAAACAGCCAGTATTCATAAAGCACAGCCACATTCTTCTTACCGGCCTCATAGACATCATCGCCACCGTTCCAGGTGAGCTTTGCTGCCAGGTCAAACATAAGCCAGGCCTGGAGGATCTCTCGGTAGCCTTCCTTGCGTTGCAGAACGGGGCTTCCAAGATTCAGTTGGGACGGGTTGCTGACATCCTTGAAGAAAAGTCCGTTCATATAGCCTGCAAGGATATTGCAGACGGCGTCAATCTCCATACGAAGCTGAGGCGTTGCATTCTTCTTGGTCCCCAGACTGCTGCAGAAGCCATAGAAAGACGTGAGCACGTATTTGACGAATTGATTCTCCGGCGTATCTATGCTGTCCGTCTTGTGTGATACGGTAAGATATCGAGGAAGCGAAGCCAGTCCATCAATTACTCCGGAATATGGAACACGGTCCTTCCTGGTGACAATTTGGCGAAGACCGTTTTTGGAAAGCTTCCTTACCGATTCAATATGGCGTTCAACTGTAGTTTCAGCCCATTTCCTAACGGGATTGGAGATAATCTTGTGAATGGCTTCATCGAACTGATCATCTTCAACTATACTCTTCACGAAGGCGAACTTTTGGTAAAGAGTATGTTGAGGCGTTTCATAGTCCACTTCAAATTTCTGCGTCACCGGCGAACCTTGCTGCATCACTAGATCCGTATAATAACTTGTGATATCCGACAGCATGTGCCGGTAGTCGGATCTGTAGCTGGTCTTAATGGACAGGACTTCGAAATCTACAGGAATACCAGCCTCGGCGGTAGTCTTTATCGCCTTGAAATGAGCAGTCCCCACATATATTCCCGTGGCTATGACACCACGGTTCTTATGACGTGGATTCCTTTTGAGCATTGAGGCGGGGCCATCAAGCGACCAATCTGCTGGCTGGCTAAGGGTATCATCCACCAGCTCATAGTCATACTCCTTTCCTTCCTGAAGCTGCCAGCGGGACTCGCCATAGTCTGCCGCATATTCGTCGATGAACAGCGGCGCGCCGGCCGAGTAGACCAGCAGCTTAACTCCAGGGCAAATAGGTATGACAAACTGCTCTACCTGCATGATGCGCTACGCTTCGGCAAAACTAGTAAAGCCATTATCAATGGCGCCACGATACATTCTGAGGAGTTTGTCCGCAGTGAGAGGATATCTGGTCTGTTCCGGAACTTCATCTGCAAGCTCAATTCCGATACCGGCATCGCACATGTCCCATAAAGTTGTGAGTACGGGAACCAGTTTCTTTCTGCTGCCATGAAGCTTCGGAAGTAGCTTCTGAACAATTGCAGCATCAACAGCTTTTTCAATAGGCAGATTCCCCTTATCATGAGCGAGGGTAATAAAACGTCCGATTTCAGAGGCAGAGCGGTATCCAAATTCTGCATTGACTGATTTAAGCGCCTTGAAAAAACCAAGGAGTAATGCGCTTGTCCCTTCAAATTCAGTCTCAACTGGAGACTTAGCCACATTGACAAATTCGGGCGCAATATCTGCGATTGCTCCTTCAATAATACCTAGGTCTACAATAGGAGCAGCTTCCAGGAAGCCCCTCATTTCTGACTCATTAATCTTGAATTCAATAACGTTTGCTCGATCGAGTACTTTGGGTGAGAACATATAGGTCGTCTCATCGACATTGATTGTGCCGACAATAAAAAGGTTTCGTGGCAGAGAAATACTCATAGGGACGCCATCAGCGTTCTTATCCCAAAGTAAGATCGGAGAATGTGACTCTATCGAGCTCAAGAAATCAGCAAAGTACCTCTCCACATAGCTTAAGTTCATCTCGTCTAATATCAAAAAGTACGGATGAGTCTCATCTTCAATTGCATCTTGAATCAGTTGTAATACTCCGCTCTCGGGGCGGACATACTTGCCCGACTCTAATGCGTTAGGATACCCTAAAAGAGGCTCCCTATTCGTCCAATCGGCACCCACAGGAACGATTCTCACTTGTTTTTGAACGTCTTCACAGATAGCCTTTGCAAAAGCAATGGCAAGTTGTGTTTTTCCCGATCCGGCAAGTCCACTTAGGATAGTGAAGGGTTTCGTCATTAAACTGATCACATAGCGGCTGACTAAATCTTCAGAATAAACCAACCCACTGCTCTTTATTGTTTCGATTATCCGGGCAACGTCAAATTCGACCACTTCACTTTCCTCAACAGGGACACGTTCCCACAGTTCATGAATGCCGTTATTTAACTTATAGATATAATCCTCCCCATAACAGTCTCTAATAAACGTAACCAAATCGGGAATCATTAAATCATAAGGTGTTCCATCATCCTTTTTGCCAGGATACCACTCAGTACTAAGGAAAACAGTTTTCCCGGATATGGTAAAAGGCTCTGTATACCACCTTTTCCTTGGTGTGTTGTATTTGACAATTCCATCAATAGAACAGCACCGGAACATTCCCACCAACGAAAACAGACCAGGCTTGCTTACTTTGATGGGATTAGGTTCAGCGATGGCGTCCACATTGGCAATGTAATTCTCAATCTTATCCCAGTCCGGCTGAGAACTGAAGTGCGTGATACATTTCAATGCAAAAGTCCTCAATTGTGCATGAGATACAATCAGTTTTTCGGTATACTTGATATCCATGGTGGTATTATTGTTTTCTTCATTAAACTTGACATGCAAATGAACTTGATCTGCAACTTTCTCAAAGACTATTTCGGAATGATTCTCAACCAGGAAATCTCGAATACTAAACCCTTTAGATTTCAAGTTGTTAAGATAGACTCGAGAATCCGTTCGATAGAGAATTGAACAACTGTAGTCTTTTTCTTCTGCACCGTCAAAGAAATCGTCAATTTCCTTCCTAAGCGATTGTTCGAGAGCAATCGCTGAATCAGTACCGAGTTGCTCCGAAGATTGAGATGTCGTCTTGTATAGAGGTAAATGGGACTTTATTTGTTCCACTGAATCTATAAAATCTTGACGATATATCTTAAACGTAATATCCTGCTGCGAACCTTTTTTAAGATCATCAGCCAGCAACGGAAGAAAGTCTTGGCGCAGATTAATACTGGTTTCTCCTGAAGGTCCTGGGCCCAGCTTCAACCCGCTGTCTTGTCTTTTTAACACTTTGGATACAGTTGTCATATGCATGTTTTTTATTCTATATCACCATCATAGTAACCCGATAGGAGCCTCAATTCGTATACATCATCCACTAAATCAAAGACTAAAGCGGAACTGTTCTCCACCAGGTAGTCGCGTAAAGAAAAACCATACTGTCTGAGGCCCTTCAAGTATATTCTTAGGTCCTTCCTCCGGTACAGAATTATCGTGTAATCTACAGCTTCCTCTTTTCCAAAAAAACGATCCATATTCCTTCTAAGTGTAGGAATAAGGTCGCTGTCTGTATCAAAGAGCATATAATCTCTTGAGGTGGTTTTGTATAAAGGGAGCTGGGACAAAATGAAAGCAATGGCTTGTTCAAAGTCCTCTTTGAATATTTTGAACGTAACACCACATTCTTCTCCATCGTCGACCATCCCAGACGATAAGAAGTCAAAAATCTCGTTAGAGAGATTAATACTGGTCTCCCCGGAGAAACCAGAATGTTGTTTCAAACCGCTATCTTGCCACCTTATATACTTGACAATCTTCATATTATTCAGCAACCAGACCTTTTTTAATCAAGAAATATAACACAGAATATATAGTGTTGACACTTACAGCATTTCCGGCTTGCTTATATAGCGCCCCATCCGGGACGCCTACCAATCTCGCTTTATCTACGAAAGCGGAGGGGAACCCCTGTAACATAAACGCCTCTTCTGGAGTTATTTTCCTTATAGGAATTTGGGCTAATTCATCTTTTGACAGGGTCTTCGACGGATCGGTCCTCCCCGACGATTGAATAAAATCTATGCTATAATAATTATCCTGGCAGGCTCTATGCATTTTATGCATTGAAGCGGTCAAAGGCCTTGCTATCAGCTGATTGATGTCTGACTTGGATTTGAATCCTGCAGACCCGTCGGCAAGTATGGTTGGTTTAATCCTTTCAGATAGCAAGTACTTCTCAGATACTTTTTTTGATAGGATGCCGAGGACATTTTTGTATCTACTCAGACTACTATTTGTGCCAAGCTCTTCAAAAGCAGCCCTTATGGCCTCTGCAGTGAAGATGGACTTCAGATCGTCTTTATTATACTCTCGAGTGCCAAAAATAATGACACGACTTCTATTTTGTGGTAAGCCGAACCATGTGGAATTCAGAACAACTGGGGACACATTGTATCCAAGTTCCTTTAAGGTAGATTCAATAACTCGGTATGTATTTCCCTTATCAAGAGTAAATAGATTCTTAACATTCTCCAAAAGAACATACTTGGGATTCTTAACTGCAAGAATGTCGGCAATCCTAAAGAACATCTGACCACGATCCTCCCTCTTGCTCTCAAATCCAGTCTTACGTCCCATCATACTGAAGGTCTGACAAGGGAATCCACCTGTTAACAGCTCAAAGTCGGGCAAAGAACTGATTCTTTCATGTACGGACGTGAAGCTGACAATATCTCCAATCTCAACCTCACCTTGGGTAGAAAAATTAGCGCAATACGTTTTGATTGCGTTCTTGTCTATTTCCGAAAAACCGATACACTCAAAAGGCATAATACCGTCCTTTCTAATAAGGTCGGTAGCCAGGCGGAAGCCGCCAATACCGGAAAACAACTCTAAATGCTTCATAAGAATGCCATTATGCCATCTCCGATAGCCTTTGCAAGTTTTACGGGAACCGCATTACCAACTTGGGCATACCATTTATTTTGGGAACCAGTAATAATATAATCATCAGGGAAAGTCTGTATACGGGCAGCTTCCCGAGGACTCAAACCGCGAGCCTCCCACGGATGAATATACATATTGCAGTCAAACTGCATGTGAGACGTGATTGTCTTACATATCTGGTTCTCATCTAACTTGAAATATTTGTCCTTGAAGATTGAGTTCCGGCGAGCATAAGGCATAATGTCCGCGATTGACTCATGCAATGAGTTTGCCCCTTGAGGCAGCCTACGGAATATTTCAATATCACGCGGATTATTATACCTGTTTTTGTGATTATACAGTTTAGTAATCTCTTTGTCCCCATTGATAAAATGGTAGAAATCATTCTTCGTATATGCAAAATCACGAACTGTAAGTCCAGATTCTATATTCTCTTCATTTTTACCTTTTTCTTTTCTTGAAACAAGAGAGGGCAATCCGAGCAAAGCATCTCGAAGGACAAATGGATTACGTTTATGTTTTTCTATCTCAGCAAAGATATCGGCAGGATCAACTCCTGCTCTGTTGCCAATCAAAATAAACCGTTCCCGGTTTTGAGGGACTCCATAATCTTGGGCACGGAGGAGTCGATAATCAAACCGATAGTCACCTCCCAGGAATTCTTTGAAGTTATCTTTGATTTCTTGAATTTTGTTGGACATTCCCTTCACGTTCTCCATAATGAAGAACAGCGGGCGTATCTTACTCAAGAAAAGCAGGTATGCTTTATATAACTGGTTCCTCGGGTCATCTATCAGCCTCTGACGATTGGCCATCGAGAATCCTTGACAAGGAGGGCCGCCGCATACCAGCGTTATCTCATATTTCGTGGTGTCAAGTGCGGAAAAGTCTTGAATTCTATCATTTAATACATTTATATCTCCGACGAAGTAATTCTCATCAGGGACGTCGGGATGATTGAGGCGGTAGGTATCGCAGAAGGCCTCAACTATTTCATTTACAAACCATGGTCTGAAACCAGCTTGCTCAAGACCGGTACTTAGGCCACCGCATCCAGCAAAAAGGTCAACCATCAAATAATCTTTGTTATGACTCATTAGTCTACTTTCTCTAACTTTGAATTGATATGATACACACCTGTGTCGGCCGTATTTTGTATGGCTACAACGCCATCAACAAAAGGGCCTATGTAATAGTACTTCGGCTTCACTTTTATTGTTCCATTTCGTAACATTATTCCCCACAGACCGTCTTGCATAAACGGAATGTACCCGTTGAAAGGCTGTCGCATTTCTTCATAGATAGGCGGTACAAGAGTCCTTCCACGTCGATCACATATCCCATAGCGGCCATTTTTCTTAAAAACATTGCAATCTGAAATACCAGAATCGGAGCTGTTAGCCATATCCGGCCGAAGCTGCTGACCACCGACCGCATGTTCGACCACCGTCATCTCTTCATTCCCTTCGCTGTAATCACGCTCGAACTCGTCACGAATAATATCCTTATTGGCACCGGTTCCATCATTCCAGCTATCTCCTTCGGTATCTTTAGAGCCTTGGAAATGATATCGCCAATGCCGGTTAGCCATCGGTGTTCCGAACCTGTTATACAGGCCAACATTATCTAGGATAATACTCTCAGTTTTGGCATCAGAGATACGAAGACCACGCCCAACTTGCTGAAGATACAGGGCAAGTGATCTAGTTGGTCTAGCCAGTTGTATAAAATCAATATCAGGACAATCAAAGCCCTCACTGAAAATATTGACATTCACAATGACTTGAATATGACCTGCTTTAAATTCATTTATGAGGTCATCTCGCTCCTTCTTTGGCGTTGTCCCATCAATCATGCAAATAGACACACCGTGTGAAGCATACAGATCCTTGAGATTCGCTGCGTGACGACGATCAATAGCATATATGATGCCCTTCCTATTCTTCGCGTACTTCTCAAAGCTTCCATACAGTTGAGCCCTGATATGATCTGTATCGAAGCGCTCGCTCAATTCTGACTCCAGATAATCGCCATCAACACCAAACTTCTGAATATCATTAATCTCGTGTTGTATTGAGGAGTTACGCTTGATGGATACATAGTCATAGTTTGAAAGATACTGGTGCTCAACAAACCATTCAATGGAATGGCTCAGTACCATATCATCAAACAGCTCGGTGAATCCGGAATGGTTCATACGCCAAGGGGTGGCAGTGACACCCAACTTTTTGCTGTTGGGGAACATTTCCCATAACTTTTGATACCCCGGAGCCATTGAATGATGTGCCTCATCGATGATGATGAAGTCAAATCTTTGGCGCCTCATGGTATCATAGTTCCTACGGCTCATGAATGTCTGAATAGAGGCAACTTGAACTGAGCGCTCCAAATGTAACGGTTCTCCGCTCATAATGATACCCGGATTCGCAAACTTCATTTTGTCGGCCGCTTGATTAATCAGTTCCTTCCGATGGGCAATGACCACGATTTTGGATTCGGGAGAATTTTCCTTACACCAGCGAAGAATATCTTTGACAATTGAAGCGAATACAACCGTCTTGCCGGTGCCTGTCGGCATCTGCAACATAACGTTCGACATGTAGTCCCATTTGTTATAGATATCACGCTTCATGTCGCACTGATATCCTCGTAGACCTTCGTTATCCGCCTCAATGTGTGAAAAGCGAATAGCCGGCCCATCAAATGGTTCTACAACGGTAACTTCTTCGTCAAGATAGTCCTCGTGTCTCATCTAAACTCCTTGTTACTCCTGTTCCCAACCTGCATCTGTGGCTTTCTCTAAAATATCCAGAGCCCATTTTGCTTGTCTGTAAGTCAAGGGTCTGTTCCTTTTGATATTCCATCCGACTTGACCAACAAAAGCAATCTCCTTAGGAGCAAGCTTACCTTCGTTGTCTTTGCCCCATCTGTTAATACTAAACCAAACCGATTCGTCATAAGAGGAGGCTAAAACAATTACTTTCTGCTGGCCTTCGGTGACCTCGATATCTTGATCACCTGTAGCGGAGCAAAGCTCTTTCGGGAAAGCCATATCATTAGAGAGAGAGCCAAGCGTCATCTTCAAAGTATCCCAACAGGTCGGTTTCTTCGTCCATTCGTTAATGTTCTCTCCTTCGTGAACATTGGTGACGAGATGCTGATAGATCGTATGAGAAATCTTCTTCACATATAGTAGAGTCTTATACAGTACGGTATTCTTTAAAGCCGCGATATCTTCTTCAGGAAGCTCCTTCGCAATATACCGATTCCGGCGGCGGCCATCAATATCCGTGTATGACTCCTTGACTTTGTAAGGTATATGCTCCCCGCCATTTACCAGTTTTGCATATATGGAGTAAATGTCACAAGGGAGTTCGTTATATACTGATTGACTGATAACGCATTGCTCATTCCAGATAGCATCAAGATCCAGAGCCTTACCGGAATTCAATGATACTGCAGACATTGTGTAAGCAACCATGTTAGATTTATAACCGGGCAGCTGCAAGCCATCTTTACCATAGAAGGCATCAATCGCTTTGAATAGTATAGCCTTTGCAACTGTTCTCTTGTACCGAGTGGCATCAAAACGGACACCGGATTTCTTTGTCTTATCAAAGAAAACGGCATAATTATTCTCGCCTCCCTTACATACACTAGCAGGGTTTTGATCCCAGGCCATCATAAACTTTGACAGGGTGGTTTTGTCGAACATCTGAGATTTCGGATATTCAGCGTAAAATTCCCTTTCGGCCTTTGCGGAAGAATTCCGTTTGGCCTTATCAAGATACTGCCCTCGTGTTCTTTCGAAGAACCATTTTGAAACCGGATTCTTCATTGAATTGAGAACCCATTCTTCGCGAGAGCGCTGTTCCAAATCGACGAGGAAGCCTTCATTAATATCGTAATCTGATTTCTTTACAGCAGATTGCGTGTTGGCGAAACGCGAAATCTTAGGAACGATTGTGTTTAGCTGTTCTTTGTCCTTAATCACGGATATCTTCATTGCCACATATACGGCGGCTAGATCACTTGTCTTAGCATCATTCATACGCATAACGGCATGAATAGCTGCTGTTGTCTGTCCGCCATTAACAATCTGCCAGTCTTTGATTTTAACAATAGAACGACCGTCTTCACTTAATACAACCTCCGAAGCAGTTGCCGAGATACCATTATTATACGCAAAGAACATGTCGGGCTCTGCTTCAACATCAACCTCATTCTTTTTCTTTGCCTTGTATCCGATCAGCGTATTTCGAATGCCTTTATTTGACGTTCCCTTGAACTGAAGGAATGTACGGACATTCATTTCTAGAATCTGCTGATTGTATTTATGATAAACCTGAGAGAGTACAGTCCCTGGAATAATACACAAGTAGCAAGATACACTCTTAGATACATCAGGCATCTTGATGCAAGGCAACGAGCAATTGTAATCACCTTCAAAATCAACTTTAATAGAATCGCGGCCAGATATAATATGGTCTTGCTGCATCACGCGACGAGCATCCCAAACATGGTATTCGCATACAGTGGTCCCATTTTCAAGTTCTGTGTTCTCCTTTTCATACTCAAGTGGTTCGATGGCATTTGTAAGGACGAACAAACGGATTCGGTCAATTTTGCTTGTTGATTGAATCAATTGTGCAACTTGATACAAATCGGAATAACTGTTGTCGATATTCTTAAAGATACTGCCGGACACAGAGTGGTCGTAGAATCTCTCCAGGCGCGCAAATAGTTTGTCTAAATCACCAGTTGATATCTTCTTATTCTTCTCGGGATCAATATACTCTACCAGGAACAGGTCTATCGTTGTGGTATCGTCATCCCCGGCAAATCCCCATCCATCAAGGGCAATACCAGATTTTGTATGATAATCACAGTAATTCACCTGATTAACATCTCCCGCACGCTGTATGTATTGAACATACATATCACGCAGTTCCTCTTTCGGGGCATCAGCCATTGAAATAGGAAGATCGATGTACTCATCTTTGAATTCTTCGACCTCGGTCAATTGTTTCTCGATAACCTTGCCGATGGTATCATTCACGTATGCCTCTGGTGACTTGAAGTCATCAAATTGGGTCTCGTCCATATATTTATAATCGATTATTGGTTCTCAGATTTAGATGGCCATAATAGCGTCTTGACATCTACGTCAAGACATTTGGCAATTTCATATAACATCTCCAGAGTGGGCTGGCATTTGTTGGTACACCATTTAGAAACAGTGGTTGGGTCTTTCCCAAGCTGTTCAGCCAGCCATTTGTTCGTCTTTTGCTTTTCAGCGAGGACGACTTTTAGGCGATTGAAATTATCGTTCATTGCAATTAATTGGTGATTTTCACAAATTTAATGATAATTTTGCATATTCCAAGAAAGCTATTTGGAAGTCGACAATGTCTGATAAACACACTCCGGTTCAGCGCCATCGCAATATGGCCGCAATTCACTCCGCTTCTACCAAGCCGGAGTTGACGCTGCGTCTCGCACTTTGGCACCAAGGATTTCGTTACCGGATAAATGACAAGCGCTTTCCCGGCCGCCCAGATATCGTGCTGCCCAAGTACAGGACGGTAATCTTTATACACGGCTGCTTCTGGCATGGCCACAAAGACTGTAAGTATTATACTGTTCCCCAGACCAACGCCGAGTTCTGGAAGGCAAAGGTTGCCCGGAACCAGGAGCGGGATCAGGAAGTATGGCGTAAGCTGGAGGCGAAAGGATGGAGCGTCATCATCGTTTGGGAGTGCCAATTGAAGAAGGCGAACCTTGAGGAGAACGTCGCTCGAGTCGCTTCCGAAATCATCCGGAACGGGGAAGCCTATCGAGCTGCCCAAGAAGAAAGAAGAAAAGCGCGGGAAGATTATCTCCGGGAGAGAAAGGAGCGAAAAGAAAGAGAACAAGCTCTCTTGAAAGAGGTGAAATCCCTATAACCCTAGTCACTCCTTCCTGCACCGAAAGGTGCTACCCTGCGAGTAACTTTTTTATGGGCCATTTTCGCGTTTTTGGGATATTTTTTGGGATACTTTTTACTAAAAATGCCTTGCAGAGCGTTCTGCAAGGCATTTCGGCGGAGAGGACGAGATTCGAACTCGTGGTACGGAATGACCCGTACGTCGGTTTAGCAAACCGGTGGTTTCAGCCACTCACCCACCTCTCCGGGAGCCATTTGGCGAAACTTCCG
>JAEEGL016309011.1_pt1 | contig 13705 bp, 7 predicted proteins | sample 9134231 | NCBI WGS metagenome assembly JAEEGL01 (sample SAMN16246548, study PRJNA631951) | gut metagenome | biome: gut microbiome; feature: rumen; material: fiber-attached | host: Bos | place: Iran: Karaj | collected 2018-10 | reverse complement strand
TCTGCAACGGCGTGTTCAAGGACGGAGGAAGCCCCTTCAACCGCATCTGGGAGGTCGCCCAAGGCTCCATCATCGCCAACGTTTCTCCGGACAAGCGGATCGAAGACATACACCCCTTCCTCGTCCAGGGCCAGGGCCAGATCTCCATCACCAACGTAGACGCTTTCTCCGGCAACAACGGAGCCATTACCAACCAGGGCGTTTCCTACGACTTCCTGAAGGTTCAGGGAAGCACCTGGGTCATCATCACAGCCGTCAACTGCCGGATGCGCAACTATCAGGCCGACAGCCCTGTCACCATCGCTAACGACAGGGCCCAGATTAGTTTCATGAACTGTTCCAACAAAGGAGGATACATGTATTCCCTCCAATACTTCTTAGACGAGAAAAACAACCGACATTTCGAAGAATATGACCCCCGAGATTAGAAATAAGTTTCTTCGAATCATCCTGCCGCTCCTTCTGTTCACAGGCGGAGCGGTACTTGCTTCCGCCCAAAGCGTCCGGGTCACCGTACGGGACGCTTCCGGCGAATCGCTTCCCGGTGCCTATGTGCAAGTCACCGGCACCCGTATCGGCGCTGTCACGGACTTGGACGGCCATGCGCTGTTGGACCAGGTCCCTGCCGACGCGACCCTCAAGATCTCGATGTTCGGCTACCTCGACGCCGACGTGCCCGTGCAGGGACGCAGTGACATCAACGTCACGCTGAAAGACGATGTCCAATCCCTCGACGAAGTAGTCGTCATCGGCTATGGTACCGCGAAGCGGAAAGACTTCGTAGGTTCCGTCTCCTCGGTGCGCGTCGAGAACTCCCCGATCGCCCTGATGAACAACTCCAACGCCCTGGAGACCCTGAAGGGCAATGTGGCCGGCTTGGATATCGGCGCGGTCAACAATGCCGGCGGACAGCCCTCCATGCAGATGCGTGGCCAACGCTCCATCTCCGGTTCCAATGCCCCGCTGATTGTCCTGGACGGCATTATTTATATCGGCGGCATCAATGAGATCAATCCGGCCGACATCGCGACCATCGACGTCTTGAAGGATGCCAGCAGCGCCGCAGCTTTCGGTTCCCGCTCAGCCAACGGTGTCATCCTGATCACGACCAAGAAAGGAACCACGGAGAAGCCGACCATCTCCTTCAATGCCTCTGCCGCCCTGCAGACCTGGTCCCACAAGCCCAAAATGCTGACGGAGGATGGCTATTTGATCGCCGTGATGGACCGCACCCAGTCCACGGACCTGTCTTGGATGACCGCGCAGGAACGCGCCAACTTCGAAGCCGGACAGACCACCGACTGGCTGGATTTCGCCACCCGCATCGGTTTCAAGCAGGACTATCAGTTGAGCGTATCGGGCGCTGGAAAACGCGTCAACTACTATCTATCCGGCTCCTGGACCTCCAACAAGGGCATCGTCATCGGCGACGACTTCACCCGCCCCACGCTGCTGTGTAAACTCAGCACCGACGTGACTCCCTGGCTGCGTCTGAGCGTGGACGGGGCCTACACGAGGCAGGACTATTCCGGCGTCGCCGCCAATATCGGGACGGCCTATTTCATCAGCCCTTACGGCCAGCCCTGGCGCAGTGACGACAGTTCGCTGGAAAAATATCCTGTTACCCAGAGTGATGGTTATCAGAACCCGCTCTGGCAGGCAGATCCCGCCAACCGCTACAATAAAGACTTTCGCGATACCTACCGGCTCAATACTTCGGTCCTGGTCAAGTGCCCTTGGGTGGAAGGCCTGACGTTCCGGCTCAACCATTTGCTGCACAATATTGACCGGCACGCGGAAGACTTTACCTACGAAAACTACTACGTGCAGGAAGGCCCTTACACCGACGAGTCCCGTTACGCTCCGACAACCTTGCAGGGGTATCTGGCCCGGGCGAACGGCGCCATCACCCACGAGAAGACCAACGGCTATGTCCTGGACGCCATCCTGGGGTATGCCCGAGACTTCGACCGCCACAGCATCGATGTGGCCCTGGTCTCCACACGAGACTATACCACCTTCGACTCGGAGAAAACGACAGGGACCAACTTCGCCTCCAACGGCAACACCCTGCTCGGCATTTCCGGCCTCCAGAAAGCCGAACTGATCGAGTTCAGCCAGGACGGCCGCAGCGCAGGCAACGTCGGTTACCTGGCCCGCGTGATGTACGCTTATGATCAGCGCTACTCTGCTACGGCCTCCTATCGCCGGGACGGTTCATCCTTCTTCGGCGCGGACCGGAAATGGGGCAACTTCTTCTCCTTCGGCGCCGCCTGGACCCCCAGCAACGAGGCTTTCTGGCCCTGGAAAGAGGGCTGGGAGTACTTCAAACTCAAGCTCTCCTGGGGCCGTAACGGCAACCAGGGCCTGCCCGCTTTCGGAACGCTCTCCCCTATCCAGAGCGGCAAGGCCAGCGGCCAGACATACGAATTCAACGGAAGCGAGATCCACTATGGCTTGATTGCCTCCAGCCTGGGCAATCCCGAGCTCGGCTGGGAATCCACGGATGCGCTCAACGCCGGCTTCGAATCCTCCTGGCTGGACGGACGCATCCGGCTCGATCTCGACGCCTATTATTCCCAGACCCACGACCAGATTTTCTCCCGCGACATTCCGGTGATGACCGGATTTGAGAAGATGTCCTCTTCGATGGGTCAGATCGACAACTGGGGCGTTGAAACGACCCTTTCCCTGCTTCCTGTCCGTACCCGGGACTTCTCCTGGCACACCGGCCTCACCTTCTGGCTCAGCCGCAGCAAGCTGGTCCACCTCTATGGGGAAGATCTGGACGGCGACGGGAAGGAAGATGACGATATCGCCTCTTCCCGCTTCATCGGGAAAGGCCTGGGCGCCATCTTCGGCTATGTCCAGGACGGCATCGTCCAGCTCAACGACTACGATTACATCGGCATCCACAATGCCACGCCCGGCTATCCGAAGTACATCGACCTCAATGGAGACGACCGTATCACCTCCGACGACCGCACCATCCTGGGCTACACGACGCCCAACTTCAAGCTCAACTGGAGCAACACCTTGACCTGGCGCGGACTGGAACTGTACGCCATGATCACCGGCACCTTCGGAGGAGACCACCGGTACCTGCGCAGCAACCCCAACGCCTACCGCATCAATGGCTACGGCTACCCGACGGGCAACTGCCTCGACATCCCCTACTGGACGGAAGACAATCCCTCCAACGTCTATCCTTGCGCTTCCTTCACCAGCGACAGCCGCTTCCAGGGCCTGCAAGACCGGACCTTTGTCCGCCTGCAGGATCTCACCCTGACCTGGAACCTGCCCCAGCGTTGGGTCCGGAAAGCTGGGATCGGAAATCTCAAATTTTACTTGACCGGCCGCAACCTCGTCACCCTGACCCGCTGGGTAGGAGACGATCCGGAGACCGGGTCCTATGTCCTCACCAACGCGATGCCGGTGGCCAAATCGCTCGCGCTGGGTACTTCCATCACCTTCTAAAGCCGACGCATCATGAAAAGAATTACCTTACTCTTCATCCTACTCGCCTCGGCTAGCTGCCTGGTCTGCTGCAATGACAAGGACCTCCTGACGGAGAAGCCCAAGTATTTCTACACCCTGGACAACGTCTTTTCCACGTCCTCCCAGGTAGATCTGGCCGTTGTCAGCTGCTATTCCGAGGTTCGCAAGTACTACAACCTTGTCAACGATGGCAAACGCTATCTCCTCGCCTGGAGAGGCGGCAACGGGACCGACATGTTCGATGTCTCAACCATCCGGAGAAGCCTCCAGTTCAACAATTACGGCAACCTCACTCCGGAAACCGGAGACTACAAGACCATCTATTCAGATTGGTACAAACTGATCGCCAGCGCCAACATGGCCCTGTACGGTGCCTCGTTGGAGGAAATCACCTGGGATTCGGAGGAAGCGCGACGCTACGCCGTAGCCCAGGCCCGTTTCTTCCGCGCCTATGCCTACCGTAACCTCGGCGAGGAGTTCGGCGGCGTACCCATCGTCAAGGAGCTGACGACTACTCCCCGCTTTGATTTTGTCCGAGAGAGCCGCGTCGATACCTACCAGTTCGCCATCGACGAGTTGGAGGAGATCCTGCCGGACCTGCCCCTGACGCCGCCCGAGCGTGGACGTATCGTCCGGGGTGCCGCCCAGCACAATTTGGTCCAACTCTATATCGACAAGGGGGTGGCCTTGGAGGCGGAAGGTCGTGGGAACGAGGCGCAAGCCGCGTATGCCCAGGCTATCCGCTACGGTGATGACGTCATCGACGGGGGGACCTTCCACCTGATGACAAACCGATTTGGTACGCGCGCCAAGGAGGATCCCAAGTTCTATTACGACTATACGCCGGACGCCAACGGCCAGCTCCGGGAAGACCGAACCTATGCTTCCGCAGGTGTCAGCATGCCCGGCAACGTCTTCTGGGACCTTTTCCAGATCGGCAATCAGGACTATGCCGACGGCAATTACGAAGCCGTATGGACGATTGAGGTCGATTACCAGGCCAATCTGGACAAGGATGGGGATGCCCGCCTCAACTTCTCCCGCAGTTTCGGTCCCTGCTTCCGGGATATCCTTCCGAACGACCTGATCGGCCTGACGCCCGACGTAGGAGGCCGCGCCGTGACCTGGATCATGCCGACCGCCTACACCCGTGACGAAATCTGGTCGGGTATGTGGGGCAGCGACATGCGAAACAGCGAGACCTGCTACCGGCGCACCTTCCTCGGCAACGTGCCGACCAGTAAGTACTACGGCAAAGTCATTCCTTGGAGCCTGATGTACCGGCAGGGTAACTCCAACCGCGACGCTGTAGACGCAGCCTACACCCAGTGCTTCCCTATCTCCTGCAAGATCCATCTGGACAGCTATATCGACGATGCGACCGGCGGCAACCGGACCTACATCTTCCGGGACGACTATGCTATCCGCCTCGCGGAGACCATCCTGCTCCGCGCGGAAGCCAAATGGCGCAGCGGCGACCTCCAGGGGGCAGCTGCGGACATCAACTTGATCCGGAGACGGGCCAAATGCTCCCATCTGGTCAGCGCTTCCGAAGTGGGCCTGGAACTCATCCTGGACGAGCGCGCCCGCGAACTGATGTACGAAGAGATCCGCTGGAACACCCTGCTCCGCATGGGCGGCACCGTGGCCGTGGATCGCATCCGCGAGTACGCCTACTGGGATGAACCCCGCTCCGCTTCGATGAAGAATTTCAACCTGTGGCCCATCCCGCAGACGGTCATCGATACCAACAAGGACGTTAAAATGGAACAAAATGAAGGCTGGAACTAAACTATGTATCGGACTGGCGTTGCTGCTTGTGGCCTGCAACTGCCAGCCCACGGTCAACTTCACCCCCGCTGAGCAGCCTCAGATCGGCGAAGGAGACATTGTCGTCCTGGATATGAACCGCTGGCGGGAAGTGACCTCCCGTGACTCGATCGGCGTCGTACGGTTATGGGAAACCATGCACTTGGCCGCTACCCTCCAGGGCATTGTCAACCGCGACGAGCCCCGGCTCTATATCAAGTATGTCGTTGCCAACGGAATCAACGTCGACGACTTCTGGTGGGACAAATGCATCGGAGAAGGGAAATGGCTCGACGGCCGGCGGGTCGTCACGATGTACGACCCCGTCAAAGTCCTGGATGCCTTCAAGGATAAGGTGGAAGGCCTGGTTGTCTATGATCCGGCCATCGCTTCGACGAGCAACGTAGCTTCCACGGTTGCCGGCGCGGACAATCTCGTAGCCGTACGCTACGATCTCCGCCCGGGCAGCATCTACACCCGGCTCATGGAACGGGAATACCCGGTCAAGGTCTGGCTTCTCAACGAGGACGGAACCTCGAAGTTCCACACCAAACTGGAGCCTTACCGCTGGGCGCTGGACAACTACCTCAAGACCGGCAAATGCAGCGGCGAAACAGCCGCCTACTACATCGACCAGTTCTGGATGACGGCTCCTGGCAATGCCGGCATGAACCACCACCAGCTCACGAACCACGACTATTTCGTCTCGAAAAAGGGCTTCTTCTTCGACCTGTCCCCCTGGGATGACGAGCCGGCCTCGGACGCTCCGACAGAAGGCAACGGCGACCGGGCCATGTTCCAATCCATCTTCAGCGAGATCTACAAACTGAACGGGGGCTCGCGTTTCTGCCACGTCGGCGGATTCGCCCCATGGGCGCACAAATACTCCAACAACAGTCGCGTCGTCCACAAGAGCAAGCACGAGGCCGCCCAGACCGAATGGGAGACTGTCAAACTGCTGAGCGCCTACAATGCCTACAAGGACGCCGACGCCGCGTCCCTGGGTGCGATGGCCAACGCCTCTTTCTGGCAGCACTACCCGCTCAAGGCGGAGTATCCGCAGAAATGGGTGACCCGCGACGAGTTGAAGGCCAGGGGGCTGCTCTCCTCCTCCGGAAGGGTCAGTACGACCAAGAAATACGTCCTGTTCTATGTCGGCGACTATGACGCAGCCGCGTGGATCTACCAGCAGATGCCCATGCTCTGGGAGGACCCGAACCGCGGCAGCGTCCCGATGATGTGGAGCATCAACCCGTCCCTGGACCGGCGGGCGCCGATGGTGATGGATTACCTGCGCTCGACAGCCACGGAGGCTGACTATTTCGCGGCCGGCGACAACGGGGCCGGCTATCTCAACCCCGGCATGCTCGAAGAGCCGCGGCCCGTCAGCGGCCTGCCTTCCGGCGTGGAGGCCTGGGCGGCGCACAACCGCCCCTTCTTCCAGCGTTGGGGGCTGAGTGTCACGGGCTTCGTCATCGACGGCAACGGTCCCGGCATGTCGGTCGAAGGAATGAAGAGTTACGCCGGTTTCAGTCCCAACGGCATCGGGCCGCAGAAGCTCCCCAATGGCGGAAATGCGATGATCGTCGATGGCATGCCGGTCCTGCGCTGCAGCGGCGCCAGCGTCGGCGAAGAACGGATCGAAGATGCCGGCAAGAAGGCAGTTTCCATGCTGTCTCAGCACCCGGAATTCCCCTTCTATTGGATCCGTACGATCCTCAAGAGCCCGACCTGGCATAAGGGCGTGAAAGAATACATCGAGGCCCAGAGCTCTAACTACATCGTACTCGACGGCCCGAGCTACTTCGAACTCTTACGCTGCTACTTGGAGCAAAATCAATGACATAAGCCCATAACAACATGAGATCGCACATCTTTCTGTCCCTTATCCTCCTGGGAGGCCTCTGCGCCTGTGCACCCCGGCCGGCGGGAGAAGCCCCGCGCATCAAAACGACCTTCCAGACGTCACGGCCCTGGAAGCCCACGATCGACAACCGCGCCGACGCAGTCATGGTCTATGGCGTCGGGGGGAATCCCTCCGACCCCAGCGAATGGGGACGCTCCGCCATCGAAAACAGGATACGCTCCTGGCGTGAACGGGGATACCGGGTCGATTTCATGACCGGCATCGCCTGGGGTGGATACCAGGATTATTTCTATGGGGGCTGGGACGGCAAGGAGCATCTGGACGAAGGTCAGGTCCGTGCCAGCGGTGACACGATCTGGCATGGCGACACGACTCCTTATATCGTCCCCAGCCTCAACTATCTCAAGTACTTCAAGGAGACTCAGGTCAAGCGGGTCATCGACGCCGGCGTGGATGCCCTTTATTTCGAAGAACCGGAATACTGGGGCCGGGGCGGTTACAGCGAAGCCTTCAAGCGGGAATGGGAGGATTACTACAAGACTCCCTGGCGGCCGCAGCACGAATCGACGGAGGCCACTTATCTCTCCAACAAGCTCAAGTACCACCTCTACTACCGCGCCCTGGACGATGCCTCCTCCTTCGCCAAGGAATACGGCAAATCCAAGGGAATGGAGGTAAAGTGCTATGTGCCGACCCATTCGCTGCTCAATTATTCCCAATGGGAGATCGTCAGTCCGGAAGCAAGCCTGGCCTCGATGGACGGCATCGATGGGTACATCGCCCAAGTCTGGACCGGCACCTCCCGTATGCCAAACTATTTCAACGGCGATAAGAAAGAACGCACGTTCGAAACGGCCTACCTGGAATACGGGTGCATGAAATCCATGACGGCCCCGACAGGACGGAGGCTCTGGTTCCTCACCGACCCGATCGAAGACTGGCCGCGCGACTGGGTCGATTACAGGAAGAACTACCATGCGACGTTCACCGCCCAGCTGCTTTATCCCGACATCGCGGACTACGAGGTTATGCCCTGGCCGGAACGCATCTACGAAGGCTTGTACCGGAAGAGTCCGGACAGCGAGGAGCGCATCCGTATCCCGAAGGATTACTCCACGATGATGCAGGTGATGATCGGGACGCTCAACGACATGCCCGTTTCTGGTAACCGGCTGACGGGTACACAGGGGATCAGCGTCCTGATGGGCAACTCCCTGATGTTCCAGCGCTTCCCTACTCACGAAGGCTATGAGGATCCCTCGCTCAGCAATTTCTTCGGCATGGCGATGCCGCTCGTGAAGCGAGGCATCCCGGTCGGGATCACGCACATCGAGAACGTCGGTTATGAAAAGGCGCTCAAGGATGTCAAGGTCCTCGTGATGACCTATTCCAATATGAAGCCGATGGATCCTGAAGCCCACACGCATCTCGCGGAATGGGTCAAGAAAGGCGGTCGCATCATCTACAGCTGCCGGGACACCGATCCTTTCCAGACCGTGCAGGAATGGTGGAATACGGGTGACTGTCATTTCGCCGCTCCGGCAGACCATCTTTTCGGTCTGATGGGCATTCCGGCCGGCGCGGAGGAAGGTGTCTATCCCGTGGGAGAAGGCGCGGTCTGCATCCTCCGGCACGACCCCAAGGAGTACGTACTGACGGCGGATGCCGACGGAAAACTGCTGGAGGCCGTGGAGAAGATGTACGCCGTCGATGGCGGGACCGTCGAATACAAAAACCACTTTCGCCTGACCCGCGGCCCTTACGAATTGGTGGCCGTCCTGGACGAAAGCGTGAGCGAAGAGCCCTACCGGCTCTCCGGACTCTTTATCGACCTGTATGACCCACAATTGCCCGTTTATTCGGAGAAAGAGCTCCTTCCCGGCACACAGGGATTCTACTACAATGTCAAAGCCGCCGGCAAGGCGCCGAAGATCCTCGCCGCTGCCAGCCGGGCTTATGAGATCACGAAGAAAGGCAAAAGTTTCTCCTACCTGGCCAAGTCTCCCATTGAGACCGTCAACGCATCCCGCATCCTGCTCCCTTCCCAACCCAAAAGCGTGCTGGTGGACGGGAAAGAGGTGCTGGACAACGCCTGCTGGGATGCAGCCAGCAAGACGTATTTCTTATGCTTTGACAATGATCCGGACGGTGTCCGGGTACAGATCCGGTGGTAACGCGGACTACTTCCGCACACCGTAATCCAATCTTGACTGGGGCAGGTTATCCTTGCCCCAGTTTTTATTGGGCTCCGGACCCATCACGAGTTCCAGGACTCCCCCACCAGTCAACTCTTCATGGGTGAACCAGGCGCGGTCCAGGGCCTTGCCGTTCAGGCGGGCGGACTGGATGTACTTATTGTCCTCGGAATAGCCTTTCGCCTTGACGGTGAAGGTCTTGCCGTCGGGAAGGGTAAGCGTCGTCTTCTCAAAGAAGGGACTGCCGATCGCGTATATCGGGATACCGGGCGTAACCGGGAAGAAGCCCATCATCGAGAACACGACGAAGGAACTCATCCCGCCGCCGTCCTCGTCCCCGGGAATGCCGGAGACCGTATCGGCGAAGAGGTAGTCAATCAGTTGGCGGATGCGTTTTTGCGCCTTCCAGGGACTGCCAAGATAGTCGTAGATATACGGGATGTGGAAACTCGGCTCGTTGCCCATCGCAAACTGTCCCACCATGCCGGTAGCATCCGGCAGGATGGTGAAGAACTGGAACTTCGCCATTCCCAGCGGGATGCGGAAGAGCGCATCCAGCTTCTTTTCCGCTTCTGCGCGACCGCCCATCAGCTCGAAGAGGCCCTCCAGGTCATGCTTGGCGTCCCATTGGAAGGTATAGGCGTTGTTTTCGGTGAAATAGGCGCGGTCCATGTAGCGCGGGTCCACTCCCTCGATCCAATTGCCCTCCTTGTCCCGGGGCCAGAACATGCCCTTGTCGGGACGATACACGTTGCGGTACCAGGAAGCGCGATCCAGGAAAAGTTGCTCATCGTCCGTCTTGCCCAACTCACGTGCAAGCTGCGCCACGGCCCAGTCGCAATAAGCGAAAGCCGTGGACAGGCCCACGGACTGGCGCCGCTCCCAAGGCAAAGAAACCTCCGGGACAGTTTCCTCCTCTCCCGGATGCAGGGCAGGATACCAGCCATGCTCGTCATAAAACTGATCCAGGATGCAGCGGGGGCCGTTTTTCCAAGGCAGAAGCGTCTCCTCCAGAGCATTGTGTCTCACACCCTCATAACCGGTCTCGAGATCGAATTGCAGGCCCTTGACACGGGCGTCCGCCATCCAGACGGCGGCATAGTTGCCCGTCATTGCGGGCCAGTCCCCCCAGATCACGGCGAAAGAAGGGATATCCCCGCACTGCCGATACATTTCCACATAGGATTGGAGCTTATCCTCCTCCATCTTGGGATTGAGGATCGTATGCAAGGGCTCCAGGGAGATGTGCGTATCCCACAGCCAGTTATCATTATAGAACGGACGTTCGCTCTCATGGACCTGGTGGTCAAAAGCGCTGAAATAGCGGCCGTATTCGCTGATATCCACCATCCGTTCGTAACAGCGGTAGAGAGAGGTATAAAAAAGCCGCCGGTGGTCGGGCGTGCCCCCTTGAACCATGATCTTGCCTAAGGCAGTGCGCCAGGCCTGTTCCGCCTGCTTGCTGACGGCAGAGAAGTCCCATACAGGGATCTCTGTTTCCAAATTGGCGCGTGCCTGCTCCGCATCGATATAAGAGAGGCCGTAGCGGATCAGGACCTGTTTCTCAGAGGCTTGCAGCAGGATACAACCCCTGTCTGCGGTCTGTTCGACGAGAGAGACGGGACTGTCGAAGACGATCCATGCATACGCATCCATACCCGCAAAACGCTCGTGCCCGACCAAGGTGGTACCATCACGTAGTTCGAAGCTGCCATGCCCATTCAAGTGCCGGAAACGCAACAGAGCTCCTTCCGCAGCGTCGAAACCGACTTCGACGATGCCGCACTTGGCAGCCGGAGCAAAACGGATCCGGCAGCCGTCCAACTGGCTGGAATAGCAATAAGGCGTATTCTTTTCCTGATCATAGACCTGGCTCGCCGTCGTCCAGGGGCCTGTCCAGCCACCCTGCACCAAGGGCAGGAAGCCGAAAAGGGACTGCTGCCGGTGCGAGGCCAGCGTCAACGGGTAGTCTGCGACCTGGTCGTCCAGCAAATCGGCGCGCAGGGGCGTCCAGCGGACGAGTTGGTTCGGCACCTGAACCGTGGGACGCGTGGGCTGCAGGAGTACTCCCACTCCCCCGATCGTAGGATCGACCTCATTCAAGATATCGGTAGTCTGGCATCCCGTCAAAAGACAGGCAAGGGCTGCCGCCCCCAATAGGAAACGTTTCATATCTGAGTCTGGCGGTTGGAAATACAACGGGTGGGGAAAATATAACGGGCAGGAGTCTGCCCTCCTTTGATCTGACCCATCAGCAGGTCGAAGGCTTTGCCGGCCATTTCGCCGACAGGCTGCTCGACATAGCGGACATTCGAATGGACGGTCAGATACGGTTGGACATCATCAAAACAAAGCAGGCACTGGTCTTTCGGAAGCGTCTGCCCGGTTTTGGCCAGGTGCGCCATTGCCTGGGTAAAAGCACGGCGCGAAGTGAAATAGACGGCATCCACATTCCGCAAGCCCTTGAGGATACTCGGGATATCATACTCCTCTTCCCGGCCGAAAGGAATCAAGCGGATGTCAATATTGTCATCCAGGCCCCGGTCCTTCATCGCATCCAGGTACGCGTCCCGACGCTGATTCAGCGGATCAATATCCAGGTCGAGGGCGACCAGCGAAATGCTGCGGTATCCTTCGCGGAGCAAATCCTCCACCGCAGTGCGGGAGGAAGCATAGTTGTCGATCCCGACGAAGTCCACGCCCTCCCCGGGCCGGTCCACCGTGACGACGGGAACGCCCATCTCTTTGATATAAGCGACCGTTTCTTCCCCGCCCGGAGGCGGGACAGCGATGATACCATCGACCTGTTTGCCGATCAGCACCCGCACCGTTTCTTCGAAATCCTGTGGGTCTTCGTTGGTGTTGATGGTAAGGACGAGATAGCCTGCCTTCTTGGCTTCTTCCTGGATATGGAAAGTCAAGCGCCCGAAAAATTCATTGGAGATATCCGTGACGATGGCGCCGATTAGTTTCGAAGCACCTGTCCGAAGGCTGCGGGCGACATCATTCACATGATAATTGAGCTCCCGGGCGACCTGGAACACCTTTTTCTTTACCTCCTCGCTGACCCGGCTGCCGGCTTTGCCGCTGAGCACCAGGGAAACGGTGCTGCGGGAAACACCCAGACGGTCGGCGATATCTTGCATGGAAACCATATAAAAACTATTATCGATTCGTTGCCGGTTTGATGGTACGTTTGCGGGTGAAACGGATCTTGACCCGGACCGGATAATGATCCGATGCGGCATCCAAGTCAATGATACCCTCCGGACGGGCAGTCTCCACAGCCTCTACCGGAACGGCACTATTCAAGTAGAAAACATAGTCGCAGCACATCGTCGGGTTGGTGGTCGGCCAACTCCGGACAGGATCAGACAAGCGCGTCCAATATTTTTCCATCTCTTTCTGGGACGGGGTGCCGGGATCGTCATTGAAGTCGCCGCAGAGGATGACCGGTTTGCCATAGCCGGCATAATGCTCATTGAACCAGGCATTCAGCTCTTCAGCCTGATCGCGTGCCGGATCATTGGGCGGCCCAAAATCCAGATGGACGGCGCCGAATACGATATCCTCCGTCTCCACCACCGCGATGCTCCGCGGCTCATGTCCAACACCGCGGGAGAGCGGAACAGTCGTGGCAGAGAGCAGCGGGTAAGGCGTCATTGCCCCGTTGCCGTAGCCGCCTCCGGCGAAAGGAAACGCGGAGGCAAAATGATAATTCCAGCCACCCAGCAGGTCAGCGAGTTCCTTCAACTGGAAGACATTGTGCCGGTTGTTGCAGCTGTCCAGCTCGTTGAGCCCGACATAGTCGGCCCCGAGCTTGCCGATGAATTCCGCGACCATGGCGGTCCTGTCCCCGCCATGGCTGAGCGCCGCGACGTTGTAGGTCAGAATGGTCAGTTCCAAGGTCTCCGTCGTACGGCGGCTATGAGCCTCCCCTTTTGTCTTTGCAGGCGGATAGTCCAGCAGCGTAGGAGTATAGACATCCACACACCCGGCGAGAAGCAGGCAAGCCAGGCTGAAGGACAGATTGCGAAGGGAAGATGCTTTCATAGAGTTCGGAGGCCCAATAAATCGATTGACCTATTTTCAAAGATAGAAAACTCTCCCCCAATTTCAAAATCTTTCCGCAACAAAAAAACCGGCAGGGTTCACCTGCCGGTTAATTCGTTATTACGCACCTCGGGATCAATAACCGGGGTTCTGGGTCAAGGTATATCCGCGGTTGGTATATTTGTCCACCAAGAGCTTCGGGATCGGCGCCAGGATCAGACGGTTATTGCTATCCCAGTTCTTCTGACGGGAATAGTTGAAGCGAAGCTGATAGACGGAACCG
>JAEEGL015298246.1_pt1 | contig 13705 bp, 7 predicted proteins | sample 9134231 | NCBI WGS metagenome assembly JAEEGL01 (sample SAMN16246548, study PRJNA631951) | gut metagenome | biome: gut microbiome; feature: rumen; material: fiber-attached | host: Bos | place: Iran: Karaj | collected 2018-10 | reverse complement strand
GCATGCCCAGCGCCGCGGCGGCCTGCGCCACCTTGCTACCGACATGCCCCACGCCCACGACGCCCAGCGTCAGGCCGTCGAGCCGCAGCCCGTGCCGGCGCGCCAGCACGCAGAGCGCGGCGCAGACATACTGCTGCACCGAGCCCGAATTGCATCCCGGCGCATTGCGCCACAGGATGCCGTGCGCCTCGCACCAGGCCGTGTCGATGTGGTCGTAGCCGATCGTCGCCGTGGCGACGACCCGCACGGACGAGCCCGCGAGCAGCGCCGCGTCGCACTGCGTACGCGTACGCGTGACGACGGCGTCCGCATCGCGCACCACCCCGGGCGTCGTCTCCGCGCCGGGCAGGTACACCACCTCGGCGTAGGGCTCGAACACCCCCCGCAGGAACGGAATCTTGTTGTCGCAGACGATCTTCATTTCTTCAAGACGCTTCAAACGTCTCCCAAAGGTACGCTTTTTTCCGGAAGGTCGCTCCGCGCGGCGGGTCAGAGTTTGTCGGAAACGGAAGTCTTGCGGGCGTGGCGGGGGCTGATGTCGGTCTTGCCGAAGCGCCAGGTGAGGCCGAGGCGGAACTGGCTGGGGTTGTACCAGGAGCTGTTGTGCTGGCGGTAGGTGGCGGTGCGCGTGTCCCGCTCCCCGGAGCTGTAGCGGGTCTGGAAGGGCATCACGGCGGAAAGGGTGAGGATGAGGCGGCTCTGCAGGAAAGCCTGCCGGAGGCCGGCCGTATCGTAATACTCGACGCCGAGGTAGGTCCGCTGGAGGGTGATTTCGCCGCCGGAAGCGCCGCCGGAGCAGAAGGCGGTCGCGCCCTGCCAGAGGCCGACGTTGGCGCTCAGGTCGAACGACCAGCTGACGCCGTCGTTCCGCTGCCCCAGCGACGGGGCACTGAAATGGGCGTAGCCGACTTCGCCGGAGGCCTGCAGGTCCACGCGTCCGGACGGCGCCCAGTCGAAGTTGAGCAGCAGGCTCGCGCGGCTGCTGCGGACGGCATTCCGGTAGGTCGAGACCTTGACGCCGTCGGCGTCCACGGCCGACAGGTACTCGATGCCGTTGCCGCAGCGGCTGCCGTACGCGCGCGCCATCAGGTCCCATTTCTCCCCGCCCGTCCGGTACGTCAGCGTCAGCGCGTCGGAGACGACCGTCCGCAGGTCCGGATTGCCGTGCATCCGGCTGAAGGGCGACTCCTCGGCGACGTAGGGATTGAGGTAATAGACGCCCGGACGGCCCAGGCGGCGCGTGTACGAGAGGGCCAGCGAGCGGCCGCCGCCGATCTGCCACGCGGCGTTGAAATACGGGACCACGTTGAAGTTCTCGTTGTCGAAGGTCAGGTTGGCGGCGGCGCTCTTGGAGAGGCCCCGGTTCAGGGTGTACTCCAGGCGCGCGCCCGCCTTCAGGGTGAGTTTCGCGAACTTGTAGCCGTAGCTCGCGTAGGCGGCGAAGATATGCTGCCGGTAGTCGAGGTCGTTGACGTTGGAATTGTCCACCTGCCACCGCGCCGCGGCGAAATCCCACAGCTCGTCCTGCGAATCGGCGACGTGGGAGCGCAGGGTGTACTTCGCGCCGGCCTCGAGCTGGTGCTTCTCCCGCAGGGTCGCGAAGCAGTCCAGCTGTCCGGTCTGCTGCAGCGTGCGCGCCGTGTTGGACGAGTGGCGGTGGTAGTCGAAGCCGTTCAGCACCGGCGCCGCGACGATATCGTTGTCGGCCCGGTTCGGCGTGCCGTCGATGGCATAGCTGAAGGTCAGCACGCCCCCTCCCCGGAACGTATGCTGGTACGCCAGCTCCCCGGAGAAGGTCTCGTCCCACGACCGGCGCCGCGTCGGTTCCCGCAGCTCCAGGGTCTTGTTCCGCGCCGCATCGCGGAAGCTCTCGACGATGTCGTACGTCTCCAGCGAACGCTGGCGGTTGGCCCAGCCGGACAGCGTGATGAGGTTCAGCGAATCCGGTTCGTAGCTCGCCTCCAGCGAGAAGGCGCCCGCGGAATACAGGACGTCGTCGGAAAAGGTCAGGTTCTGGAAACGGCGGTCCGTGGCGGCGAAATTCTCGATGTCCGTGACGCCATGGAGCGTCGGATTCGGGAAATGCATCCCGCTCGCATTCGCGCCCAGCGCGAGGCGGCCCAGCTGGGCGCTCAGGTACGCGTCGCCGCTCACGGAGCCCAGCGTACCGGCCTGCGTGCCGAGCGAGCCGCTGTAGCCGGCCTTCAGGCGCTTCGCCATCACGATGTTGATGATGCCGCCGATGCCCTCGGCGTCATACTTCACGGGCGGATTGGTGATGACCTGGATCTCCCGGACGGAAGAAGCGGGCACCGATTTGATCAGCTGGTTGAAATTGCGGGCGAGCATCCCGGTGGGCCGCCCGTTGACAAGCACCTTGTAGTCCTTGCTGCCGTTCAGCAGCACCTGCTCCTCGGCGTTGACGCTCAGCATCGGGACGCGGCGGAGGAGGTCGATCAGGTTGCTTCCCGCGGCCTGCGGGTCCGCGGAAACGTCGTAGGTCAGTTTGTCGGCGTCCGTGCGGATCAGCTCGCGCCGCGCCGTCACGGTGGCGGCCTCGTCGATCTGCCGGACGGTGCCGAGGGAATCCGGCGGGGTGGTTTCCGCTTCCTGCGCCGGAGCGGCGAAGCCGGCCAGCAGCGCGGAAGCGACAAGCAGGAAAGTCTTTCGTGTCATCGTAGTCTTGCGTGATAAAAACAACGCAAAACTAGCCGGGAAAAGTTTTACACGTCCCGCAGGGACGAAAAATATCAGCCGCCAGGCGACTGATATCCAATATCCTGTCGAAAATTTTCGTCCCGCGCGGCGGGAAAAAGTTTTACATCAGCGCTCCGTCTGCAGGAGCAGGTCCCGGAGGTAGATGCCGATGTTGGTGTCGTGCTCGTCCAGGCCCAGTTTCTGCCGGATCTCGTGGCTGATGATATAGTGGCGTTTCTTCTGGATGTATTCCCCGAGGTCCTTGCCCTTGAGCCCGAGGGTATAGAGGCAGCAGTAGCCGGTCTCCCAGTCGGTCAGGCCCTTGTCCTCCAGGTAGGCGACGAACTTCGGATGGCTTTCCTCGAAGAGGATCCGGGTCGAGCGGAGGAACTCCTCCCGGTCGGCCATCATCACGTCCAGCTCCTCTTCGCTGCTGCGGTAGAGCCGGTCGTCCGACGAGATGCGCGAGGCGATGATCTTGTCCAGCACCGCCAGGCGTTCGCGGATGACGGCCATCGCCCGGTCGTCCGGCTTGGCGCGGAGCTTCCGCACGACGAAGTGGATGATGAGCGCGAGCGCGGCCAGCGCGAGCAGCGACGCCACGAGGATGCCGCGGATGCGGTCGTCCTTCTCCACCAGCGCGAGCTTGTCCGTATAGCGCTCCTCGATGATGCGGGCGTTCTGCAGCTTGAGCGTGTCCGAAGGCGCCAGCAGGCTGGCGCGCTCACGGATCTGCGCCAGGCAGGCCCGCGCCTTCTCCGCATTCACGCTGTCCCCCACCGAATCATAATACGCCAGGGCGATATGGATGATGCTGTCGTGATAGACGTCGATGCCGCATTTCTCGAGGGCCTGCGAATACAGCAGCGCGTGGCGCGCACGGAGCTCGGGGGTCGTCAGCAGACTCCGGTCGAGCGAGTCGAGCGCCACGAACGCGCTGTCGGGATGCGTCTCCAGACACTCCTCCGCCCGGTCCAGCACGGGGCGCACGTTGCTCGTGCGGCCGCAGGACCACAGACATACCGTCAGGATGAGGGCGAAAAGGAGTGTCTCGAAACGACGCATAGCTCAAACGCAGACAAAGATACGCAAAAACGTCCTTAATTCGCAGTGGCCTGGGACATCCCGTCGAAGAATTTCGACTGGAGATCGCGGGCGAGCGCGTTCTCGGGGTTGATCTTCAGGGCCTTCTCATAATTGGCCATCACGTCCATGTAGTAGCGGCGGCCGTTCTGGGCCGGGTCCTGGACGATGCGGACCATATAGAGGAAACCCTTCAGGGTGTAGAGGTCGGACTGGTCCGCGTCCTTGCACTTCTCCAGGCCGTCGATGAGTGCGGCGGCATCGGTCAGCAGGCCTTCCGTCGCCTCGGCGTGCGGGTTGAGCACGGAATAGTTCAGGCTCTGCAGGGCCGCGTAGTACTTGGGGGCGGCCGCCTCCGGATACATCGCTTCGATGCGCTTGAGTTCGGAGATGCAGGTCAGGAAGGTCGCGGGTTCGGACGGATCCACCTTGGCCATCGACTGGCCGATCAGCTGGCCCATCTGGGCGTCCTGGGCGTTGGAAACACGGGGGGTGGCGACCATCAGCACGATGGCCAGCAGGCTGAGGTTAAAAATTCGAGATGTCATAAGCTTTATTGTTTTTAAGTGAAATGAATACGCCAAGATAGAAGAAGCGGTCCCGGGTGGCGCCCACCTGCGTGCCGTCCGGCTGGATGCGGTACACGTTGGTGCGGCCGAGCACATTGTTCAGCGACGCGTACACGATCACCTTCGGGTGCGCCAGCCAGGTGACGTTGGCGTCCAGGCTGTTGTAACAGGGCGTCTTGCCGGCGGCGTACACCCGTCCGCTGGCGTAGGTCTCCGCCACGCCGAGGATGAACTTGCCGAGGGAATATTTCGCCGTCAGGCGGAAATTGTGGCGCGAAGCGTATTCCGGCGTGCGGGCCGCCGCATAGTCGCGGTAGAGGCGCTCGGAATCGTTGTAGGAATAGGAGCCCGTCAGGGTCAGGCGCTCCAGCAGGGAGGAATCCTCCACGAAGAGGTCGAATCCCCGGCTGTATCCGTAGCCCTCGGCCACATAGGCGCCGTCGCGCAGGAGCGGCAGGCGCGAATAGCGCTTGTAGTACGGCTCCAGGCGCACCATCGTCCGGTAGGTGCTGTACTGCAGGCTGAGGATGGCGTGGTCCGCCAGCGCCTGGCGCAGGCCTTTGCCGGAGGCGAGGCAGTCGTCCTCCGCCGTCTGGCTGTAGCGGCCCGCCATCAGCGACGCCTGGAAGCGGTCGTTCGGCACGTAGCTCAGCGTCGCACGCGGCATCACCAGCCACTCCCGGCTGCGGCTCAGGTACTCCTCGCGCGAGGAGAGATTGAGGAACAGGCCGCGCGCAAGGCGGATGTTGGCGTCGAAGTGCGCCGCCAGCAGCTGGTACGACAGGTCGTAGCCGACGGCGTCGTAGCGCTTCTCGCTGCCGCGGATATAGTCCTCCACGCCCGCCGAGAGCTTCAGCGCGCCGGAGAGCGTCTTGCGGAGCTCCGCCTTGAGGTGGACCTCGTTCCGGAAATTATGGTAATGGTCCCCCGCCGTCAGCGCGTCGTCGACGTCGCTGACCATCGCGGAGTAGGCCGCGCCGGCGAAGAAGGTGTAGCCGGAGCCGAAGCGGGTGTTCAGCGTCACGTTGCCGTAGGCGTTGTGTTCGGTCATCGCCAGGCTGCGGTCGCCGAGCTGCTGGCCGACGCGCGTCAGGTCATAGCCCGCGTAGGACTTCAGGACGGTGCTGGACGAGAGCTCCAGCTTGTACTGCCCTTCCCCGCCGAGCTTGCGGTACGGACGCGTCCAGGTGCAGCGGTCCGGGAAGACCGCGGTGTAGGGACCCATGTCGATGTAATCCAGGTTGAAGGAGAGGCTGCTCCGGTCGAAGGCCTTGGTGCCGCCCACGTTCCAGTCCACGAGCGAGGCGCTGACGCCCAGCTTGTCGCCCGAAGCCACGTCGGTGGTCTCCATCGGCAGCACGGAGGACAGCGCCTGGCCGTACTCGCCGCTGTAGCCGCCCAGCGAGAAACTCATTCCCTTGAAAAGGAAGGGAGAGAAGCGCCCGCGCTGGTTCTGCCCCTCCACGTTCGTGCTGTAAGGGACCAGGACGTGCATCCCGTTGACGAAGGTCTGGCATTCCTCGCTCTCGCCGCCGCGGACGTACAGCTTGCCGTCCTCGCCGACTTTCTGCGTACCGGGCAGGACCTGCAGGGCCGCCACGACGTCCCCGCAGGAATTGCCCGACATCACCACGTCCAGCGCGTCGAGCTTCTTGAACTGGTAGCTCTTGCCCATGCTGAACGTGCTGGCGGTCACGACCACCTCGTCGATCGTGGCCGCTTTCTCGCGCAGGCGGATGTCCAGCTCGCCGAGTTTGGACAGGTCCGCGGTCATATTGAAGTCTTCATAGCCCAACAGGATCGCGCGCACCGTCTGCTCGCCCGTCTTGCCCGTAGCGAAAGAGAAGCGTCCCAGCGTATCGGTGATCCCGCCGTCGAGCGTACCGACTACGAAAACGTTGACGCCGACGAGCGGGCCGTGCTCGTCGGAAACCCGACCCCGGATGGAGGTCTGGGCGGAGGCGCCGGCCGTCAGGAGCAGCGCCGCGATGAGAGTTGTCAGCAAGTGTTTCATGCCGCAAAAATGGGCACTGGAATGCACTCCTGCAACTATTTGGGATAGACAGCTAAGTCCTCGGACGGATAACTAGGTCCGCGGACGAATGGAGCATCCGGAGGACGGATGACTAGGAGACGAAGGACTTGAGTTTGGGCACGTAGGACCGGGAAACGGGCACCGCGGCCAGGCCGTCGCCGAGCTCGAGGGTATAGCCGTTGGAGTTTCCGCGCGCCGCGGAAATGTTGTTGACGTTGACCACGAACGAGCGGTGGCACTGGAAGATGTTGGCATAGTCGGACAGGTCGGCGAGCACCGCCGCGAGCGTGGTCTGCATCTCCGCGCGTTCCAGTTCGCCGTCCTTGCGGTAGCAGACCGCCACGTTGTTCTTCTGCGCCTCGATGTAGAGCAGGTCGTTGATCGGGAGCGTGAGGTCGTTGCCGCGCACGCGGGTGTCGTGGAGCGTCACCGACACGCCCGCCTGCGCCTCCGTCGTCTTGTCCAGCAGGGCGTCCAGCTGCCCGCGCAGATGCGCCTGGTACGACACGGCCGTGGACACGCCGCCGACGATCACGCCGATGATCAGCGCCCAGTAGAGGAACATCAGGAAAAGCTCCCCGGAGACCGGGAAGCGGAAAAGCAGGACGGCCAGGAGGAAATTGCAGATGCCGATGAACAGCACCATCGCCAGCACCGTCAGCACTTCGTGCCAGATCCGCCAGGGATGCACGTACTTCTGCAGCGGGATGAAGACCAGGAAGCGGAACGCCAGGCAGCACAGGAAGGTCACGCCTCCGAACAGGAGGGAGGCCAGGAATTTGTTGCCTTCGTACGAACTGAACCCGAACGGCTGCAGGAAATACAGGATCAGGAACACGATGGCGCAGTTGCGCAGGCTCTCCAGCATCCAGCGGCCAGACGGCTGGAACGGATATTTTCGGCTGAGGATCGACATTCGGCTTCGCAATAAAAATTGTCCCGGTGCCGCAACAGGCGGAACCAGGACAAATTTAAGAAGAATTTTCAAACGTTTTACTCGCTCTTCAAGGTCTCCGCCGGATTGTTCCGGGCGGACTTGAGATAATGGTACAGCACGACCAGGGAGCACAGCGCGGCCACGGTCAGCAGCGTGACCACGAATACCGTCAGGGAGAATCCCACCCGGTGCGAGAAGCGCTGCAGATAGTATCGCACGAGCAGCCAGCCCAGCGGGGCCGCGACCACATAGCAGATGGCCACCGTCCGCAGATAGAGCAGCAGGCCCTCGCCGGTGATCCGGCCCGTCCCGGCGCCGAACACGCGCTTGACGGCGATTTCCGTCCGCTTGTACTGCACGTCCATCAGCGCCTGTCCCCAGATGCCGACGAGCGAGAGCAGCACCGCCAGCAGCGAAAAGGCCCACACGGCGAGCCGCAGGCGCTCGTCCCCACTGTAGAGGCCCTTGCCGATGGAATCGTAGAACTGGATCCGGTACGGCTTGCCCGGATCGACCTCCTGCAGGACGGCCATGATCTTGTCCGTGGCGGCCCGGCGGTCCACGCCCCCGGCCAGGCGGAGATACGCATACTCCATGCCCATCGGATACGCGACGAACGCCACCGGCGTATCGGCCTTGCGCATCGAGGTGATGTTGACGCTGTTCACCAGGCCCTGGGCCTCCAGGCCATAGGCTTCGAGCTTCATGCCGACCTCAACCCCCTGCCGGCGCAGGTCTTCCGTCATCAGCAGCGAGGCTTCCGAACCTTCGAAGAACGGCTTCCCCTCCGTGACGCGGAGGCCCAGCACGTCGGGAAGATTCCAGGAGCAGAAGACCACGTTGATCTCGACCGGGCCCTGCCCGAAGTCCTCCGTCGAGGTGGAATACGTATCCGAACCGCCCAGGAGTTCGCTTGCGAACGCGACGTCCTGCACCTCGGGGAGCTGCCGCAGGCGTTCGGCGGCCAGCCAGCCTTCCTCTCCGACCGAGCCGTGACGGATGTTCACGACCGCGAGGTTGTCCTTGTCATAGCCGCAGGGATACTCCTGCATGAAACGGCTCTGGCGCTGCACGAACAGCACGAAGACCAGCAGCACGATGGACACGACGAACTGCACGCCCACCAGGACGGCCCGCAGGGTCCGCCCGGAGGCGGACAGGCCGAACTTGCCGCGGAGGATTTCCGCCGGCTGGCCGGACGTGGAATAGATGCCCGGCCAGATGCCGGCCAGGAAGCCCGTCAGCAGCGCCACGGCGCCGACAAAGAGCAGCAGGCCTTCGTGCTCCGCGAAAGAAAACGCCTCCGGCATCACGCCCCGGGTCACGAGCAGCCGGGAGACCGGGCCCAGCAGCAGGGCGGCCACGGCAAAGGCGCTCAGGCACCAGAGGATGGACTCGCCCACCACCAGCGCCCGCAGCCGGCCCGTGGAAGAACCCAGGATCTTCTGGAGGTTCGCACTCCGGATGCGGAGCGGGGTCAGAGCGACGTAGAAATTGGTAAAATTGATCAGTCCGATGACCAGGATCAGGATCCCGATCGCAACGAGCAACAGCACCTGCGCCTGGCTGCCGCTCTTATAGACGCTCACCTCGTTGCGGAAATAGATGTCCGTCAGCGGCACCAGCTCGATGGGGCTCAACCAGCCCTCGTAGGGTTCGAAATCATACCGGGCGTTGAACGCCCCGGCCACCGCCCCGGCTTCGTCCGGGTCGCGGAGCAGCAGGTAGCAGACGAAATTGGCGGAGCCGTAATTCTCCCGGTTGATGTCGCCGAGGCACACATACAGGTCGTTGTCCAGCTGCGAATTGGCCGGGAAGTCCTCATACACGCCCGCGACCGTCGCCACGCCTTCCGTCTCCTGGATGATGCCCGCGGCATCCGTCTTCAGGACCTTGCCCAGGGCGGATTCGCCCGGGAAGAGCGTCTCGGCCAGGGAACGCGGGATGATGAGCGCCCCCTCGCGGTCGAGCGCCCGGTGGTCGCCTTCGACCATCCGCACCCCGAACACGTCGAGGAAACCCGACGACACGCAGGTGACGTCGCGCAGATAGCCCTCCAGGGACGCATCGGCACCCTCAACGGTGAAATAGGCGTCCCCGAAGAACGGAGACAGGACGCAGCCCGCCTCGATCTCCGCCGCAGACGCGATGACATCCTCCGCGAATCCCCGCGGCAGCACGTTGCGGAAAAGCGTCTCGTCCGCCATCTTGTCCACCCGAAAGACCCGGTCCGCCGTCGGATGGCACTTGTCGAAGGACCATTCATAGTGGACCTGCAGGGCGATCAGGGCAAACGCCACGAAGGCGCACACCAGCCCCGTGAAGTTCAGGGCTACCGCGACCGGATACCGGCGGAGCAGGTTTTTCAGGTTCTTCAGGATCATCTTATTCGTTTTTAAGCGATTCGACAGGATTCGCGTGGGCGATGCGCAGGCAGTTGAGCACCACGACCACCAGGACGAAGGCCTGGACCGCCAGCGCGCCGCCGATGAAATACAGCGGGTTGAGCGTGACCTTTTCGGCAAACTGCTCGAGCCACTTGCCGGCCACGAAGTAGGCGCCGGCACAGGCCAGGACGGCCATCACGGCACTCAGCTTCAGGATCGACAGGGCGAAAGATTCCAGGATGTCCCGCGTGGTGGCGCCGTTGATCTTGCGGATGGCCATCTCCTTGGAGCGGCGCAGGCTCTCGTCGCGGACGAAGCCGATCAGGCCCATCAAGGCGATGAACAGGCTGAAGAAGACACCCAGGATCAGGGTATTGCGCATTTTCCGGCTGCCGTCGTACGCGGAGCGGATATCTTCTTCCCAGGAGAAGATCTGGATATCCCGGCCGGGCAGGGCCTGTTCGAGCGCCTGGCGCACCTTTTCGCGCGTCTCCCCGGGCCGTCCCGCCGAAGCGTCCAGCTTGAAAATGATATGCGGCAGCCAGCCGCTTTCCGGGTCTGCATGGAACAGGACGATGGGGCGGATATCCGGATTCTGCAGGTCGCTGAGCAGGTAATTCTCGCATACGCCGGAAATCGTGTATGGAGAGGCCTCCATGGCGCCTACCTGCGTGACGTTTTCGTTCGTGTGCCCGGTCACGAAGACCTGCTTGCCGACCGCACCGTCGCTCCAGTCCGTGAATTCGGACATCGCGTCCACAAAGCTCCGGCTCACGACGATCTCATCGTCGTTGCCGGGCGCGCGTCCGGCGATGATATCGATGCCCAGCAGCTCGAAGAATCCGTCCGAAACCGAATATTGGTCGGAGAAGTTGAACAGCTCCCGGTCATCGTTGGGCAGATAGACGTTGTTGCCGGAAGGATGTACGTAAGGGAGCTGATAGGCGCCGACGACGCCGCGTACTTCCGGCAGGTCGCGCAGGGTCTTGGCAGCCAACAGCTTCGCATCCCCGTCTCCGTCGAACAGGTTGATGTGGTAAACGTTCTTGTAATCATAGCCCGGATCGAGGTGGGTGACCTTCTTGTATTGTCCGGCGATGATGAAAAGCATCACCACCAGGAATACGTGCACCAGCACCTGGACGCCCAGCAGGCCGAGCTTCCACTTCCGGGAATGTTCCGTATAGTTCTTCAGCGCCGCATAGACCGGGATCCGCTGGTAGAGCTCGGCCGGCACCACGATGGAGATGACCAGCACGAACAGGATGACCGCCGCGATGGCGACGATGCTGCCGGGCACCAGCAGCGTCGTGAACGGGACGCCCAGCAGGCTCTCCACGATGCTCCGGCCGGCGAAGATGATCGCGGCGGCGAGCACGAGGGCCAGGAAGATGTTCAGCAGCGATTCCCTGGCCAGCAGGCCGTAGATGTGCCGGCTCTCGGCGCCGTAGCACTTGCGCACGCCCACTTCCTTGGAGCGCTTGACCAGCGAAGAGATGACGATGAGGATGTAGTTGAGCAGGGAAATCAGGATCAGCAGGGCGGCCACGATGGAGAGCAGGATCACCTGCACGTGGACCATCGGGTCGGACGTATGCAGCGTGGAGAAAGGTTTGAGCGTATATTCCAGGCTCAGGCCCTTCAGCTCATATTCCGCCAACGGCTGGTACAGCTCCTGCATCTTGCGGATGGCCGGCTTGAGCCCGTGGGGATCGACGCCGGGATAGAGCTTGACAAAACCCGAATAGCCGTCGTCGCCGATCCAGTTCTCCGAGCTTGACTTCCGGTAGGTCGCCATCGACAGCAGGATATCGTAATCCAGGCTGCCGTTCACCGGGAAGTCCTCATACACGCCTTCGACGGTAAACACGTCGTAGCGGTCGTCCTCATTGAAAAACTGCTTGCCGATCACGCCGCCCGCATCGAAACCGCCCTGGACGGACATCCCGTCCGCCAGCTTCTCCGCGAAACTCCGGCTGACCATCACGGAATAAGGTTTCGCCAACGCCTTCACCGGATCGCCGGCCAGGATCGGCCGGTCGAACACCTTGAAGAAACAGGTATCGGCCAGACAAAGAGCACCTTTCAGCTTGTTTCCTTCCCCGTCCACATAGATATCGCTGCTGAACACAAATCTCACACGGGTACCGTATTCCACACCGGGAACCTCTTGCATGAACCCAAGCGCCACACCGCCGCTCACACCGCCATATTCTTCGGAATTCCCGTACGTAGTATAGACGCTCTTGATTTTATAGACCCGGTCGATGTCCTGGTAGAAGCTGTCATAGCTCAGCTCAAAAAACACCTTGGCAATCAGCACAATGCCCACGGCCAGCCCCACACCCAGGGACAGCACCTTGATCAACGTATCTTTCCTGTTCTTCATAGTATTCTATTCTTTCTTCAGTTCGACGGCGGGGTCGGCCTGCGCGGCCTTCTTCGTCTGCCAGAGGACGGTCGCGAACGCGATCGCGATGCCAATGACCACCGCCAGGACGAACACCCAGCCATAGTTTTCAATCCGGTACGGGAAACGCTGCAGGTAGAGCCGCGCGGCCCAGACGGCCAGCGGGATGGCGATGACGCAGGCGACGCCTGCCAGCACCATATAGCTCTTCACGTTGCGCCAGGTCTCCCCCTTCACGTCCGCGCCGAAGACCTTGCGGACGGCGATCTGTTTCGTATTCTCGCCCGCATAGTAGGCGCTCATCGCCAGCAGGCCGAGCAGCGCGATCAACACGGAGAGCACCGCGAACAGCTCCACCAGGCGCATCGTCCGGCGGACGGGCTCCAGCTGCTTGCTGTATACGTCGCGGAGGAAATCGTGCTTCCACGGCGACTCGTAGACGCCATACTGCTCGAGGCGGTATTCCTCATAGGCCTTCATGATCTGGCGGTCATAGTCCGGATCCTCACCCACCGTGCCGATCAGCAGGTTGTGCGCGAAGAACATATCCTTCGGGTCGTTCACGAGGACGGCGGCGTTCTGCGTCTTCATATGGTCGTCGGACGCCGCTTCCGCCGGGAAATCCCGGACGACGCCGCCGATGTACTCGATCCGCGCCCCGTTGAGTCCGAACATGCGCGGGAAGACCGTCGTCGTGTCGGACAGGTGGGCGGCCTGGAAGACCGATTCGTCCACCCAGACGGAGTGCAGGAGCGGATGGTTGAAGTCCTCCACCACCTCCAGGCCCAGGAGCTTGAAATAGGTGGTATCGGCCAGGATGCAGGGAATCATGATCGAAGTCCCGTCAGGCAGCCTGAGATTCTGCGACATGTTGATGACGCCCGGGATGTTGCGCCCGACGCCGACCGCCGTCACGAAGGGGAGGCGCTCCACCTTGTCCTTGAGCAGCTTCATCTGGTCGTATTCCGTCGCATAATAATCAAGATAATAGCGGTTCTCCACCTGCGCGTGGGTGGGGCGGGCCTGCATATGCCGCATCTGCACCTCCATCACGAACGACATCGCGATCAGGAATACGGCCAGGGCATTCTGGGCGACGATGAACACCTTGCTGAAGACCATCTTGCTCTTGCGGCGAAGCGTTCCCTTGATCACGTCGATCGGCTCGTAGCGGGAAGCCGCCCAGGCCGGGAGCAGCCCGCAGAAAGCACCCAGTACCAGCACGGCGACCGCATAGGCGACGATGTAGCCGGGCGACAGCAGGACGCGCATCTGCACGGAGGTCTGCACATCCACCGGGCCGTCCGCGGCCAGCAGGCCGTTCATCATCGGGACCAGCAGGCGGGCCAGCACCAGCGCCACGGCGAAGCACAGCGCCGTGAAGGCGATGGATTCGCCGATGTATTTCCAGAGGATGCCGCTCCGGTCGGAGCCCAGCAGACGGCGGGTCGCCATCTCCTTGGCCCGTTTTCCGCCCAGCGCGAAGCTGAGGTTGATATAGTTGAAGACGGCGGAGAGCAGGAGCAGCAGCACGACGATGGTCATCAGGCGGACCATCTGCCGGTTGCCGGTCTTGAGGACGCCGTT
>JAEEGL013653990.1_pt1 | contig 13705 bp, 10 predicted proteins | sample 9134231 | NCBI WGS metagenome assembly JAEEGL01 (sample SAMN16246548, study PRJNA631951) | gut metagenome | biome: gut microbiome; feature: rumen; material: fiber-attached | host: Bos | place: Iran: Karaj | collected 2018-10 | reverse complement strand
GGCGATGTATGGCGTGCATGGTTCAATGCCATTCAGGAGCATCACAAAGCAGGTGACCTGAAGGGTGTGATTATTGACGTGCGCAGCAACGGTGGAGGCCTCCTCAACGATACGAAGTACGTACTCGGTGCGCTCAGACAGGCAGACGAATCGGGAGGATTCCATGATTGTGACGCCCGATTCAAACGTGGCTCGGGACGCTATGACTACTCACCGGTGATGCCGCAGATCATGCCGGTTCTGGATACGGCACACGTGACGGTGACAGAACCGATAGTGGTGCTTGGTAACTGCGCATCGGTTAGTATGGCGGAGCACACATCCTACGGAGTCAAACTGTTTGATAACGGCAAACTGGTCGGTACACGTACGTTTGGCGGATTCAGTGCGTTGTCCGACGAAGCAACCTATTCGAGCAACTATGCCGGTTATGTGGGTGTGATGAACGTCACGCCGGTGTTCTGCTATGTACCGCAGGAAGTGGCATATCTCTTGGAAGAGAACGCCTTGGGCGAGAAGATTGTTGAAGGGCACGGTATAGATCCGGACATCGAGGTTGCTCTGGATGCAGAAACATTTAATACCGTCGGCACGGATAACCAACTCGACAGGGCCTTGCAGTATATCCGGACAGGAAATTGACCTTAAATGGTTAGTGCGACGTATGTTGTGCATTCAGAAAGGGGTGACAGGGCGTCACCCTGTCACCCCGTCACCCTCGAGCCATCATGTAAAACATTCAGGATAAGGGAGTTAGGTGAGAGAAAGGAGATGCAAAATGAAAGATCAATACTAAACTATGACAGTATGACAGATGACAGTTCAAAATATAAAACTCACACACCCGCGTGTGTGTATTTTAAGAAAACAACTGTCATACCGTCATCTGTCATACAAATCAAAAGTACCTGAAAAGTACCTTAAAACCAGCACAAAACCACGTTTTGGTCCGAAAAAATGACATAAAATTTGCACAGGTCATTTTTTTTTTGTAACTTTGCGCCCGATTTTGAATTATTGCGCGTAATACATGCGCGTAAAGATATCGAAATAATACAAATAAAGATAGAATTAAAACAAACAAAGATATGAGCACACCAGCTAAAATTCTCACATGGGTAGTGTCAATCGCAGTATTGGCGATTGCGGCGTTTATCTTCTTCAAGTTCTGCTTCGTCTATAGCGAAGGCGTTAACGAAGGAGACATCAATTATTTCCAGAAAGAGGGCTTTATCTTCAAGACCTACGAGGGCAAAATGATCCAGTCGGGTCTGAAAAACTCCAAAGTACAGGGCTCGATCCAGTCGAACGAGTTCCGCTTCTCCGTGGTATCGGAGAGCGTGGCGCAGCAGTTGAACGACGGCGTCAATACCGGCGTGAAGCTGCACTGGAAGCGCTATCTGGGTACCCTTCCTTGGCGCGGAAAGAGCCAGTTCATCGTGGACAGCGTCTATGTTGCCAAACAGCCTGCCGCTATCCGGACGCAGAGTGCCGGAAGTCTGGAGAACATCGGAAACGAGAAATAAATCGTCAATCGAAAATCGATAATCGAAAATCGTCAATCATTATGATGACAGAAGAGAAATATAATTTTGTCAAGATCTACGAGCGTTCGTTTCGCGAGAACTGGGACCAGCCGGCAGTGACCGACTACGGTACCGATGTGACCTTGACGTACGGTCAGTTGGCTATCACTATCGAGAAGCTGCACATCCTTTTCAAGGAATGCGGCGTCAAGAAGAATGACAAGATAGCCGTGATGGGCAAGAACAACAGCAACTGGGTGGCGGTCTATCTGGCGGCTATTACCTACGGCGGTATCATCGTGCCTATCCTGCAGGATTTCCGTGCCAACGATGCCATCCATATCATCAACCATTCGGGCGCCAAACTGCTCTTCATCAGCGATATTAACTGGGAGGGCTTTGATCTGGACCAGATCCCGAACGTGGTGGCAGCGGTGAGTCTGAACGACTGGCATCCGATCTCGCTGGCATTGGATCCGAAGAAGATCAATTTTGAGTCGATCGCCGAGAAATACAAAGCCAAACATCCGGACGGTTTCTGGCCGAAGGACCTGCATTACGACGAGCGTCCGAACAGCGAGGTAGGGTCGATCAACTACACCAGCGGTACGACCGGTTTCAGCAAAGGCGTCATCATGCCGCTGAACGGTCTGGCCGGTAACGTACGTTACGGTCTGGAGTCCAATCTGGTGCATCGCGGTTCGCGCTTCGTGACCTTCCTACCGTTGGCACACGCGTACGGATGTGCGTTCGATTTCCTTTCTTGTCTGGCAGCCGGCGGACATACATGGCTCATCGGCCGTACGCCGTCCCCGAAGATCCTGCTCAAGGCGTTCGCGGAAATCAAACCGACGCTCATCCTCTCCGTACCGCTCATTCTGGAGAAGATATACAAGAAAATGATCGTGCCGCAGATACAGAAACCGCCTGTAAGCTGGGTGCTCAAGGTGCCTTTCCTCGACGAGGTGGTATGCTCCAAGATCCGTGAGCAGCTCGTGCAGGCTTTCGGCGGCGAATTCAAGCAAATGATCATCGGCGGTGCTCCGCTGAACCCCGAAGTGGAAGCGTTCCTGTACCGCATCAAGTTCCCCATGAGCGTGGGCTACGGTATGACCGAGTGCGCACCGCTCATCACCTTCACGCCGTATGACGAGGGCAGCAAGAAATTCTCTTGCGGCAAGCCGCTCCAAGGCATCATGGAGGTGAAGATCCTCAATCCGAACGAGGAGGGTATAGGCGAAGTGGTAACGCGCGGCGAGAACACCATGACCGGCTATTACAAGAACCCGGCTGCCACCAAGGACAGCTTCACCAAGGACGGCTGGTTGCGTACCGGCGATCTCGGTGTACTGGATGAGGACGGATTCCTCTATATCAAGGGTCGTTGCAAGACCATGCTGTTAGGTCCCAGCGGACAGAACATCTATCCGGAGGAGATCGAGGCGAAGATCAACAACATGCCGTACGTGCTGGAATCGCTCGTTCTGCAGCATGAGGACAACCGTCTGGTGGCACTCATCTGCCCGGACTACAACGAGGTGGACGCCAGCGGACTGACGCGCGAGCAGTTGACCGATCAGATGGAGGAAGTGCGCAAGCAGGTCAACTCAGAGCTTGCCGCTTACGAGCAGATCGCTATCGTCAAGCTCTATCCGCATGAGTTTGAGAAGACCCCGAAGAAATCCATCAAGCGTTTCCTCTATACGACGGCGGTATAAGTGAACGTTAAACGGTTAAGATGGTGCTTCGCACGTTAAACAGTTAAGATGGTGCTCCGCACGCTAACGTCGCAGACCATTTTAACGTCGCAGACCATTTTAACAATTTAACGTTTTCGGAGAAAACCTATTTAACGTGAATGCAATGAACTTGTGCATCGATCAGGGAAACAGCCGGACGAAAGTGGCGTTGATGACGGACGAGGGTAAGATGGTCAAGCATCTTATCTACAAGCAGTTCAGCTCGGCGGATGTGGAGCGTCTGTTTGATCTGTACGACATCACGGATTCGATCATCAGCTCGGTGGTTAACATCGAAGCGGCTGTAGTCAATACGCTGAACCGCCGTTCGCAGCATTTTGTACTCTTTGATCATATAACACCGGTGCCTATCGTCAACCGCTACGACACTCCGCAGACCTTGGGTCAGGACCGTCTGGCGGCAGCAGTGGGAGCCAAGAGCATGTGCCCGAACGAGAACCTGCTCATCATCGATGCCGGCTCCGCCATTACCTACGATTTTGTGTCGGAGGAAGGCGAGTACCTTGGCGGAAACATCGCCCCGGGACTGAAAATGCGGTTCACCATGCTGCAACGGATGACGAAAAAACTGCCGCTGGTGGAAGCGGATGACAACGAACTCATTCCGCTCTTTGGCACCAACACGCGCGATGCGATCGCTGCCGGAGTGATACGGGGCGTGGCATACGAGGTGAAAGGCTACATGCGTACCCTGCGGGAGAAAATGCCGCATTTCCGGACGTTCCTCACCGGCGGTAATGCACCTTATATCCTCAATAACGTGCGCACGTCGCGTAACGAGAAGCGCGAGCTGCACTACGAAAAGAACCTCGTCCTGATCGGACTGAACAATATACTGGTATATAATAAATTGAAAATTGAAAACTGAAAGGAAGATAATTAAAGTAATGAATATTGAAAGGAAAATATATAGAATAATAATGTTGGGAATGGTGCTCCTTTCACCTTTCGCCTTTCACCTTTCACCTCTATCAGCGCAGAACCTGACCAGTTCACCATACTCGCGTGATGCCTACGGTGACTTGAATGAGAACGTGCCGACGGCGTATCGCGGCATGGGTGGAGTAGGTATAGGTATGCGTAACAACAAAGCCATCAACCCGGCACAACCGGCATCTTATACCTCCTGCGATTCGCTGACGTTCATGATGGATGTGGCAGCCAGCGCCAGTTGGAGCCGTTATCAGGACGCATCCGGCATGCGCAACAAAGCCAACGGAAGTCTCGAATATGTGACCATCCAGATTCCGCTCTGGAAACGTTGGATCGCTTTGTCTGCCGGTCTGCTGCCTTACAGCTCCGTGGGATACGACATCAAGTTGGACGGCGCTACGGATGGCGGCGAATATACGTACAAGACCACTTATCAAGGTACGGGTAACATCAGCGAGGTGTATGGCGGTTTGAGTTTCAATATCTGCAACTGGGTCGCTCTCGGTGCCAATTTCTACTACATGTGGGGCAACTTGGAGCGTATGCGCAGTCTGGTATTCAACGAGACGGGTCTGACGCCGACCATACAGGATGAGATACTGAGTATCAGCGATGTACGTCTGCGTTACGGTGCCCAGTTCTTCCATACATGGGGCAAGCATACCGTTGTTGCAGGTGCTACTTTTGAGAGCCGGATGAAGCTCAATAGCGAGTACGGCATTGTGGAGACGCAGACTCTCGACTCCATCGAGATCTACAAAGACGGCTGGGAGTTGCCGATGGTATGGGGCGTGGGTGCCAGTTATTGCTGGGACAACCGCGTGACCGTGGCGTTCGATTTTGAGCGCCGGTACATGGCGTCAGCGCTGTACAACGGTCTGCCCGGACATTATAGCGGTTTTCAGGACTGCAACCGGATGGCATTGGGCGTCGAGTACCGCCATAATCCGCTCGGTCGCCGCTATGTGGATCAGATGCGTTGGCGTCTGGGTGCAAGCATGAAAGACGAGTACCTGACTACGGTCGGCGCCAAGAGTATAACGGCCAGTATCGGTTTCGGCTTCCCGCTGCCGACCATCGGTACGATCGTCAACACGACCGTCGAGTATAATCACCGGGGCAGCCAAGCCGGATTGGAAGAGCACGCCTTGCGATTCACCGTAGGTGTTTCCATCGCCGAGAACTGGTTCTTCAAACGCAAATTGTAGTTTGGCACGGTATTTGAAGTTAAGATGGTGACCAGGTCACGTTAAATGGTTAAAATGGTGACTACGTCACGTTAAATGGTTAAACCGTTAATTAAAATATATAATCATTATGAAAATCAAAAGTTTACTTGTAGTAGCATTGGCAGCAGCCGTTCCGGCACTGGCATGCGCAAAGAAACCGAAAAAGGTAGCAGAAGAAACACCCGTTGAGGCTGCACCGGTAGTTGAAGAAGAACCGACCATCACCGAAGAGTGCGTTGTCAATGTATCGCTCTTCCATGAGGCGGTAAAGAACAAGATGTATGCCGACGCATACAACCCCTGGTGGGAAGTGTACTCCACTTGCCCGAATGCCAACAAGTCCATCTATTCCGATGGTGCCAAGATCGTAGAGGCATTGTTCCAGGCAACCTCCGATCCCGCAGAGAAAGAGCGTCTGGCAAAACTGGCTATCGAGATGCAGGACAAGCGTATCCGCTACTTCGGCAATGACGCCAAATATCCGAAGGTATATATCTTGGGCGAAAAGGGTCTGGCATATGTAGATTTCTACGGAGAGGCTAAACTGCCTGAGGCTCGTGAGTGTCTGCGTGCGTCTGTAGAAGGCATGGGTTCCAAGAGCAAGGTAATGGTGCTTGTCAAACTGGTGGATGTATCGTACGCACTCTACAAACAAGACCCGAACGGTAAGGCGGAACAGCTGATCTCGGACTACGAGTTGGCAAGCAACGCATTGGCAGAGCAGGCAGCAGATCAGTCCAACAAGAACGCAGAGATCGCAGCCAAACAGAAAGATTATGTGGATAACATCTTCGCTATCTCGGGTGCGGCTGACTGCTCGAAACTGGATGAGATCTACGATGCAGCAGTAAAGGCAAACTTGAACAACCTCGATATGCTCCAGAAGATCGCCAAACTGTACAAGCGTGTACGTTGCACCGAGAGTGATGTCTATTTCGCAGCATGCGAGGCAGCTCACAAACTGCAACCTACTGACGAATCAGCTGCCGGCTGTGCTTCGATGGCAGCCAAGAAGGGTGACTACGAGCAAGCGGTTGCTTACTACGATCAGGCTATCAAACTGGCGATGGTAGAGGATGAGATGCAGGATGTAGCTGACTATCAGTACAATGCGGCATTCTACTGCTACAACAACCTCAAGAAATATCCCGAGGCACGCAAGTACGCACAGGCATCCATCGCTACCTTGAGCGGCATGGGTATGAACAAAGGTCAGGGTCGTTGCTACATCATCATCGGTATGTGCTATGCAGCTACGCAACTCTATCCGCAGGACGCCAAGGGCCGTATCCTCAACAAAACCGTTTACTGGGCTGCTGTTGACAAGTTCATCAAGGCTAAACAGATCGATTCGTCGGTAGAGGCACAGGCATCAGAGTTCATCAGCTCATACAGCAAGTTCTTCCCGACCAAAGAGGAGCGTTTCGACTTGCCGAACGAGTTCTCCGGTTCGACCTACCACGTAGGCGGCTGGATAGGTGAGAACACAACTATCCGTTAAGCCTTGGCACGTCATTCGATACATAGCGTTTTAGCGGGCAGCCTCGTGTTGCTCGCTATCGTTATGTCCTCCTGTTCGTCCAAGCCCAAACGGGTGGGGCAGGTGGAGATCGGCAAGCCGCGTGAAGAGCTGCCGGTACTGACCACCGATTCGGTCACCACGCTCATCTCTGACTCCGGCATTACCCGTTACCGCATCGAAGCGGCACAATGGTTGGTCTTTGACAAGACGCCCGTTCCTTATCAGGAGTTCCCGAAAGGCATCTATCTCGAGCAGTTCGACGAAGAGCTGAGCGTCATGGCATCGCTGCAAGCCGATTATGCGCATTATAATGAGAACGAGCAGGTATGGACCTTGCAGGGCAACGTTCATGCGCTCAATCTGGAGGGTGAGCAGTTCGATACACCGGAACTGCTATGGGATCAGAAAACCCATCGTGTCTATTCGGACACTACGATCCATATCACGCGCGAGAAAAGTATCATCGAGGGCGTGGGCTTCGAATCGAATGAGCAGATGACCAAATATACCATCCTTCATCCGACAGGCGTTTTCCCCGTGGACGAAGAGTAATTTTTAATTTGTAATTTTTAATTTATGTTGTTAGAGAATAAGACCGCCCTTATCACGGGTGCAGCCCGTGGAATAGGCAAACAGATAGCGCTGGCATATGCCAAGGAAGGCTGTAACATCGCCTTCACGGACTTGGAACTGAATGAAACCGCCCAAGCCACGCGTGACGAGATAGCTGCTTTGGGTGTCAAGGTGCAGTTCTACGCCTCCAATGCGGCGGATTTTGAAGCGGCGCATAAGGTGGTAGAGCAGGTTGTGGCTGATTTCGGCCGTCTGGACGTGCTGGTCAATAACGCCGGCATCACGCGTGACACCTTACTGATGCGTATGACCGAGCAGCAATGGGACCAGGTCATTCAGGTCAATCTCAAATCGGCGTTCAATTTCACGCACGCAGTCACTCCGGTGATGATGCGTCAACGCAGCGGTTCGATCATCTCGCTCAGTTCCGTAGTAGGCATCAACGGCAATGCCGGACAAGCCAACTATGCAGCCTCCAAAGCAGGTATCATCGCCCTTACCAAGTCCGTAGCCAAAGAACTCGGTGCACGCGGCATCCGTGCCAATGCGATCGCCCCGGGTTTCATCCTGACGGACATGACCAAGGCACTGAGCGAGGATACCCTCAAGCAGTTCGTGACTATGATCCCGATGCGTCGTGGCGGCGAACCCGAAGAGGTTGCCAAGGTCGCCCTCTTCTTGGCCTCCGACCTTGCTTCCTACGTCTCCGGACAAGTGATACAAGTCAACGGAGCAATGGCATAACAAAAATCCCGAACAAACCGTTCGGGATTTTTTGTTGCTATTAGCTGTTAGCTTTTACTTCTGCTTACCGGTCTTGAAATTGATCTCAGACTTCCATGGACCTAACTCATACGTCTCGCCTGTCTCCAGCGTGACGGTTTGCGGTTGATCCGACATGTTCATTACCGCCACCACTTCGTTCATGACATGCTTGCCTGCCTTGCAGCGCTTGCAAGCGAAAATAGCGGCATTGTCGCATCCGATACGCTCCAACGGAGCACCCGCTTCGGGCGAGAACAGCGCTTTGTTATGCTCGCGCATGGCGTTCAGCGACTGGTACAGCTCTGCTTGTGCGTACTCCTCATCCTGATCAATCAGGTCTTTCTCGAAGAACTCCAGACGGTGGTGATTACCGCTCAACTGACCCGTGTAGATCATCGGCATACCCGGCAGGATATAGCATAAAACCGTCATCAGCTTCACTGCATCCCCCATACGCTCGAACTCTGTACCGTTCCAGCTGTTCTCGTCATGGTTCGTGATGAAGTTCATACGAATGGCCTCGGGACGAACAGTGCTATCCGTCTTAGCGAGGTTCGCCCACAGGTCCTCTACGGTTGCCTTGCCTTGCGCTATATCATTCATCGTGTGGTGCAGACTCCAGCCGTAGTACATGTCGAACGCCGTTTCGGTCAACTCATTGGCTTTGTCCTCATCCTCGGCGAGGGTGAACATGTCGGGGTGGGTAAGACGCAGGTCGCCCATTGCCCAGTTCCAGAAATCGGTCGGCACTTCGCCGGCTACGTCGCAACGGAAACCGTCAATACCGATGGAGTCCATCCACCAGTGCATCGCTTTGAGCATCTCGTTGCGCATATCCTGGTTGTCGTAGTTCAGTTTGGAGATGTCCGTCCAGTCGTACTGCACCATCAGGTTGCCCAGACTGTCACGGTAATGCCAGCCGTCGTTCTTGGTCCACTCGCTGTCCGGCGCCGTATGGTTGGCTACCCAGTCGAGGATCACCTTGAAGCCCATCTTGTGTGCCTTTGCCAGGAAATGCTCGAAATCGGCACGTGTACCGAACTCCGGATTGATGGCGCAGTAGTCGATGATGGAATAGTAACTGCCGAGCGTACCCTTACGGGTAATCTTGCCGATAGGCTGACACGGCATCACCCAGATGATGTCAATACCGTTCTGGCGCAGGGCAGGCAGCAACTCCTCGGCAGCCCGGAACGTACCTTCCGGCGTTGCCTGACGGGTGTTCAACTCATAGATCGTAGCGTCGTACGCCCACTTGGGGTGACGCATCTGTTCGGGTTGCGAGCAGCTGACCATCGCCAGTACCGCCGCAATAAACAAAAAGGACTTTTTCATAAATATAATTCTTAATTTTTAATTTTCAATGATCTCATAGGTGAGGTTCTTGCGGTTGATGATGACCGTCACTTTCTCGCCCAGATAGACACGCTGGTAGATGATTTCCTCCGGACGATCAATGAGCGGAATCAACTCGCCGTAGAGTAACGGCATCGAGTTGCGGCGCATATGAATCAGTTCGGTCACTTTCTCACGCATGTTACGTTCGTCCAGACTGAGCGTCTCGAAGCGCATCATATGGCGGTTGTCCGGGTCGTTGGCGCCCACCTCGCCGTACTCGTCGCCCTGATAGATACAGGGCACACCGGGCATGGTCATGTTGATCACTTCGAGCAGCAACGCACGTTTGTATGCCTTGTCTGCATCACCGATACCGACGGTCGTTGTCCAGCCTTCCTCTTTGCCCTGACTATGCAGATCAATGGCACCGCCGGCGATCGAAGCGAAACGTATCTGGTCATGGTTACCGCTGATGTTACCCATCGTATGGTGAGCTCCGTAGGTCTTGAGGGAGGTCAACTCGTTCTTCATGATCTCATCCATTCCGGTCAGTCCGCACAACGCTTCGCGTATCGTGAAATACACATTGAAATCGAACTGGGCGTTGAGCATACCGCTCTTCACATAACTGCCGATGAGTTCCGGACTGCCGTAGGTCTCGCCGATCATCCATATAGGACGTCCCGGCCAACGGGTAGCGATCTTCTGACCCAACATACGCCAGTAGCCCTCCGGTATATGCTTGCAGGCATCGTGACGATAGCCGTCCAGTTCATAGTTAGCCAACCAGTACAGCGCACTGTCCGTCATCGCCTCGCAAACCTCCTCACGCTCCAAGTCCAGCGTCGGAATATGCTTGTCGAACCAAGTGGTCAGACGTGCCTCGTCCCATAACTCGAAATTGCGGCGTCCATCCGGCAGAATGGAGTCTGTATGCCAGTCCGGATGTGCCTGCAAGGTCGGCGAATTGATGTGCATATGGTTGGCTACGTAGTCCAGCACGACGTTGATCCCGTGCGCGTGCGCGCTATCTAATAATGTGTGCAGCTCCTCCGGCGTACCGAAACGGTCATCCAGCTTGGTGGCGTAGATAGGCCAATAGCCGTGATAGCCGCTGAACTTGGTGTAGGTCTTCGAGGGGTCGTACTTGTTGCCGTTCTGGAAGGTATAGCAACCCCACGCATCCCACGGGTTCTGGGTGATCGGACTGATCCACAGCGTATTAACGCCCAGTTCATCAAAATATCCGTCAGCAATCTTAGCTGTGATACCTGCCAAGTCTCCGCCCTGATAGTCCACGATGTCGAGCACTTCGGGGCTGTTCATCTTCCAGTCGTTGGACTTGTTGCCGTTGTAGAAACGGTCGATGAGCACGGAGTAGAGTACTTGTGCTTGCGGATCGTGGCGGTTGAGTTGCGCTGCGTCGGTTACCACCTTGCCGTCCTGCAAGGGCAGCAACATGTCGTTGAACAGATACTCGTCGTTCTCTGCAAACACGCGCAACCACGCTCTGCCTTTGGCGCATGCCTGCACTTCGGGAATGATGGACAGGTCGATCGTCCATTCGTTCTCATTGGTCTGCAGCCAGTAAGCCGGATCGATACGCATGTTCTGCACGTACGCCTCCAGACGCGGATTAGCAACCGTGTCATAGAATCCGACATGCAGCAGGTCGTTCTCGTACGCCAGCGAAATGAGGTTCTGACGCACGGGTTTGTTCGGCAGAACAGGAATAGAGAACTGTCCCGAACGGTCGCTGTAACTGATAGCGTCAATCTGACGATTCGGGTTAACCACATCCATCTCCTCATCCCACAGGGCTTTATTGCCGCCGAAGAATGCCGGCACATAATCCGTCAGCATGATGTGCATCGTGTCGCACGTCATCCGGACAGGCATGATAGGATTGGATTTGGCGATGACGTCTGCGTTGATGTTGCTTTTTTGGCAGCCCGCCATACATAGAACAAGGGAAACTAAAAACAGTACTTTTTTCATGGATTTGTTTATTTTTTGTGCCACAAGGCACGATTAACTGCATTTTGCGGTGCAAAGTTACTAAAATATTTTGATATATGCAATTTTTTTTGTAATTTTGCACAAATTTTTATGCTCTTATGGATATTTTAGCGTATATTGCTGCGCATAAGGCGCGGTTTATGGACGAATGGGCAAGTCTCATTCGCATTCCCAGTGTGAGTTGTCAGGCGGAGCACAAGGCGGATATGACGCGTTGTGCGGAGCGTTGGAAAGAACTGCTGTTGGCTGCCGGTTGCCAGCACGCGGAGGTCATGCCTTCCGCCGGCAATCCGTTTGTGTATGCAGAATATCAATGTCCTGTAACCGGTAACCCCTCACCCTTAACCGTTTTGGTGTATGCTCATTACGATGTGATGCCTGTTGAGCCGATAGAGTTATGGCAATCCGACCCGTGGGAACCGGATATCCGTGACGGTCGTCTCTATGCCCGTGGTGCGGATGATGACAAAGGGCAGGCGATGATTCAGGCCAAAGCCTTCGAATACATGGTAAAAGAGGGGCTGATGGGGTGTAATGTCAAGTTCATTTTTGAGGGCGAGGAGGAAATCGGTTCGCCGTCTCTGGAAGCCTTCCTCGAAGACCATAAGGAGCTGCTGAAGGCAGATATTATATTGGTTTCCGACACCTCAATGATCGGTAAGGACACGCCTTCACTCACTACCGGTCTGCGCGGTTTGGCGTACTGGCAGATAGAGGTGGATGGTCCGAACCGTGACCTGCACTCCGGTCATTTCGGCGGCGCAGTGAAGAATCCCGTCAATGCGCTTTGCGAGATGATTGCCAAAGTGGTGGACAAGGACGGCCGCATTACCATTCCGGGCTTCTATGACGATGTGCTGCCGATACCCGAAGCCGAGCGCGCCATGATAGCGCAGATTCCGTTCTCGCAAGAGGCGTACAACAAGGCGATTGACGTCGATGATGTGTTCGGTGAAGCAGGGTACAGCACCTTGGAACGCAACTCCTGCCGTCCGTCGTTTGATGTATGCGGTATATGGGGTGGATATACAGGCGAAGGGAGCAAAACGGTGCTCCCAAGCAAAGCCTTCGCCAAGGTTTCGTGCCGCTTGGTTGCAAATCAGGATCATGAGAAAATATCCCGTGCCTTTGCGGATTATATACAGACTATAGCACCAAAAGGCGTGCGTGTTACCGTCACACCTATGCACGGCGGACAAGGCTACGTCTGTCCGATAGACATTCCGGCATACAAAGCGGCGGAGCATGGTTTCGAAGTGGCGTTCGGCAAGCGTCCGTTAGCAGCCCGTCGTGGAGGAAGTATCCCTATTATTGCCGCGTTTGAGCAGATTCTCGGCTGCAAAACCATCCTCATGGGGTTCGGTTTGGAGCAGAACGCCATCCACTCGCCAAACGAGTCCATGGATCTGGAAGTTTGGGAGAAAGGTATCGTTGCTGTCAGCGAATTCTATAAGGCCTATGCCGCTAACAGCATTTAAGATTGAAGATTTGCAATATATGAAGATAGCTATTATAGGGGCTGGGAGTGTAGGAACGAATCTGCACCATGCCTTTGAAATTAAAGGAATCAAGACCGAACTGGTTCATGCACGTCCGTTGACAGCAGACCCGGCAGCCGTCCTTGCTTTGCCGCAAGCGGATGTGTATATCTATACCGTCGCAGACCATGTGCTCAAAGAGGTGGTGTCGTTGGTGAATGCACCCAAAGCGTTGCATTTGCACACCTCCGGATCAATGCCTATTGAGGTGTTCGGAGAAGACAAACCTCACTCGGGCATCATGTATTTCTTCCAGAGTTTCAGCAGGGAACTGTTGATCGATGACTGGAGTGGGATACCGTGTATCATTGAGGGTCGGAATATAGACGACATCGCGGCGATCTATTCGTTGGCACAAAGTCTGACAAGCCGTATTTACGAAGCGAAACAACGCGACCGCGAGCGCTTGCACATCGCCGGTATTTTTGCCAATAACTACACTAACCTCATGTATCGCATGGCTGCGGACATGCTGCGTACGACCCAGATTCCGTTTGAAGCG
>JAEEGL013444345.1_pt1 | contig 13705 bp, 6 predicted proteins | sample 9134231 | NCBI WGS metagenome assembly JAEEGL01 (sample SAMN16246548, study PRJNA631951) | gut metagenome | biome: gut microbiome; feature: rumen; material: fiber-attached | host: Bos | place: Iran: Karaj | collected 2018-10 | reverse complement strand
TGGGAACATCATCTCCTACTTTGCCTAAACTTTGTGCAAACGCACTACCTCCCAATCGCAATTCGTCAAACGAGAAGTCGATATGATAAAGTGAAGAATGCTTGTCGTTTATCACCACGGGCGACACTACTTTCTTCACGTCTGATACTTCACCGCCAGCACTTACAATCACCGTTCCCGGAGAGATAATCTTCTCGCCATTGGGATATTGTTGTGTCATGGAAAGAGAGTCTTTTCCTGTCGGAACGTTAACGTGCAGTTGGCGACAGAAATCAGAAAGTGCTTCCACACCAGCATATAGACGGGCGTCTTCTCCTTCTTGTGAACGACAAGGCCACATCCAGTTGGCTGAAAGCGACACGCTTTGTAAACCTTGTGCCATGGGTGCCCACACGATATTGGTAAGTGCTTCCGCAACAGAGAGTACACTTCCTGCTTCTGGTGAAGCCAATCCTGCTTGTGGTGCATGTCCGATAGCCGTGGCAATACCTTTCTTTCCGCGATAGTCGAGTGCTACGATACCACAATCCGACAATGGCAATTGAATTTGTCCTTGACATTGTTGACGTGCAATCCTTCCCGTTACGGAACGGTCAACCTTATTGGTCAACCAATCCTTACAAGCCACGGCTTCCATTTGCAATACGCGCTCAATATACTCGTTAAGGACTTTAAGGTCCTTAGTGCCCTTAACATGTTGATACTTCACGGGCGCATAGTGTCGCTCCACGGTATTGTCGCGCATAATCGTCTTGGGCGAATGTCCAAACATCTGCGGAACGTCTAAGTCGAATGGCTTCACGCCATCTGCTTGAACGAACGAGAAATGAGCGTCGCCAGTGGTTTCACCCACTACATATAATGGAGCACGTTCGCGCTCGGCTATCTTTCTTACTTGGTCTATATGTTTCTCGTCAATCAGCAATCCCATTCGCTCTTGACTCTCGTTGGCAATGATTTCCTTGGCGGAGAGTGTCTTATCACCAATGGGCAACTTATCCATCTCAATACGACCGCCACATTCTTCTACCAACTCACTCAGACAGTTCAAATGACCAGCACTACCATGGTCGTGAATGCTTACTACAGGATTGTTGTCTGATTCCACCAAAGCACGTACTAAGTTGTATGCACGTTTCTGCATTTCTGGATTGGCACGTTGAATGGCATTCAACTCAATACCGTTGGAATAACGACCTGTGTCAACGGATGATACACTACCGCCACCTAAACCGATGCGATAATTGTCACCACCTACAACCACCACTTTATTTCCTTTCTGTGGTTCTTTCTTCAGACAATCGCGCTTGGTGCCATATCCTACACCACCAGCGAGCATGATTACCTTGTCGTAGGCATATTTCGTTGAGGCTTCTGCTTCTTCCTGATGCTCGAATGTGAGTACTGAACCGCAAATCAGGGGTTGACCGAATTTGTTTCCGAAATCACTGGCTCCATTCGAAGCCTTGATTAATATCTGTTCGGGTGTTTGATAAAGCCATTGTCTTACGGGTAAGATGTTTTCCCAATCACGAGTTTGTTGATAGTCGTCTTTCAAACGAGGATAAGAGGTCATATATACGGCTGTTCCAGCGATAGGCCAAGAACCGACACCTCCACCCATACGGTCGCGAATCTCACCGCCCGTTCCCGTAGCTGCACCGTTGAATGGCTCTACGGTAGTGGGGAAGTTGTGGGTTTCCGCCTTCAACGAAATCACGCTCTCGATGTCTTTCACCTTAAACCAGTCGCTGGTTGTTTGGTCTTCTGGTGCGAATTGTTCCACCACAGGACCTTGCGAGAAAGCCACATTATCTTTATATGCTGAAAGGATGTTATTGGGATTTTCCTGTGTGGTCTTCTTAATCATGGCAAACAAGGAAGATTCCTTCTCTATGCCATCGATGATAAACGTACCACCGAAAATCTTGTGACGGCAATGCTCGGAGTTGATTTGCGCAAAACCGAAAATCTCAGAGTCGGTCAACTTCCTACCGTTTTCCTCTTCTATCTTGTGCAAGTAGGCGATTTCCTCTGGCGAGAGGGCGAGTCCTTCTTGCTCATTGTAAGCCTCAATGTCTTCCACAAACTTGATAGGCTCTGGTTGGCGGTTCACGTTGAAGATGTTTTGGTTCAATCCCTTATACATACGTTGCAGCATAGGATCGTGTTCGGCATCTTCCGATTCCACAGGGAAATATTCCTCGATACGCGAGATGCCTTCCAAACTCATGTTTTGTGTGATTTCCACCGCATTGGTACTCCATGGCGTAACCATTTCGCGCCGTGGACCCACATAAAAACCATCTATCGTGTCTGCTTCCAGACAGGTAGCGTTGCCGTAAAGCCAACAAAGTTCGTTGATTTCTTCTTGATTGGGTTGATGATTAATCTCAGTTGCAATAATGCTCTCTGTTGATGTCTTGAAGAAAAGTATCATAATTATCCTTGATTTTTGTGCAAAGGTACTGCAATTTTTCACAACCGCCAAATATAGACGTTTCAATTGTGTTAAAAATCTATCAACTTTTTTGATTATTTCCTTGAATCTATTATCAAATACCTGTAAATCATGACTAAGTCGATTTTTCTTGGGGGAAATGAAGATGAATGAATCAATCCTTTGCTATAGTACCATGTCATAGAATTGACATTCATAATCTATGGGAGAAAGAAGAAATGCCGATAGGCATTTGATAATAGTAGCCAGCTATGCAGAAACGCCGATAGGTGTTTCGAAATGGCTGGTGAGAATAACATACACATAAAACCTTGCTGTTATGCAAGGGACATAAACGCCTCATGTTGCCAACCTAAAGGCTGGCTTTTTCTATCCATCTATCTTTCCAGCCATTTCGCCGTACCTATCGGCACGGCTGCATAGCTGGCTACTATCATCTGATGCCTACGGCATCTTTAGAATGTAACCAAAGATGATTGCATCTTCATCCCTTCTGCAAACATAAAAACAAAGAAAAAATGTACTAAACCTAAATCATATATTTAAGATACATAAACACCATGTTTGCGCGTTGTAAATATGGTGTTTATGGTAGCTAAACATATTATTCTCTTTCCTGTTACAACAATAGGACTTTTTCCATTCAAAAAATCTCTCTGCGATAGATGGTGTTTTCAAAAAGAATGTGTATATTTGCAATCAAAATACAAAACCAATATGTTGCCTATGAATAGATAAAACATTATAAAATCAAATATGACTGAACGTCCACTTTAATTCTTGTTTCTGAAAATCGGCAAAATTGAAAGAAATCATCAAGAACAGAAGTAGATGGTTCACGCCAGATGGCGTGGGCTTTTACTCGTTTAAGATGATTAGGTGTTTGCCGATGCCTCAGAAACATAGACGAAGTAATTAAGTCCACGTTTTTTTGTATCCTTTTATCGTATAGTTCAAACATTTAACAATATTATATCATGAAAATAAAAAATATCTTATCATTTCTGCTCACTATGTTTATGAGTATGATGGGAATTAACACTTTTGCCTATGACATTGCTGTGGAGAATGCAGATGGTGTGACTATTTATTATAATTTCATCAATAATAATGAATTGGAATTAGAGGTGACATATTTATCTTATAATAATCCATCAACTTATAATGGAGATGTGGTTATCCCAGAGGAGATTATATATATGAATATGAAAAGAAAAGTGACAAGAATAGGGAGTTATGCTTTTCAAAATAGTACAAATTTAACCTCTGTTACCATACCCAATAGTATTACATCCATTTTTGAGGGTGCCTTCAAAAATTGTAGTAACTTAGCCTCTATGAACATTACCAATAGTATTAGATCTATTGGAAATAGTGCATTTTATAAATGTACAGGGTTAACTGTCGTAAACATTCCTAATAGTGTAACGACAATTGGAAGTTATGCTTTTTATGGTTGTACAAGTTTAACAACATTATTTTTAGGTGAAAATATTAGTTATATATATAATTTTGCCTTTGCAGATTGTGAGAAACTTAAAAATGTTTTTAACTATTCTTTGAAAGCGCTTTCTTATTTAGGTGGAAGCGTGCTCTATACATATATTGATAAAGATGTGTTCAATAATTCATTGATTAAATACGCAAGATTACACGTTCCCTCTACCTCTATAAATGAATATAAATCAACTTCCCCGTGGAGCGATTTTGGACGTATAATAGCTATGTCTGATATGGAATTAGGTGTTGAAAATGTGGAAAATGAAAAAATTGCCTCATCGACTTATTTTCTATTTAATGGACAGCAAGTTATTAAACCACAAAAGGGATTGAATATCGTGAAAAATGGTAATAAAGTAATAAAAGTAATAGTGAAATAGGATTGTAAAACACATGAAAAAGGAGTGAGAAATCTGCGTCTATTTTTCCTTTTATTTATGACCTTTATATAATTGCACACTCCGCTCAAAGAGTCTCTATGATTGGTTTTCGAGAAATATTTATTGTCCCCTAAAACTTTTTAGTAAGGATAAAACATAGGTTGAATCTCTTGTTTGGGGTCAGCCTTTTTTGTGGTATAGACAATCTGTGAGTATAGAGTGTATAATGTTTAGTGAGGAGAATAGCCTAATTGTTACTTGTGACTCTTCATTTTCGTCAAGACCTCCCCTAATTTCTGTTAAACATTTTGTTGTCAACGGATTATGGATTTCAAGACCTCATGTAAGACCTCCCATAGACCTCCCCTAAGACCTCCCGTAAGACCTCCCGTTTTGATGTCTTAGTTTTTGATGATTCTTCTCATTCTCGTTCATTTTATGTGCATCAGATTTCTGCTTCATCAAAGTTTTGTTGGCAAACTAAATCATGCATCAACGGGAGGTCTTAGGTGAGGTCTATGGGAGGTCTTAGGTGAGGTCTTACATGAGGTCTTGAAAAAGTCAAGTTGTTGATAATAAGAGAATTAACTAAAAATAGGGGAGGTCTTGGCGAAAACAACAAAATTCAGGGTTTTGTGTGAGTATTTACGCATGGTGCAATTGTAGAATTCTGTTGTACTTTTTAACAAAGATACATAATTTCATCGAGATGTTACATCAAAACAATTGACTTTTATACATTTTTTGTATCTTTGCATACAAATTGTTTACAACTAACTATACAAGGAATAAGACAAACCGATGATTATGAAATCTACTTTTATTGTATTACTAATGACAGCTCTGACAACTACTGCCAGTGCACAGGTATTTGATAGTTCGAATGAAAAGACTTTGGCACAAACGAAGTACGGTCAGGTGGCAGGTTACATCGAGCGTGGTGTTTACACTTACAAAGGTATTCCCTATGCAAAAGCAGAGCGGTTTCTGCCTGCACAAGAACCAAAGGCTTGGCAGGGTGTTCGTTCATCACGCCATTGGGGACCCGTCTGTCCTCAAGCCAAGAACAATGGTTGGAGAAATGATGAGACGGCATTTTTCTATCAATGGAACGATGGCTATCAGAGTGAGGATTGCTTGCGATTGAATATTTGGACAAAAGGATTGAATGACGGAAAGAAACGTCCTGTATTGTTCTGGCTTCATGGTGGTGGTTACACCAGTGGCAACGGACAGGAGCATCCTGGTTACGACGGTCGCAACTTGGCAGACAAAGGCGATGTAGTGGTAGTGACTATCAACCATCGTTTGAATGTACTCGGTTTCCTCGATTTGTCTTCCTTTCGCGAGAAATATAAGGGTTCAGCCAACGTTGGTATGACAGATATCGTAGCTGCCTTACGATGGGTGAAAGAGAATATTGCCAACTTTGGTGGCGACCCCAATTGTGTGACCATCTTCGGACAATCAGGTGGTGGAGGCAAGGTTTCTACATTGCTCTGTATGCCTTCAGCACAAGGATTGTTTCACCGCGCCATGGTGATGAGTGGTTCGTTTCTCGGTAGCACTCCACAGAAGTTCGCTCGCGAGGTGGGTGAACTGACAGCTTGGTATTTGGGATTGACATCTGAGACCATCGATAGTATTCAACGTGTACCTTATGAGCGTTTGTTGGAGGCTTCCAACAAGGCATCAAGGGAAGTTAGCAATCGACATCGTGATAAACAAACTGGTCATGGAATTCGCCTTGGTTGGGGACCCGTAAATGATGGCGACATCATGCCTGGTATCTTCGAGAATGGTAGTGAACGCATTTCCAATGACATTCCTTTGCTCATCGGTTCTACGCTCAACGAGTTTTCCACACCCAATATAGACCAACGAGTGCGCCCTGCTGTTATTCAACAAGCAACTATCCGTTGTCAGGATGGTGGTGCTCCTGTATATGTCTATCTCTCTGCATACCAGACTCCTACACTCGATGGACGCAACCATGCTTGCCACAATAGTGATATTGCCTTCTTCTTCAACAATGTGGTGAAGAGTGCTCAGATGACTGGTGCTACGAAAGAGGGTCTTGCACTTGGCGACAAGATGAGCAATGCGTTGCTTAATTTCGCTCGTACGGGTAATCCCAATGCAAAGGGACTCCCTAAATGGCCAGCCTTCACACCCGAAACTGAGGCTACCATGCGTTTTGATGCGCCGAAGTGTGAGATTACCTATAAGAAATGAAGTGCGAATAATATAAAAAGACTAACCATAACTAATTTAAAAAATGAATAAGACATTTCTTTCTTTACTTCTGACTTTGCCGTTGGCATTTTGCGATGTACAAGCGCAACCTATCACGGCTGGTCCACACACTCGCGTTGAGACTATCTATGGTCCTATTGAGGGATATCAAGACGGTAACATCTTCACGTTTAAAGGAATCCGTTATGCAAAGGCGGAGCGGTTTATGCCACCACAAGCACCCGACAAGTTTACGGAACTGAGACAATGTAAGGTTTATGGTCCGCAGGCTCCTCAGAATGAGAGTTTGAAATGGAACGACCGCAATAGCCAGACGGATTATGGCTTTGGCAACCAGTTTGTTACTGAACCAATGGATGAACAGAATTGTCTTGTCCTAAATGTATGGACTCCAAGTATCAATGATAATAAACGTCGCCCTGTCTTCGTGTGGATTCACGGTGGAGGATATTCTGGCGGTTCTGGGCATGATCTTCCGTGTTATGAAGGTCGTGCTTTGGCTGAGGCTGGCAACATCGTGGTGGTTAATTTGAATCACCGCTTGAATATCCTCGGTTATGCTGACCTGACTGGACTGGGTGGTAAGTATTCGCAAAGTGTTAACTTGGGAATGCAAGACATCGTGAAGGCTTTGGAATGGATTCGCGACAATATTGACCGATTCGGTGGAGACCCCAATGAAGTGACTATCGGAGGACAATCGGGTGGTGGAGGAAAGGTGTCAACGCTATTGGCGATGCCTTCTGCCAAGGGATTGTTCAAACGCGCCATCGTTCAGAGTGGTTCTACATTACGACAGGCATTACCTGAACAAACGCGTTCTTTCGGTATTGCTCTCGCACAAGAATTGGGACAACCAGCCACGGCTCAGGCAGACTTCTCGAAATATACCTACGAAGAACTGAACTATGCCGTCAGTCGTCTTGCTCAACGAGGCATTCGTAGTGGTTTCTCTCCTGTGGTTGATGGTACAATCCTTCCACAACATCCCTTCGAACCAGCCTCTCCCGTTTCGAAAGACGTACCTATGCTTATCGGTACCGATTTCAACGAGTTTACTTTCGACATCAGTCACGATATGACATGGAATGAAGCTGAAGCGGCCGTTCGTCAACGTCAAGGTGATAAGGCAGACCAGTATATAGCAGCATTCAAGAAAGCCTATCCCAATGCCGAGGCAAAGGAAATGACATATGTAGATACTGGTTTCCGCGCGGGAGCAGTTCGTCAAGCAATAGCCAAGGCACAACAAGGTGGTGCTCCTGCTTATCTCTATTTGTTTACATGGAAACCAGAGAGCAATGCTCTTGGTGCTTCGCATGGTATGGAGTTGCCTTTTATGCTCCATAACGTTAATTTGCAACGCGAAATGACAGGTGCGTCCGAAAAGGCTTATAAGTTTGAGAAACTCATCAGCAGCATCTGGCTCGCCTTTATCAAGACGGGAAATCCGAACGTAAAAGGTTTGCCTAAATGGGAACCCTATAACGAGGATACTGGTGTAACCATGATTCTCGATAATAAGTGTGAACCCCGTCAGCACCACGATAAAGAGTTGATGGAAATGAGTCGTAGTATTTGGTGAACATAATAAATAGTCAATATGAAGAAAGTATTTTCTTCGAGGAAATTAGAAAATAAAATAATATGAGACACAAATTGTTTTTCACAATGGCACTTTTCGCCATTTGCTTATCGGCTTCAGCACAAGGACCGCGCAGAGGCTTTCAGCGGGAGGCATTCCAGACAGAGACACCTATGGTTCATGATCCCGTCATGGCCAAAGACGGTGATACGTACTACATCTTTGCCACGGGTATGGGAATCCAACAGATGACATCAAAAGATCGTAAGACGTGGACGGTATTGCCACAACCTGTAATGACCGTCATTCCTGGTTGGACTACCGATTCCGTTCCTGGCTTTGGTTCTCATGTGTGGGCACCAGATGTTATTCAATGGCATGGTCGTTGGTGGTTGGCTTATAGTTGTTCGACGTTTGGTAAGAATGGCTCTGCCATTGGTTTGCTCAGTAGTCGTTCGTTACGGTCAAACATGTGGAAGGATGAAGGTTGCATCGTTACATCACACGAGCGGAAAAGTGATGCAAACGGTAAGATGACGGGTGACAACTGGAACGCAATCGACCCAAACTTCGTTATTGATGATGCAACAGACACGCCGTGGCTCGTTTGGGGTTCTTTCTGGGATGGTATTCAATTGGCTCGTCTCGATTCCACGATGCATCTGGCATCAAAGCCCATGACTATCGCGCGTCGTCATCTTCCTGGCGATCCGAATGCGGCAGAGAATCCTACTTCCAAGTTTGCCGGTCGCAATGCCATTGAGGCTCCGTTTATCTTCAAGCACAACGGTTGGTATTATCTTTTCGTAAGTTGGGATTATTGTTGCCGTGGTGCCAAGAGCAACTATCGTGTTGCCGTGGGACGTAGTAAGAAAGTGGAAGGTCCCTATCTCGACCGCAACGGCAAGGATATGGCCAATGGCGGTGGTACGCTTTTTCTTGAAGGCGACAAAAAGGAATGGGAAGCGGCTGGCCATTGTGCCGCCTACACCTTTGATGGTGAGGATATTTTCATCTGTCATGGCTATAGCGCTACGCAAAACGGAGCGGCCATGCTTATCCAACGACCTATCAGTTGGACTACCGACGGATGGCCTGAGTTGTAAAGAGTAGTGAGAAGGGAGAGGTGAGAGAATAGCTTTGGAGATTGAAAATTGAAGATTGAAGATTGAAAATTATGCTATTCTCTTGCTTCTTGCTTCTAACTTTCTTACTTTCTAAAAGGCTAATCTCTCACCTCTCACTACTCACCCCTCACTTCTTAATTAAAATACTACTTCACGCTCCACTCAAAGAGTCCTGATGATAGTTTTTCGGGAAGTTTCACTTCCAGTTTCAGTTCTTTTGTCGATACTGGGTCGAAGTTGACCGTGCAAGCACTACCCTTCGTGGTGGGATAATTGTCGGCATGTGCCACTTCCTGCCAATTGCCCGAAGCATCTTTATAGTAAATCTTCCAACTTTCGGGTGTGCTACAACCGCCCCATGGTTGGTCGTCAAACCAATAAACGGTACTACTTTGTACGGTAGCTTCCTCTGGGAAGGTATAGGTAATCCATTCCGTATTGTTGTTCTTTGGCCACCAATGATAATATGGGATAGAGCGGTCGTTGCCGTTCTTAGGTACCAATCGGTCGTTGATGCTTGTCAATGCTGGTGTACGTGTAGAGGCTTGTATCTTGCTCATCGAAGCCAACGTAGCAGGTTCAGATGGACGAGTAGCCTTTAAGTCTTGTGCAATCCACACTTTCATGTTTCCACTACCACGATGACACCATGCATAATAAGGAATCAGGGTGAGACGAGCATCTGTAGTAGTCAGTTTTCCTTGCTTGTCGAAAGCCAATTGTTGAACGTCCGTAGCGAGTTGCGTAATCTTGTATGTATGTGCGCCATCAGCCGCCGTGATATTGAAATCTACGTTGGGAATCACTTCGAATTGTGGATTTTGGTTGTGTAAGATGTGCATGATGTCAAAGTTGTTGTCCTTAAACTCAGCGCAATATACCAATGGTCCTCTTTCAATGCTAATCATACCGAGATCGGCTTCCACTTTTTCATTGGCGCGAACGGTGCGTGGTTGCATATCGAAATGAATGCGAACCACGTCGCCCTTCTTCCATTTGCGGTCGATGGTGAGATAACCGTCTTCCGTGGTTTGGGTGTCAACGGCAACGCCATTCACCGAACAGGTATATCCCAATCGCTTGTTGTCGCTATAAGCATATAAGTCGCTGGGCACTACTTGGTTCTTCACCCATCCAGGAATGCGAATCTTCATGGCAAACTTTCCAACGCTATTTTTGTCGATGTTGATGGCGATGTCGCCGTCCCATGGATATTGTGTTGATTGCGAGAGAGCAACCTTTTTTCCAGCCACGTTGAGTTGGGTGGAATTACTCAAGAACAGGTTGACATATACATTGCGGTCTTTCACGGCATATACATAACCAGGCAGAGAGGGGATGAAACGACAGATGTTACTGGGGCAACAAGCGCATCCGAACCACGCCTGACGTTGATGTTGTCCCATAGACTCCAATGGGTTGGGGTAGAAGAATCCACCACCATCGAGCGAAACGCCAGAGATAAGACCATTATATAATGTGCGCTCCAACACGTCGTAGTATTTGGAATCGCCGTGCAACAAGAACAAACGGTAGTTGACATATACATTACCGATGGCGGCACATGTCTCGCAATAAGCACTCATGTTGGGCAAGTAATAATTGGGACCGAAAGCCTCACCTGATGATGTGGCTCCGATACCGCCCGTGATATAAAGTTTCTTTGTAACGATATTGTCCCAAATCTTGTCAATCGCATGAATGTAATCTTGATCGCCAGTAAGAGCGGCAACATCAGCCATTCCAGCATACATATAGGCGGCGCGAACGGCGTGTCCTACTGCCTCGTCTTGTTCAATCACAGGTTTATGGGCTTGTGAATAATCGTGCGTTATCGTTGTCTTTCCACGATAGTCGAGCAAGAACTTTGCTTCGTCAAGGTATTTCTTTTCACCCGTAGCCAAATAGAGACGAGCCAAAGCCATCTCGGCTATCTGGTGACCTGGAACCACACATGCCTGACCAGCGTTGGGTCCTACCTCGCGAATAACGCAATCAGCATAGCGCTTGGCGATATTGAGAAACTTAGTGGAACCAGTGGCTTGCCAATGAGCAACGGCACCCTCTACCATGTGACCGAGGTTGTAGAGCTCATGCGAAAGGTCTTCTTCTTTCGACCAACGCGTCTTTCCTGCCCAATGATGGGGATTGTCGGGATTTTGCGTACGAGCGGTGTAGAGATAGCCGTCGGGTTCTTGAGCAGACGCGATGATGTCGATAACTGAATCCACGTAAGCCTCCAATTTCTTATCGGGATAGGTTTGTAAGATATACGATGCACCCTCGATTGTCTTGTAAGGGTCGGTATCGTCGAACGAATATCCTACGCCGTTTACCTTGAACACCTTGGAAGGGTCTTTCAAATGTGCAGCAGCATTCTCGAAGTTCTTGTAGCGGCCTTCGCTCTCACACTTGCTGAATGCGAGAGGGATAGTAACGGTGCGACTGGCTTCCAATCGCTGTCCCCAGAATGAGTTGCTCGCCACCTTCACTTGCGTGAAAGGTACTGGCGTGATGGGATAGCCTGCACTTTGTTTCTGTGCAGAGCCAGTTAATGCCATGGTGATGCCGATGGCACCAAGCATTGTGATTCTAAGTAATTGTTTCATGGATAATATTGTATTTATTTTTAATGATTGTCTTTGCTAGATTTTCTAGAAATACTAGAAATACTAGAAATACTAGAATTACTAGATTTTCTAGCCCCTATCTCTTCCTCATCTTTATCACAAATCCTCCCCCAGATGCCAAGTCGATGGGCAGAATCGTATTGCGATTGACGGTTAGCTCCTTGATTTGATAATCCTCCGCATTGTGATGGGCATTGATACCGTCTTTCATCAACGTGGCTTGGTAATCTGCATTGTCCAAGAATGGGAATGCAAGCGTGAGCGTACGCGCATCCCAATTGGTCTGACCGCCTATATACCAATCTTCACCCAATCTGCGAGCGGTGACGATGTACTTGCCAATTTCACCTTGCAAGACCAATGTTTCATCCCAAACGGTAGGGATAGTAGCGATGAAATGGGTGTATTTTGGTTCTCGCTCATAATTGGTGGGTGCATCGCAGAGCATGGTGAAAGGTGAATCATGCACCACGTAACAAGCTGCCTGATGACAACGAGTACCCATAGATACGGGTTTCTCGTAACACTCCACCCAGTTCGAGCGCGTACCGTTTCGCATGGCTCCTGGCGTGAAATCCACTTGTCCTGCCATCAGTCGGATAAAGGGGAAAGTGACGTCGTATAGCGGCATGTCAGTTTCTTTCTTCGCCCAACGACATTCTTCCATGCCGAACACTCCTTCGTAGTTTACCACATTGGGATAAGTGCGACTCAATCCCGTAGGTGTATAAAAACCATGATAATCCACCATGAGGCAATATTTAGCACAATGGTTGGCTATTCGCTCCGCCATTTCCACCGCGGTTTGGTCGTTGCGGTCAAGGAAATCCACCTTGAATCCCTTGATTCCCATGTCGGCATACTTCTTGCAAGCCTCGTCTAAGTGTTCGTCAAGCACGTTAAACACCGCCCACAACACGATATCCACGCCTTTTTGCTTCCCGTAAGCAATCAATTTGGGTAAGTCGATGGCTGGTATGGAATGCATGATGTCGCCCTTGTTAGAGTCGTACCATCCCTCGTCGAGCACGATATATTCCAAATGATTCTTCTCCGCGAAGTCGATATAATATTGATAGGTGGCCATGTTGATGCCTGCCTCGAAGTTTACGCCTTGCAGGTTCCAGTCGTTCCACCAATCCCACGCCACTTTACCAGGCTTAATCCACGACGTGTCGCCAATCTTGTTGGGTTCTGCCAACGAATACACCATGTTGTTGGTGGGCATATTCGAATCTCGTTCCGTCACGGCAAAGACGCGCCAAGGATAGTTGCGCTTGCCTGTTGACTTGGCGATGTAGTCTTCTGTCTCAGCCACATAACTCATTCCGCGCCATTTGTAATATTCCATTTTCTTGGGATAAGGGGCGAAACCGGCATCTAATCCCTTGGCATTTGCCTTGACGAACATACCAGGATATTGGCGCAAGTCGCTTTCCAACAATGTCACTTTCGCATCACCGCAATCCAACGTAACGGGCAGGAATGCGGGCGTATGCTTGGCGGAATCGAGCGAAGTGACGTGATAGGTGTTCTGGAAAGCCATCGCGAAAGGCTTTTCCGTGTTAGTGGAATAAGCCAACCAAGCTTTCTTGGCGGTATGGAAATCGTAATGGGCAATCTCGTACTTGATGATGGTTTCGCCCTTTTGCGTAGTATAGAAACGATAGGCAACACCCTCATCGTAAGCCCTGATGACGATACCAAAACTGCCTTTTATGCGCAAATCCAGTTGATTGCACACGGATTTATACTCTCTTTGTCTG
>JAEEGL010843944.1_pt1 | contig 13705 bp, 12 predicted proteins | sample 9134231 | NCBI WGS metagenome assembly JAEEGL01 (sample SAMN16246548, study PRJNA631951) | gut metagenome | biome: gut microbiome; feature: rumen; material: fiber-attached | host: Bos | place: Iran: Karaj | collected 2018-10 | reverse complement strand
TTTTACTGTTATATTGTCCTAAAGTCAATAACAGTATTGTCCCTGTCTTTTATGCGTTCTTTTATTCCGTCATACATGTCGATCACCAGCATGAATATATCGGAATCTTCCATAATGTCTCCTATGCCAAAAGAAAGCGCGCCGCTTTGCCTGACACCTGCCAGTTCTCCGGGACCTCTTAACTTGATATCACGTCTCGCGATCTCAAACCCGTCGTTGGTCTCATTAAGTACTTTGAGCCGTTCTCTTGTTGCATCACTTTTGGAATCGCTTACAAGGATGCAATATGATTGTGCGTTACCACGACCCACGCGTCCCCTTAACTGATGAAGCTGTGAAAGGCCGAATCTCTCGGCATTCTCTATCATGATGACCGTAGCATTCGGAACGTCGACGCCGACTTCCACGACTGTGGTGGAAACCAGGATATCAAAATTGCCGGCTTTAAAGTTTTCCATTATGTTTTCTTTTTCACTGCCTTTAAGTTTACCGTGAAGACAGGCTATGCGGGCGTCATTTCCGTAGTATTCACGCAGTTCTTCGGAATATGTAATGACGTTTTTTAGATTGAGATCATCGCTTTCCGACTCGTCTATCATCGGGCAGATCACATACGCCTGATGACCGGCCTTTATCTCTTTCCTTATGAATTCAAGGCTTTTCTTGGCATAAGATGAATCAACGACCGCATTTTTGATCGGTATCCTGTTCTTGGGCAGTTCGTTCATTACGGAAATATCCACATTTCCGTACAAGACCATCGCAAGAGTACGCGGTATCGGAGTCGCACTCATGACAAGGATATGCGGATCGATACCTTTGTCTCTTAAGCTCTCACGCTGGTTTACTCCGAACCTGTGCTGCTCATCGGTGATCACGAGCTTGAGGTCTTTAAACTTTACGCCTTCCTGGAAAAGCGCATGTGTACCGATGACAACGTTCGCTTCTCCGCTCTCGATCGATAAAAGGGCTTTATCTCTGTCCTTTTTGGAAAGTTTTCCGTGCAAAAGAACGGGCCGTACACATAACTTATACTTTTCGCACATTTCCTTTATATTGTTGAAATGCTGAACTGCAAGCACTTCCGTGGGCGCCATAAGCGCTCCCTGGGCATTGTTGGCCGCGCACATCAAAAGTGCCATCATGGCAACTATCGTCTTGCCGCTGCCCACATCACCCTGCAAGAGCCTGTTCATAAGGAAAGGCCCCGTCATATCGTTAAATATATCCCGTACGGCTTCTTTTTGCGCATTGGTAAGTTCATAAGGAAGCGACTGTTCAAGCCTTACACAGTCAGCCACTTCAACAAAGGGGTGGGGATTCGGAAGTTTAACGGCGCCGGCGTCATCACATTTTATTGCATGGTAAAAGCTTAAGAATTCCTCGAACACAAGACGTCGCCTTGCATTGTAGAGTTTGATCTCGTTTTCGGGAAAATGAATGTTTTTAAACGATTCTTCAAGGGTAAGAAAATTATTGTCCGCGATCTCGGCACCCGTAAGATATTCGGTAAAGCGGGATGCTTCGCCTATGGACGAAAGAACGGCTTTCTTGATCTTGCCCGCCGAAACGTCCTTGGTGGCGGAATATATGGGCCCGATCGTTCCCGCAAGAGCGGAATACTCTTCGGGTTTATACATCTGCGGCTGTATCATCGAATAGGTTGCACCCCTAACGGTCACAAATCCTCTGAAAACATGAGGGGTTCCGGTCTTAAGAGTTTTTGCAAGATATGCGGCGTTAAAGAACTTTATTTCAAAGCTGTCACCGTTTTCGTCGCGTACATATGCGGTCACCACGGATTTTCCCGAATATCTGATGATCTTAGCCGGTGCGATGATACTGCCCATTACGGCATTTCTCTGCATGGGAACAAAATCGCGCACTCCCTTTATCTCTTCAAATTTCTCATAAGTTCTCGGAAAATAGTAAAGAAGGTCCTTGACCGTATGAAGCCCCATACGGTCAAAGCCCTCCGCGCTTTTACTTCCTATTCCTTTTATGGATACAACCAGTGAATCCAGTGCCATGATTCTATTCCGCAGATATGATGTAGTAATAAATGGGCTGTCCGCCGTACTGGAGATCCGCGTCAACCTTGGGGAACTTCTCGCCGATAAAGTCTATAAGTTCACCGGCCTGCTCTTCGGTCACGTCCGCACCGTAATATACGGTAACGAGTTCCGAAGGTTCGTCCTCAAGAATGAGCTCCTCTATCATCTCTTTGGCGGCATCGTTCATGTCTTTGTTGACAGCAAGCAATCCTCTGTCACCGATACCCATGTAGTCGCCCTCTTTGATATCTTTGTCATCGATCCTGGTATCACGTACCGCGTAAGTTACCTGACCGGTCTTGACCATTGAAAGTGCGTCACGCATTGCCTCTTCGTTGGCGGCAACGTCTGCGTCGGGAACATAACAAATCATAGCCGAGATACCCTGAGGAATGGTCTTTGAAGGGATAACAACAACATTCTTGCCCTCAACAAGATATTTAACCTGGTCTGCAGCCATGATGATGTTCTTGTTGTTGGGGAAGATAAAGATCGTATCCGCATTTATCTTCTCGCATGCCAGCACCATGTCCTCTGTCGAAGGGTTCATGGTCTGTCCGCCTTCTATAACAACGTCAACACCGAGCTCTTTGAATATCTTGGAAAGGCCGCTTCCCGATGAAACTGCGATAAATCCGTACTTTTTGTGCTCTTCGGATACGGTTTCTTTTACAGCTTCACCCTGCTTATTCTCGTTCATCATTTCCCTGAAGAGTTTTTCTTCATGTTCAAGACGCATATTGTCGATCTTGATGCTGGAAAGCGAACCGTATTTGAGTGCTCTCTGTATTGCAAGACCTGGATCGTTGGTATGTACATGAACCTTTACGATATCATCATCCGTTACCAGAACGATCGAATCGCCTATGGATTCAAGGAATGACTTGAAATCCATCTCGTGCTTTACATTAAAGAGCTTATCGAGGTTGATGATAAATTCGGTACAATATCCGAATTTGATCTCTTCCTCGGCCTGTTCGCTGATAGTCGTTTCTTTTGCGGGACCTTTGAAATCGGTAAGATTGATCTCTTTACCCAGGAATGCATCATATGCTCCGTGAAGCACTTCAACAAGTCCCTGTCCGCCGGAATCCACAACGCCGGCCTGTTTTAATACGGGCAGCATATCGGGAGTCTTTTTAAGAACTTCCTCGGCATAAGCGATGATCTCCTGCATGAACTTATCAACGTCATTACAACCCGCATCCGCAAGTTCTCTTCCCTTTGTGGCAACGCCCTTGGCTACCGTGAGGATAGTACCTTCCTTGGGCTTCATAACTGCCTTGTAAGCCGTTTCAACGGCCTTGTCGCATGCATCCGCAAGAGTCGGGATATCTATCGTTTCGCAGCTCTTTACGATCTTTGTAAATCCTCTTAACAACTGGGATAAGATAACTCCCGAGTTTCCTCTCGCGCCTCTTAAAGAGCCGGACGAGATAGCCTTGCAAAGGCTTTCCATGTTAATGTCGTTAGTCGTCTCGAGTGATGATACTTCCTTGGCGGCCGACATTATAGTCATCGTCATGTTGGTACCGGTATCACCGTCGGGAACAGGGAAAACGTTGAGTTCGTTTATCCATTCCTTTTTAGCCTCGAGATTTTTGGCGCCCCCTAAGAACATCTTCGAAAGAAGCGCGGCATCAATATGTTCCATTTAAATATGTCCTCCTAATCGATAACCCTGACGTCTTCCACGAAGACGTTTATCTTGTCAATCTTAAGTCCCGTAAAATCTTCTACCTTATATTTAACATTGTCTATCAGATTGTCGACAACAGCCTTAATGCTGACACCGTATGCAACAATGATATGAAAATCGAGACTGAGATTGTGATTTTCCGAAATATAAGCACTCACCCCGCGTCCGATATCGGCGGAATTGATCTTTAAAAGCTTTACGAGGCCGTCTTTGACATTCATTACTGCCATTCCGATAACGCCAAAGCTTTCTACGGCAACGCTGCCCGCATACTGAGCAATAACGCCCGAATCGATAACTATATTGCCAAGATGAGTATCAACCGTTGATTTTTTCATTTGTACCTCCTTGACGAGTTTACATACATAAGAGATTATACAATGTATCCATGAAAAAGAAAACCAAAATATTTTTCTTGCATTATGGCGGACATTCTGATATATTATCAATGTTGCGAGTTTCGTAACGTTTTATTTTTGCATTTAGGAGGTGTTAAGATGGCAAAGTGTGCTGTATGTGGAAAAGGTATTCATTTTGGAAACAACGTAAGCCATTCTAATAGAAAATCCAGCAGAATATGGGGCTCCAACATCAGAAGCGTGAACTGCAAAGTTAACGGTGCAACAAAGAGACTTCATGTTTGCTCAAGATGCTTAAGAAGCGGCGCTGTTGAAAGAGCATAAGGATTAAATGAATATTTTAAGGGCTGTCCGTGGGACAGCCCTTTTTTCATGCGATCATATAAGAAATAATTAAAACATCTACATTAATTTACCGAACGGAACGGTGAATCTATCTCGGCGCGGAGCCGTTCGTATTCTTTGGTGATAAGAGTCACCATCTCATGATCTCCGCACATATTGTCGGGATGGAAGATCTTTAACAGATCCCTGTATCTCTTTTTAAGTGCCAGGAAGTTGTTTACACCGGCAAATAAAGAACCTGCCATATCTTCGTATACTATATGCGATGAATAACGATCGGCAGCGTGCCTGTCGGCTTCAAAAGACATTTTGTCGCGTTCGAGTTTTATGCGATCCGCCTCAAGCTGGGCAAATCCGCTTTTTAAAATGTCCATCTTCTTCTCAAAGAAGGTTTCTTCGTATTGCATTCTGTCACGCTCAAGGGCTATACGACGCTCTTCGGCTTCAAGCCACATCATACATTCCCTTAAACTGTCGGCGTCACCTTTTTCAAGAAGTGCGTAGAATTCAGGATTTTCCTTTTTTCTGTTCACTGCTGATCCTCTTTTTTGTCACCGAATGCCGCGTCAACTATCTCATCATCCGAAGGTCCCTTTTTCTTGGGGGATATCTTCTCGATAAAGTCGGGTACCATGTCGAGTATCTTGGTAACCGCATCCTGGTTTTTGATATTTACGAGTCTGGCGTGACCGTCTTTTATTACAAGTACGGCACTGGGAGTCATCTTTCCTCCCATTCCGCCGCCACCGCCGCTTCCGGATTTACCCTGATCGTTCTTGGAAAGCGATGCACCCGCACCTACGCCGAATGTAACGTCTACAAGCGGAACTATCGTAACATCTCCGATCTTTGTGGGTTCACCGACTACGGTCTTGGTAGCAAGTACGGCGTCCATACCGTTCAATAACGATTCAACGATCTGACTGCAGTTATTCTTTTCTTTCTTTATCTCATTCTCTGCCATTTAATCTTCCCCTTCCGGTTCATCTTTAAACAGATCAAGTACTCTTCTGACCTTTTTGTTAAACCATACCTTTAAGAATACATAAACCAATGTGACTACAAAAATGCGCCCTTTAAAGTATCCGTCTACATCGATATCATTGGACTCTACATCAAACAGTCCGTTTATGTGAATGTGTTTTCGCATCCACATGTACATGGCGCCCGTAAGCCCGCATACATATCCGGTAAGCGCCGGATCTTCGAATCCCACCTTACCGTTTACCTCCCATTTCTTGGGAAGTATTGCCTTTAAAAGCTTTCCGACCATCTTTTTGCAAAGTGCGAAACTCTGTTTAAAGTCATCGGACCTTATGATATCTGCATACCTCTTTATTTTATCATAAAGGCCTCTTGATTCAAAATCTTTTTTATCCCCTCGTTTCTTGCCGGATTTCTTGTCGGCCTTCTTACGGGACTTTTTGCGGTGTTTATCTTTAAACCTCTCGCCACGCTTTTTATCTTTTTTGCTTTCCTCGGAAGCCGCCGTCTCTTCACCGGTCTCAGCCGTACCGGCATCCCCCGGCTCTTCATAGGTCTTGGCCGTGTCGGCGTCTCCCGGTCCTTCACCGTTCTCGGCCGCGTCGGCATCTCCCGGTCCTTCACCGGTCTCAGCCGTGCCGGTGTCCCCCTGCTCTTCTGCGCCCCCGGCAGTGTCTCCGGACTCCTCACCGGACTCATCGGCAGCCTCAGCCTTGCCGGCATCCCCGGACGGCAGGTCCTTGTCCTTTTTGCGGCGTTTTTTCTTTTTGCCTGAATCAGCTTCCGCTTCGTTCTTGTCCTTTTTGCCACCGAGTCTGATGCCGAAGATCTTTATGACAACACCTGAGGGATCTTTAACATCGAACAGTACGGTGACGATATGAAGCAGCCACGAAGCTTTAGCCTTAAACGCATAATCCTTGCCGGATCCGTCCATTTTAAAAGAGCCGTCGCCTTTATATCTTACCGGGACAAACAGTACAATGAGCAGGATCGCAAGTACCAGACCTATTATGCATAGCAGCACTATCCCGATTATCTTAAGGACCGTCAGTATGACCGACAGTGCGGATAACAATACAGCCATCACTCATCCTCCCTGACATAATAGGGAAGCATTCTGACAAGATCGACTTCTCCGAATTTTTTAACCGACTGTTCGCAAAGATCCGATATGAACTCGACCGCTTCGGCGTTTTTTCTGAAAACACCTACAACCTTTATATCCCTGTGCCACATATGGTCGTTCATAAACTGAAACGTGGGATATATCTCAAGGTTTTTCCCCGAAACATCGACTGCTACGATGTAATGATTGATAACGGTCTTATTTTCTTTTAGCTTATTTATCACACCGGGGCCGTCAAAAACCGATTTCCCGATTATGATGTTGTCATCAAATGTCACGGTCGCCCCGCCTTTCCATACTCATACTTTGAACAGTATTTTACCATGAAACAATGAGTTTTTCCATTCCATGTATCACCTTGCAGCATGTGTAAATACAGTTCACATTCTATTTCACATATTCCTCGGTAAGTAGCCAAAAATCCGCGTAAAATATTAATTATTTATATTTGCTATCACGGATAATTATGTTAATATTACTTTGGTATGTGGATTTTTGTGGCATCAGGCATACACAGCATTAATGAGGGGAATCAGCGATGAAAATGACCGCAGTAATGGCATTGAAACCCGGAATGGTTCTTGCCAGCGACGTTTTGTCATACAAAAATGAACTTCTCTATCCCGCCAACACAACGCTTGACGATATAGCGATCGCCAAATTATCGCGCCATTCGATAATGTGTGTTGAGATCAAGGAAGATGAAGATTTCGCGACCACTCATTTCGAAAAGATCCGCGTCAGTGCGGGTTTCAAACATTTCGAGAAAACATATAACATCTTTCTTCCCCGTTACAAGATCATGATAGACAAGCTTATAAGTGATAAGACTCCGCCGGATATATCCCAGCTGTTCCAGATATATGCGGAGATCACGGGCTGCGCCAAAACCGGCGAATTGTTGCTTGACTATCTTTACAATATGCTTCCTTCCGAAGACGATATGACATATGCCCACTGCCTTAACTCCGCTCTTATTGCCGGTGTTTTCGGTACATGGACAGGAATGTCAAGGGAAGATCTTTTTAAGCTCATCCAGTGCGGTTTCTTTTACGACATAGGAAAGCTTATGCTTCCCTACGAGCTTATCTGGAAGCCGTCAAGACTTACGGATATCGAATTCGAGCTTATGAAGACACATACGATCAAGGGATTTGAACTTATCAAAGATCTCGATCTTGATGAAGCGATATTAAAGGCTACTCTCACACACCACGAAAGATGTGACGGTTCGGGATATCCTTCAAAACTTAAAGACCATCAGATCAGTAAATTTGCCAAATATATCAGTATCATCGATGCCTACGAGGCAATGACCTCGGCGCGTACATATCGTCAGTCACTCATACCGTTCCAGGTTATCGCGAACTTTGAAAAGACCGACAGATATTACGACACACTTATCTTAAAACAGATACTGACGCAGATCGCAAGATCACAGCTCGGTCTTACGGTGAGGCTTTCCGATGACAGACTTGCCGAAGTCATACTCATCAATGAGCTTAAGCTTTCAAGACCGCTTGTAAAATGCGAAGATACCGTTATCGATCTTTCCAAAAATCCCGATCTTACGATCGAAGCCGTACTTTGATCCATATATATCAAAAAGCCCGCTGAATGCGGGCTTTTTATATTCTTACAGTTCATCGGTATTACTCGGTGGGATGCGCCGGTTCGGATCCGACTTCGGTTTCGTCCTCTGCCTCTGTTTCTCCGGCTTTCTTTTGTTCCTCAAAAATCTGATCTCTTAAGATATGCTTGTACTCTTCATACGCCTTTTCGAGTACCTGGCGTTCGTTCTGGAAATATAAGAGATGATAGGCTTCATGATACTTGTAGTATCCCGAATCCACAAAATATTCTGCTTTCTGAGGCTTTGAAAAATAGCTGAAGGATTTCATCAAAAACCACTTAACGTGCTTGGCGATGCGGCCTTCGCTTGAATTGAACTCAAAACTCGTCTCATCGATATATTTTATGATCTCAGCGGAAACACCGGTTTCTTCCTTAACTTCCCTTAATGCCGTTTCTTCGAATGTCTCGCCTTCCTCCATGGAACCCTTGGGAAGCACCCAGCCCGAATAACGGTCCGCATAATTTTTGTAAAGAAGCAGTATCTTTCCTTTATGGATCACGATACCGCCGCAGCTTTGTACATTTTTCATTGTCTTTACCGGCCCTCGCACTGCCCGGGCCCAACTCCTGTCTTTATCTTCTATCTCTGTCTTTTGGCTTTTCTGCCGGTTTCTCTGACGGTTTTTCTTTCGGTTTCTCTTCCGGTTTCTCTGACGGTTTTTCTTCCGGTTTATCTCTCGTCTATATATTCACTGTCGTCAAAGCGTCTGAAGTATTCATCGAATATCTTCTTGGCCATGGGAACGGCATGAAGTCCCGAAGTACCCGCATCCTCAAGGATGATCGTTACGCATATCTCGGGATCGTCAGCGGGCGCAAATCCCGTAAACCAAGAGTGAGTCGAACCCGTTATATCGTTGTATTCGGCAGAACCCGTCTTACCCGCAACGGTATAAGTACTGTTCTTGAGTTTACGGCCCGTACCGCTTTTTACGACTTCCGTCATCATATCGGTAACGATATCGGCTTCCTCTTTGGTCATAAGCCGCTTATATTCTACAGCATCCTCAAAATCTTTAACAGTATTTTTGTTGGAATTTATTACTTTATCGATAAGATAAGGCTTCATCAGTACGCCGTCGTTGGCGATTGCGCACGTGATGAGGTTTAAGTGAACCGGCGTTACAAGCGTATTACCCTGTCCGAATGCCGTTCTTACCATCATGAGGTCATCCGTTATGTTTGCGACATCCGCCTGACTCTTATTGTAGTTAAAAGAAAGCGGAAGCTCATTATTAAACATCAGGTCATCCAGAGTCTTTTGGAATTTTGCCCGATCCAGCATAAGTCCTATGTTACCGAAACTTGAGTTACACGATATCGCAAGGCTTCTCTTAAGATCGCAGTATCCGTGAGTCTCGTGGTTGTAACACGTTATCTTTCCCCCGTCCGTTACAAGTTCGCCTCTGCAGGTGAAACCGTATTTATTGTAAGTATCGGGATTTTCCCTTATGTACTCAAGAAGCGTCACTATCTTAAAGCACGATCCCGGAGGATACAGACCCTGCGCCGCTCTGTTTAAAAGTACCGTACTGGTTTCGTCATTTATAAGGCTGTCCCATATATCTTCGATCTCATTGGGGTTAAAATCAGGTTTCGAGACCATCGCATAGATCTCACCCGTCTTGGGATTTGATACCACAACCGCACCGTTATACGATCCTATCGCCGTATATGCTGTCTTTTGAAGGCCCGCGTCAAGAGTTGTGACAACACTGTCACCAAGGTACTTATCAAGCGAAATGTCCGCCGCGATCTTTTCAGCCATGGGCTGATTGGAATTTATGAGATAATAGTTTGTCTGTCCCTCGATACCGGAGCGTCCGTTTGCGGAATACCCCACAACATGGGCAAAAATGTTCGCATAAGGGTAATATCTTACTTCCTCGCCGCCCACATTCTGGGTTTCGGCAAGTACATCCATGTCACGGCTGTAGATCGTGCCGCGCATGTTCTTTTTGATAAGAACTTCCTGACGCGGATTGTAGGCATTATTGATGTATTCCTCTTCGTATGTGGCCACATAATATGAGATAAAGCCCGACAGACACAGGAATATCGCGATGATGAGATATGAAACACCAAGTACGATATTGTACTGGTCGGTAAAGAAATTTTTCTTTTTCTCCTTCTTCTCCCTGACCTTTATCTTTTCCTCTTCACTGGCAGGTTTCGATCTCACCACATACATACCTTCGATGATAAAGAAAGTGAATATCGTGGCCATTACGGAAGATCCGCCGTAACTTACGAGAGGAAGCGTTACGCCCGTTAACGGGATAAACTTTACCTCACCGCCGACGGTAAGGAATATCTGGAAAATATAGGTCATGCCAAGGCCAAGCGATACATACTTGTAGAAGTTATCCTTGAAACGAAGGGCTATGTTTACAAACATCAGAAAACAGCTTAAGCATATGAGTATCATGCATATCGAGAAAATGACACCCATTTCCTCGGCTATCGAGGCAAAGATAAAGTCGGTCTCAACATACGGAATGGTCTCGGGAGTACCTTCAAAAAGTCCGAGCCCGAACCAGTTGCCGCTTGAGATCGCAAAGAGTGACTGTGTTACCTGATATCCCTCGTTGTCGATAACACTGAATGGGTCTTTGAATGCGGCGACTCTGACCTGAACGTGTCTGAATATCTTATACGCAAGCATCGCCGCCACTACACCCGCGCCGCACCCGAGCGTTAAATAAATATAGTTTCTGGTGGCGATAAAGACCATTATAACGTATACAACAAAGAAAATGAGCGCCGCGCCCAGGTCTCTGCTCATTACAAGCAAAAGAACATGCATGGCCGCGATCACGGTCACGTATACGACCTGTAGAAATGATGTGCTTTTTGCAAGCGCGCCGGCCACAAATAACACAAACAGTATCTTAACAAATTCGGAAGCCTGAAATGAAAGGCCGAATATATAGATGGCAAGTTTTGAACCGTTCGTGATCGAACCGCTCATATATACGAGTCCCAAAAGCGCAATACCCGCAAGCGCATAATAGATAGGGGTATTGGGAATCTCCTTGATCTTTATCATGAAATACGGGATAAAGGCGCCGATCAGACTGGAAATAGCCACGATGATGAGCTGTTTTATGGCAAGCGAAAAATCAAGTCGCGCCAGCATAACAAGACCTATCGACAGCAACATACAGACATTGTTGATGATGAGCCTGTTGATTCGTGGATAGATCATCGGGATGATGGCCATGACAGCCAGTATCACGACCTGGAAAACGGCATAGAAAAACAGAAATCTTATATTTCCCGATTTAAGACAAATTGAAAGGAAGCACGAAAAATGCATAAGGATGGTAAGGATGATCTGCCTCAGATATACACCCTTTCTTGCTTTTTCGTTCTTGAATCTGAAGACCATGAAACACTCTAATGTATAGAGCATCATGAATATCGTTATAAAGTACTTGGATAACGTTGTTATATACTGAACCATCAGTCAACTCCGTGGTTAAAGTATGCTTTGGTATGCTCTTTTATCGGGCATATCGGATCCTCGCCCTTTAAAAGGCCAATAAAATAGCCGGTGATCTCATTGACTTCTCTTGCGCTTTCAACGGAAAAAGAAAGCATAAGATCACCGAAACGCTCTTTATGTCCGCCCTTAGCTTGCACTAAATTGTCTCTTACAAATTCATGCAGTGAAGTCGGGACCGAATTATAGATAACATTGTAACAATAATCGCACTGAAATAAAACGGGAAAATCTGTTCTCTTTCTGTCGGTGACGGCACCAAACAAAAGTGGCGATGCCTGATCTTTCCCTTTAATACAGCATTTTTCGGTTTTTCTTACACAATTTGCCGTGATCATGAGAGGCGTTCTTCCAAAAATATTAAGAATCGCACCCCGAATATCTAACTCTTTCATCTCATGATAAGACAGTTCAAGCGGGATCACAAATTTATCCGCATCGCGGTTTATCAGCGCCTCGGAAGCTTTGTTAAACGCATAAAGACCGGGACCTGCAACTATCTTTTTTATAAATCCCGCCTCTTTTAAAAGTTCCAGCCCTTCTACGCTGTGAACCATTATCCCGTCTGCCCTTTCATCCGAAGAGATGCTGCGAACCCGTTCCTTGAGCCCTTCATAGTCTTTTATCCTGATAACTTCGGGGAAAGACGCATAAAAATGAGGCGCGGTAAAATCTGCCGCACTGTTTATGGGAACAATATATGTTACTTCATCGTCAAATTCGGGAGTATAGACTTTCGTATCCGCAAGTCTTACCCACACCTTACGATCCATCATCATTTTTCTCCGGCAGTGAATTCATCGATCAGTTTTTCCACTGCCTCACGCCTTAGTGTATTTAATACCGAAACAGGGATAAAAACGTCATCCCCCGCATCGATCTGAAGTTCATTGTATTCAAAAGGCGTATCGTTAATGCGCCTTAACTGCTTTTCTATCTGTGAAGGTGTCGTGGCTGTACTCCTGGCAGCTTCTGCGACAGCACCCGTAACGCAGACCGATCTTTCATCGGTACTTAAAGTAAACTTTATCTCTTCACCGGCCCGCGCGTAAAAATATCCCGAAACGCCGCATTTTACGGAGTTTTCGATATACTTTTCCCTGATCTTTGCAAGTAACTCCTCGTCGCTTCCCGAATAGGAAGGACTGTCAAGCGATATCATATCCCCCACCGCACCGGTTTCATAATAACCCGTTGATGTCTCAGATCTTAAATAGACTTTCATGAGTTTTTCAAGATCATCTCCGTCAACACGGTAATTTCCGGGATCGTCAAAATATCTGTCTATGTATTTTCGATACATTGCCGTAACAAATGCCGCATACTCGCTCTTTTTCATGCGGCCCTCTATCTTAAACGAATCGATCCCGGCATCGATCAGCTTATCAAGTATCGGAAGCGCACACTGATCCTTCATCGATAGCACATATTCGGGCGGGAATTTACGCCCGTTAAGAAACGGAGCATAGGGCTGTCTGCAGGGACCCGCACATCTTCCACGGTTTCCGCTCCTGCCTCCCAAAGTCGATGAAAACAAACACTGTCCCGAGTAGCAGTAACACATCGCACCGTGAACAAACGCCTCTATCTCAAGGTCTGTGTTTTCCCGTATTTTTTTAAGTTCCTCAAGTGTCAGTTCCCTCGCGGTAACCACTCTTGATGCTCCCAGTTCTTTATAGTAGTTAAAAGAAAATATTCCGGTCGAGAAGGCCTGTGTGCTTATGTGAAGTGAAACATCGGGATATCTCTTTCTTAGTTCCGACATAAGACCCAAGTCCTGAACGATAAACGCATCAAGTCCCGCATCCGCGAAAGGTTTTACAAAAGAAAGACACTTATCAAATTCACGCTCTTTAATGAGCGTATTTATAGTAAGATAGACCTTAACTCCGAATACATGGGCGTATCTGATGGCTCTTACTATCTCTTCGTCGGTAAAGTTATCCGCAAATGCCCTGGCACCGAACATCCTGCCGCCGAGATATACCGCGTCAC
>JAEEGL016935440.1_pt1 | contig 13706 bp, 14 predicted proteins | sample 9134231 | NCBI WGS metagenome assembly JAEEGL01 (sample SAMN16246548, study PRJNA631951) | gut metagenome | biome: gut microbiome; feature: rumen; material: fiber-attached | host: Bos | place: Iran: Karaj | collected 2018-10 | reverse complement strand
TTGGAAAGCTGATTAAGGTAGCTGGAGGAATTATGAACACTCACAGTCATGAAGCTGATGGTCGAATGGAAATTTTGGCAGCATGTGCTTTAAAGTCTGGGGCAGAAGCTGAGGTAGCTAGACGGATTTTGGAGTGTTTGAATACAGAGGAAGCACTAAAGATTATTCAAGACGAAGGTTTGCTCAGACAGACGATGGATATTGCACTGGAGAGGATTATGTTTTATCTGGATTTCAGAGCCCAGGGAAGGATTAAATTTGAGTGCGTGCTGTATTCTAATGAATATGGAATATTGGCTGAGAGTGAAGGAGTTCAAAAATGGTTTACTTCGTAGGAGCGGGTTGCGGTGCAGCGGATTTGATTACAGTTAGAGGAGCGAAGCTTTTAGGCCTTGCAGATGTGATTATATATGCAGGTTCTTTGGTGAATCCTGAGCTTTTGGAATATGCAAAGGAGGGCTGTGAGATTCACAACAGTGCCACTATGACCTTGGAAGAGGTTATGGAGGTTATGGTAAATGGGGCTCAGGCTGGAAAGACTGTTGTTAGACTTCACACAGGAGAGCCTAGTATATACGGCGCTGTTCAGGAGCAGATGCATATTTTAGATGAAAAGGGAATTCCATATGAGAGTTGCCCGGGAGTTAGTGCCTGCTTCGGTGCCGCTGCAAGTCTTAATTTGGAATACACACTTCCTGATATCAGTCAGTCACTTATCATCACCAGAATGGAAGGCAGAACTTCGGTGCCTGAGAAGGAAAGTATAGAAAGCTTTGCTGCCCATGGAGCAATCATGGCTATATATCTTAGCAGTGGAATGCTTCAGGAGTTGCAAAAAAGGTTGATTGCTGGTGGATATTCAAAGGATACCCCTGCAGCCATTGTATATAAGGCCAGCTGGCCAGAGGAACAAAAATTCATTTGTACAGTTGGAACACTTGCAAAAACAGGTGAAGACAATGGAATCAAGAATCTTGCAGTGATACTTGTTGGTGATGTGATAGGGAAAGCCGGATATAGTTTGAGTAAGTTGTATGATGCAGAATTTGAGACTGCATTTAGGAAACCAAAATGATTTTAATCAGAGTAGTTTATTTTACAGAAAACGGAAAAAAGATTGCGGACAGGCTGAATAAAATCTTTTATGTAGAGACAAAGCCTGATGATTTGTCCTTATTCGACTGGACTAAGGACTGCTTTGACATGCATCTGCCTATAGTATTCATCGGCTCCATAGGGATTGCTGTGCGGACGATTGCGCCTTTTATAGAGAGCAAACTGAAAGATAGTCCAGTGATAGTGATAGATGAGTTGGGGCAGAATGTGATTCCGATTCTTTCGGGACATTTCGGCGGTGCCAATGAACTGGCAAGAATAATTGCAAAAGCCTTTGGCGCGAATCCAGTGATAACCACAGCTACAGATATCAATAACGTATTTGCGGTAGATGTGTTTGCAAAGAAAAACGGCCTGAGAATAACAGATAAAAGCAAAATTAAAGCTGTATCAGCCAAGGCGCTAAAGGGCGAAGAACTGGAAATCAAAGAGTTTGAGGATGAGATAATCATCGAAGGACTTAAGCTTATACCAAGGCGATTAATACTTGGTATGGGCTGCAAAAAGGGAAAGACCTTTGAGGAATTAAAGTCCTTCGTAAATACGTATTACTCCGACGACGACCTTGAGAATAATCTCTATGCAATCGCTTCTATCGATGTGAAGGAAGAAGAGGTTGGACTGATGAAACTTGCTGAGTTTTATGGAGCACCTTTTATTACTTTATCTGCCGAAGAACTGAAGCAAGTATATGGTGACTTCGAAGATTCAGATTTTGTAAAAGACCAGGTTGGAGTTGGCAACGTTTGTGAGCGTTCGGCACTTGCTTTGGCAGGGGAAGAAGGCAAACTCATTAGAAATAAGGTGGCTGAAAATGGTATGACATTGGCAGCCGCGCAAAGAGGCAAATTATATTTGGCATGGTAGGAGAAAAGATGGCAGGACATATTTATATAGTTGGAATGGGACCTGGAGAAAAGGCTGCAATGACAGAGGACGCTTTTGCCTGTATGGAAAAGGCTGATGTTATTGTTGGCTATACAGTTTACATTGATCTGGTGAAGGATTATTTTAAAGATAAAGAGTTCTTTACTACGCCAATGAAACAGGAAATAAAGCGCTGCAGAGCCTGCTTCGACTTCGCACTTGAAGGCAAAGATGTGGCTCTTATCTGTAGTGGTGATGCAGGTGTTTATGGTATGGCGGCGCCTATGTTTGAACTGTTGCCGGAATACGTAAATACGAATCCTGATTTCACTGAAGATAATATTTCAGTAATTCCTGGAATTACAGCTGCATTATCTGGAGCAGCGGTTTTAGGTGCTCCAATTAATCATGATTTTTGCCTGATTAGTCTCAGTGATTTGCTTACACCATGGGAAGTCATTGAAAACAGAATTGCCTGTGCAATAAAAGGCGATTTTGCCATGGCTTTATATAATCCAAGCAGTCATAAACGCCATGACTATCTTAAAAAAGCCTGTGACATTATGTTTGCTGCAGGTGCCAGTGAGAGCAGAGCCTGCGGCTTCGTGGAAAACATAGGACGTGAAGGCGAGAATGCTACTGTTTGCACACTGAAGGAGCTTGAGAGCGCTCAGGTAAATATGTTCACCACGGTTTTTGTTGGAAATTCAAATACAAAAATAATAAACAACAGATTAGTTACACCTAGAGGGTATAGCCTATGAAAAAAGTGATTATTTTTGGAGGAACAACAGAAGGAAGACGTTTAGCCGAACTTTTGGTTAAGCAAAAGGTCTCCTGCATTTATTGCGTTGCTACGGAATATGGTAAGCAGCCTGTAATGGAGTCGGATTATTTGCGAATTCATCAGGGACGGATGGATGCAAAGGAAATGACAACCTTATATCAGGACCAGGAGCCAGACGCTATTGTTGATGCCACACACCCTTTTGCTGAAATTGTAAAAACAGAAATTGCAAATAGCATTTTTGCCTATGAGAAAAATGTACCATTTTTCAGACTTGCACGGGATGAAGAGGAAGGTTTAGACCTCAGCAATTGCTATTTCTTTAATGATATAGAAGAGTGTATTCGTGCCTTGAAAAATACCAAAGGCACCGTCTTTCTTACCACAGGAAGTAAGGAGCTAAAGGCTTTTTGTGCCGATGAGGAACTGAAGGAGCGACTGGTTGCCAGAGTTATTCCAAGTGAGGAAAGCTTAAAGCTCTGTTACGACAATGGTCTCAAGGGTAACCAGATTATTGCCATGCAAGGACCATTTTCTGCGGGTATGAATCTGGCTTTCTTAAAAGACAGTGAAGCCCAGGTGCTTGTGATGAAGGAAGGAGGCAAATCCAGCGGTCAGAGAGAGCGAATTGTGGCGGCTAACAAGCTTGGAGTTAAAGTTTTTATCCTGAAGCGCCCAGAGGAAAAGATGCAAGCGCTGGATTTTTCTCAGGTAAAGTCAGCACTTTTTAATTTGTTTGATATTACAGAAAAACAGGATGATATTACACCAGATAAAAAAATTGCAGTCACTCTTGCAGGCTTTGGAATGGGCTTTGGTTCAATCACAAGTGAAGTTCAGTTTGCCATTAATGAGGCGGACTATATTTTCGGTGCTTCCAGAATGCTTGTGGGAATAGATAGAAATTGTAAGAAGTATCCATATTACCTGGCTAAGGATATTATCCCTGTGTTAGAGGAACTTGCTGAGGGGATAAAGTTTGGAATTAAAAAGGCAGTTATTCTGTTTTCAGGTGATACAGGATTTTACAGTGGGACAAAGAAGCTTTTGAAGGAAATTGAGAATCTCAGTTTCTGTACTGTAAAAATATATCCAGGAATTTCCTCTGTTAGTGCGCTTTCCTCAAAGATTAATGAAAGCTGGCAGGATGCTGCTATTTTGAGCACTCACGGTGTAGAGGAGAGCAAGTGGAAGCCGCAGCTTATAGAAGCTGTAAGCTACAATGCAAAGGTATTTGCCCTTACCTCTGGAAATGATGATGTGAAAGCAATTGGTGAAATACTTTTAGAGCTTGCTCAAAAACAAAGCACACAGTTTCAAATAGTTGCAGGGACAAATCTCTATTCAAACGAAAAAATTATTACCATGGGACCGGAGAAGTGTTCGGTATTTAATGAGGAAGGACTCTGCACATTATTAATTAAAAATGTAAATGCAAAGTGCAAACCACTTGTTCCAGGTCTTACTGACGATAGCTTTATACGTGACCAGGTTCCTATGTCTAAGGAGGAAATCAGAGAGCTGTCTATCTGCAAACTGAGACCTACTAAGAACTCTGTTATCTATGACATAGGAAGTGGCACTGGATCTGTGGCGGTAGAATTGGGGCTTCTCGATTCCAGCGTTCAGGTCTACGCCATTGAGTTAAAATCAGAGGCCTGTCAGCTAATTCGTAAAAACGTAGCAAAGTTTAATCTTACAAATATTAATGTTATTGAAGGCACAGCCCCAGATGCCCTTGAAACCTTACCTGCACCGACCCACGTTTTCATTGGTGGCAGCGCAGGACGCCTAGATGAAATAATAACTACACTGGAAAAAATTGAAACACCTATTAGGGTTGTAATTAACTCAGTGACTATGGAGACTAGTGCTGAAATCTATCATGTAATCAAAAAGCACGGAATCAAAGGCGCAGATATAATTCAAGTCAATGTCAGTAAGGGAAAGAAGGCAGGGGATTATACCGTGATGCACGGTCAGAATCCGGTTTATATTGCCACATTTGATTTGGGACTTATTTGCTGACATTTTCCTTGTTTGGTCAGCAAGAAGTCATAGGAAACCGGTTGGTTCTATGATAAAATAGTCGTAGTAAGTTTGTGGCATTTGCTACGACTTTTTTATGTAGACTATTTCTTCAATGGTTGATTTTGATATAGATTAGAGGAACTCATTTTGAATATACATTCCAGAATTATGATAGCTGCGCCGAAGAGCGGCAGCGGTAAAACTACAATTACATGTGGTCTGTTGGCAGCTTTGAAAGCTCGGGGAATGAATCCATGCAGCTTTAAGTGTGGACCTGATTATATAGATCCAATGTTTCATAGAAACGTTATTGGAATTCCTTCTGGCAACCTGGATACTTTTTTTACAGATGATGCCACTACAAGAAGAGTATTTGCAAAGGAGTACAGTGGAAATATTGCCATTATCGAAGGTGTCATGGGACTTTACGATGGAATTGGTGGCACAGAGCCTACTGGTTCCAGTTATGATTTGGCCAGAGCACTTTTATGTCCCATTGTTTTGGTTGTGGATGCAAAGGGGGCAGGGCGTTCTGTTATTGCGGAAATAAAAGGATTTATGGCCTATGACAAGTATCATCTTATTCAGGGAATTATTCTTAACCGAACGAACCCTGAATTTGGTAAAAAATTAGGTGCTATTATAGAGAAGGAACTTAGAATTAAATATTTAGGAGCTGTTCCACAGACCGAGGATGGTGAGTTTGGAAGCAGGCATTTGGGATTGATTCTTCCCTACGAAATTCAGGCTCTTAGTGAAAAGCTTCAAGGAATTGCAAATCTATTAGAGGAAAATATAGATATTTTTTCCATTCAACAAATAGCTACAGCGGCATTTAAATTGGAGATAAAGGAATACAGCGAAGAAGTACATATGGGTGTTGGTCCGGGACTGAGGCTGGCAGTGGCAAGTGATGAAGCCTTTTGCTTTTATTACAGAGAAAACTTGGAAATGCTGGCAGAAGCCGGTGTGGAACTGGTGGATTTTTCGCCACTGAGAGATACACATTTGCCGGAGAATATTCAAGGTATATTACTGGGGGGAGGCTACCCGGAAAATTTCCTCAAGGAGCTGGCGTTAAATGCATATATTGCCAGGGAAATAAAATCCGCTTTGCAGTCTGGGATGCCTATAATCGCAGAATGCGGTGGATTCATGTATTTGATGGATTCCATCACGGACAGCGAAAATCGTAAATACGAAATGGTTGGTGCTATTCCAGGCGCAGCACGTTTTGTCGGAAAGCTGGTTCGCTTTGGCTACGTGGCTGTTCAGGACGGTGAAATGCAGATTAAGGGACACGAGTTTCACTACTTTGATACGGATAATAATGGAGAGGATTGCCTGGCTATAAAGCCTACAGGAGATAAAGCATGGAATTGCATTCACAAGATTGGCGGTTCTTACTTGGGATTCCCACATTTATATTATCCATCCAATCCGGAATTTGTAAAAAACTTTGTGGAGGCTATGAAGTTATATGGGGAACGATAGATTTCTATTTGATGATGTGCTTGAAAATAAGTTGACTGTGGAGCCTGTAGATATAGATGCTATACGCAGAGTGAAGGATAGCTGGGATAAGGTGGCAAAGCCTATTAACAGCTTTGGTTCATTGGAGGACTATTATTCTAAGATTTCTGCTATTCAGGGATATGAGGCACCTGATTTATCTCATATGCGTCTCATTGTTTGCTGTGGAGATCACGGAATAGTTGAAGAGGGAGTAAGCCAGACAGACCAGGATGTAACCAGAATTTGTGCTACCAATATCGGAATGGGAATCACGACTGCAGGTGTAATGGCTCGTTCCTTAGGGATAGATATTCTCTCAGTGGATGTTGGAATTAATTATGCTAAGGAGGTTCCATTCACTCTCAATCGAAGAGTGAAATATGGTACCTGTAATTTTCTTAAGCAGCCTGCCATGTCGGTGGAGGAATTTTCAAGAGCTGTTCAGGTGGGAATGGATCTGGTTAAGGACAGTAAAGACAGCGGTTTTAACCTGTTTCTTATGGGAGAGATGGGAATTGGTAATACCACTTCGGCAGCAGTGGTTGCAGGTTATTTGCTAGATTTAAATGCAGAAGCGGTCACAGGTCGTGGCGCGGGTCTTGATGATGAAGGCTTTAGCCGAAAGAGAGCTGTTGTATCAATGGCACTTTCCCAGTACAGCGGTCTTTCTCCTGTGGAGATTTGTAGCAATTTTGGAGGTTTGGAATTGGCTGCAATGACAGGTATTGTACTTGGTGGCGGTTTGTATCACGTTCCAATCATCGTTGACGGAATGCTTAGTATGGTATCTGCTTTAGTGGCTGAGCGTCTTCTTGAAAATGTTAAGGATTATCTTATTCCATCACATTTAAGCAAGGAACCTGTTTCGGAAAAACTTGCCAGAAAGCTTAAGCTTGAGCCTGTGATTGATGCGAAAATGGCTGTGGGTGAGGGGGCAGGAGCTGTGATGATGGCTCATATGCTTCGTATGACTGATACTGTATTTCATCAAGCGCTGAAGTTTGAAGACTCAGAGGTGGAGCAATATTTAAATTACGAGGTCAGTGATTAGAATAAATGATTACTTTGATATATGGCGGCAGTGGCAGTGGAAAATCCAATTTTGCTGAAGACCTTGTGGCTTTAGGCTCATACAGAAATCGTTTTTATCTGGCTACCATGGATGCTTCAGATAAGGAGTCAAAGCTTAGGGTAAAAAAGCACCGAAAACAGAGACGGGGAAAGGGATTTATCACTCTTGAGCACCCTGTGGATGTGGATAAGGCCATTGATGAAATAGACAGAATAAAGGCTCCAGAATTTTATACAAATGAGCCTTTGAAAGGTGGAAGCGTAGTTCTCTTGGAATGTATGTCCAATCTTGTGGCAAATGAAATGTTTAGGGACGGCCTTATGCTATCGGCTTCGGATTGTGTCAGAAAGGTTCTTCACGATATTTCACGACTAAATGATAAAGTGGAAGTTTTTGTAATAGTTTCTAACGATATTTTTCAAGATGGAGTGGAGTATGACGTTGGTACTCAGGAATATCTAAAGGCCCTTAGTTTTGTTAATAAGCAACTTGCAATTATGGCAGATGAGGTTTATGAAGTGGTGGTAGGAATTCCACTTAAAATAAAAGGCGAATAATCAGACTATGAAAATACTTAAATCAATAGCAGTAGCATTTTCAATGTATTCAAAAATTCCCATGCCAAGGTTCAATTGGGCCAGTGATGACATGAAATATCATTTGATATTTTTCCCATGGGTTGGTGCTGTGATAGGCTTGTTTGAATATCTTTGGTTTAGGTTGGCAAACTATTGTATACTTCCACATATCGTATTTGCGGTAATTGCTATGGTGATTCCTATCATCATCACCGGTGGATTTCATATAGATGGATTTATGGATACAAGTGATGCCCTGGCATCCTATGGCGATAAAGAAAAAAGACTTGAGATTTTAAAGGATTCCCACGTAGGAGCCTTTGCGATTATCAGACTGGTGACCTTGGGACTCATATTATTTGCAGCAATCTACACCATGAATAACACGGCTTTTGTTGCTTGGAACACCAGCTTTTTTGCAGTACGGGCGATTAGCGGAATATGCGTTGTTCGGTACAAAAAAGCCAAGGCTGAGGGAATTCTAAATACCTCGGCAGAAACGGCGGATGACAAAATCGTAATATACACACTGGCGTTGCAGTTTATTGTGTTAGCCCTGGTGATGGGAGCAAATTTCACTTGGTTTTGGAATGTGCAGGTATTTGCTATGTTACTTATGCTTGTGTATTACATTTATATTGCTTATTCAAAATTCGGCGGGATTACAGGTGATCTGGCGGGCTGGTTTTTGTGTAAGGCTGAGGTGTTTATGGCAGTAGCTGCTGCGATATTATCACGTGTTGAATAAAGAGGTATTGGACTTGATTCTTATAGTTGGCGGAAGTTATCAGGGAAAAACGGAATATGCCAGAAAGAATTTCCCAAATGCGAAATATTTTAATAATCTTCATACATTCATCAAAAAGCGTATGGAAAGCGGTAAAGAGCAGGATGAGATTCTTGAGGAAATTCGAGATTCGATTTCTGAAGATGAATGGGTTGTCATTTCAGATGAAATAGGAAATGGAGTTGTTCCTTTTGAGACTTTTGACAGGCAGTGGAGAGAGGTTACAGGTCGAATCTTAATCAGTCTTGCAAAAGACGCAACTGAAGTTCACAGAGTGGTTTGTGGTATCGGAACAAAGATAAAATAATGGACAAGAGAATTATACTTATTCGTCATGGTATGACTCCGGGAAATTTAAGAAAAGCCTATATCGGAATTACGGATGAGGCCCTTTCTGTTGAAGGAGAAAATCAGATTAAGGCTCGTTGCTATCCTGATGCTGATATGATTTTTTCAAGTCCTATGAGTCGCTGTCTGCAAACGGCAGAGATTATTTATCCAGGCAGATTAGTGCAGGTTATTGAGGAATATAAAGAAACTAATTTTGGATTATTTGAAGGGAAAAATTACCAGGATTTATCAGGTAGTCCTGAGTATCAGACCTGGATTGATAGCGGCGGTGAACTACCTTTTCCATCAGGGGAATCTAAAAGAGAAGCGACCGTACGTTTTATATCAGGTTTTGAAAAAATGCTTGCGGAAGCCAGGGATTCAAGAAGTATTGTGGCTATAGTTCACGGGGGAACAATCATGGCTGTTCTAAGCCATTTGTTTGGCGGGGATTATTATTCATATATGACAAAAAACGGTGAGGGATATGCTTTTGATTTATCACATGACGGCATTTTTTGCGGGCTTTGTCCTAGATCTTTTACTAGGTGATCCCCATGGGTGGCCGCATCCCATTAGATGGATTGGCAATTTAATTGGTTTTCTTACAGAGCTATTTTTGAAGAAAGCGGATAGATGTCTTCAGGTGGAGACTTTATCAAAAAGAAAGGGTAGTTTAGGATTACAAATGGTAATTATCGTAATTACGATATCCGTAACTATTTGTTTTCTAGTTCTTTTTTTGGCGTACACATTTAATCCAATTTTTGGAGTTATAATAGAATCTGTAATTACTTATCAGTGCATAGCGGCTAAGAGTCTTTATACAGAAAGTATGAAAGTATATTGGGCTCTTAGGGACGATGGTTTACAGGCAGGCCGTGAGGCTGTTGCCATGATAGTAGGTCGGGACACGGCAAGTCTTGATGAACAGGGAGTTATAAAGGCTGCAGTTGAAACTGTGGCAGAGAATACTTCTGATGGGGTAATAGCACCGCTGCTTTATTTAGCAATTGGTGGGCCAGTTTTTGGAATTGCTTACAAAGCTATTAACACTATGGATTCCATGGTGGGCTATAAAAATGATAAATATATGGATTTTGGAAGAGCAGCTGCAAAGCTTGATGATGTGGTAAATTTCATACCTGCCAGAATCAGTGCCTGGTTAATGATTATCAGCTGTGTGTTCCTTGGAAAAGATTTTAGTACTGCAGGTGCATACAGAATATTTAAAAGAGACAGATTTAATCATGCCAGTCCAAACTCAGCACAGACCGAAAGTGTCTGCGCAGGTGCTCTTGGATTGAAATTGGCTGGACCTGCCAGTTACTTTGGACGGATTGTGGAGAAGAAGTATATAGGTGATGGGCTCAGGAAAATAGAACTGGACGACATTAAACGAGCCAATAGGCTAATGTTTTCCACGGAGTTAGTTTTAGTTGTAATTATTGGAGTAGTTAATTTTGCAATAGCAATCCCGAATTAGTGGGGAACGCTTTAGCGGTAGATGAGGTGTCTTTACATGCATGGTGGCGATATTTATAGGAACAATGTTCAATTTGATTTCTCTGTAAGTTTAAACCCATTGGGGGGGCCCCAGGAAGTTCAGTGGGTTTTGACAGAGGCGGCACTTCATTCTGACAAATATCCAGATATTAATCACGAATGGCTGATAAATGAGACTGCCAGATTGTTTGAGGTAGATGAGGGGTGCATTGTTTATGGCAATGGTGCGTCGGAAATAATAATGGCTATTTGTCATGGATTTTCACCTAAATCAGCTCTTTTGCTGGCTCCATGTTTTTCTGGTTATGAGATATGTCTAAAGGGAGCAGTTCCTGATTGCAAAATTTCTTATTACAATCTTTTAGAGGAAAATGATTTTGAACTTCATCACGATTTTATTGAGAGGATAATTGTTGATAGACCAGAGCTTCTGTTTCTTACAAATCCTAACAATCCAAATGGAAGATTAATAGACAGCTACCTGCTGCATGATATATTGGAGACTTGCGATGAGATTGGCACGGTAGCAGTGGTAGATGAGTGCTTTTTGCCACTTACAGGAAAGGAAAAAGAACTTTCCCTTATTTATAATCTGGACAAGTACAAAAATCTCATAGTACTTAGAGCATTTACTAAGACCTATGCAATTCCAGGAGTTCGACTTGGTTACGCAATTTGTGCAAGTAAGACCTTGGCAGATACAATTAGCAGGCATATCCCTGAATGGAATCTTTCTATATTTGCTCAGATGGCAGGGGCAGAATGCCTGAAGCATCGCGATTATGTGGAGGAGTCGGTTAGAACTATAAACGAAGAGCGGCGCTACTTGACCATGGAACTTAAGAATTTGGGAATGCAGGTGTTTACCTCAGATGGGAATTTTATTCTTTTTAAATCAAAGGATGAGGATTTAAATAGCAGACTCTTGGCCTATAAAATTTTAATAAGGGATTGTTCAGACTATAATGGTCTGGGGCATGGATTTTATAGAATAGCAGTAAAGCAGCACAACGAAAATGCAGGGCTTATTTCGGCTTTGGGGAATGTAATAACATGAAATGAGGTGCCTTTAATTGGGCACCTCATTTTTTATGTATTCTCTCATTGTATTCATGACTTTTTTCTTATCTCCGCTCCAGAGAGGGGCGATAAGAATGCGCTTTGGTCCATCGCCAGTAAGGCGGTGAATGACTGTCTCCTTGGGCAGAAGTTTAAGACACTGGCATATTATATGACAGTATTCTTCCAGTTCATATACGTGGAAGGGCTCCTGCTCATAAATGTTGGCAAGCTTTGTGCCCTTTAATATATGAAGAAGCTGAAGCTTTACTCCAAAGAGCGTAGGCTGAAGTTTAGCCAGAAATTTTACAGAATCAAGAATCATTTCCTCTGATTCTCCGGGCAGTCCTATTATAATATGAGCCACCACCTTTAGTCCTGCATTTGTAAGACGTTTGTAAGCATCTTCGAAGACAGGAAGGGGGTAGCCGCGGTTTATAAATCTGGCAGTGTTCTCATGTATAGTTTGTAGGCCAAGCTCAATCCAGATTTCTTTCTCCTGATTTTTCTTTGCTAGAAAAGCAATCATTTCATCCGTAAGGCAATCGGGCCTGGTCCCTATGGAAAGCCCCACAATCTCTGGATAAGCCAGAACCTTTTCAAACATATTCATAAGCTTCAGCTGGTCTCCATAGGTGTTAGTAAAGGATTGAAAATAGGCAATATATTTTCGTTCATTTGCTGGAATTGTCGAAGAAATCTTTTTATCTACCAGAGCTTTTGCACTACTTATCTGCTGGGTTAAATCCTCACCCTTTGCAGCAAAATCACCGGAACCGCCTTCTGAGCAAAAGATGCACCCACCGGTGCTTATTGTACCATCCCTGTTTGGACAGGTGCAGCCTGAGGTGAGAGACAGCTTATACACCTTGGTTTCGTATTTTTCTTTTAAATAATCCGATAGCGAAATATATTCCATGTCATCCATTCTTATAGTAGACTTATTTGTCGATGTTTTGCTGTCTGTGTTTCCAAATGAAATTGCCTATAGCCATTCCTATTAGTCCTAAGAAGACTGATAGTATATCAAATGCCCAATTTTCCCAGATTTTATAATCTCCGCAAATTAGCGTCATTATAATACATGGAATTGCACAAGCAACTGGTATAAGCCATTTTTTGGTACATCTAAAAATATATCCATACCAAAGTGATAAAATAAAAGAGCACACCGGCAATATAAGCCCAAATCCGACAATATAGAAGATAATGACACCACCAGTATCAGACGCTGCATTTGCCACCCATTCATAAGTACAAATTATTATGGCTACTAGCATCAACAATACTGGCCAATGAGTTTTTAATAATTTCATATTTTATTTATCCTTTAATTTCAATATATGCTTTCTAGTAAGAATGCACGGATAAGTATAACAAGAGAAGATTTGCAATGCAAATATGCGGACAGATTCATAGGATTATGTTAGAATAACGGATGAGGAGAACGTATGAGCGAAAGATTGATTTTTCATATAGATGTTAATAGTGCGTTTGTTTCCTGGTCGGCGGTGGAGGCCCTTAGAAATGGTGGACCGGACTTGCGTAAGGTTCCATCCATTGTGGGTGGTGATCCTAAATCCAGGACAGGTATAGTGGCAGCAAAGTCTATTCCAGCAAAGAAATATGGAATAGTAACAGGTGAACCTGTAAGCTCAGCGCTGCGAAAATGCCCACAGCTAGTTATTGCACATTCAAATTTTGACTGGTACGTGAAATGCTCCCGGGCTTTTAAAGCAATTTGTCAGGAATATTCTCCTACAATGCAATCGGCATCCATTGATGAGGTTTTTCTGGATATGTCCGGTATGCATCTCATTTATCCAGATCCGATTGCTACAGCATACGAAATAAAGGACAGGATTCGAAATGAGCTGGGCTTTACTGTCAATGTTGGTATAGGAGAAAATAAGCTCTGTGCCAAGATGGCAAGTGACTTTGAGAAGCCAGATAAAGTACATACCCTTTTTTTGGAGGAAATCCCAGGTAAAATGTGGCCTTTACCAGTCGGAGAACTGTATTCCTGTGGTAAATCTTCAGCAGCCAGACTTAAAAGTT
>JAEEGL016423488.1_pt1 | contig 13706 bp, 12 predicted proteins | sample 9134231 | NCBI WGS metagenome assembly JAEEGL01 (sample SAMN16246548, study PRJNA631951) | gut metagenome | biome: gut microbiome; feature: rumen; material: fiber-attached | host: Bos | place: Iran: Karaj | collected 2018-10 | reverse complement strand
GGTTGATTTGCCTGCATAGGCCGTACCAGTAATAAAATACGCGTTGTCAAATCTCATGTCTTACTCCACATTCTTCGGCTCATACGGCACGGAAATAAAGTCTTTCTTTTGGTGGTACAAGCAGCATACCGTCTCGATGTGGTCGGTAAAGGGGAACATGTCTATGGGCCTTATTATCCGTACCTCGTAGCCATTTTTAACGAAGCTTTTGAGGTCTCTTGCCAGGGTGTCGGGGCTGCAGGATACGTAGACGATGCGGGAGGGCGAGAGCTTTGCCGCAGAACGTATGAATTCCTCGGTGCTTCCGCTTCTGGGCGGATCCAGGATCACGACGTCAGCCCTCTCCCCTTTTTCGGCCATGGATCTGATGAAGCGGGATGCGTCGTCTTTATAAAAGCGGGCGTTCTTAATGCCGTTGTCCTTGGCATTGGCTATGGCGTCCTTTACAGTGGAGGAGCTGAGCTCGACCCCTATGACCCGGGCGGCTTTTGAGGCGGCGCTAAGGCCTATGGTGCCGGTCCCGCAGTAGGCGTCAAGCACTGTTTCACGGCCTGTGAGAGCCGCCAGATCTATGGCAATGCGGTACAGGGCCTCGGCCTGGACCGGATTTACCTGGTAGAAGGAGGAGGCAGATATGCGAAAGCTCAGTCCCATCAGGCTGTCCTTTATATAGCCCGGTCCGTAGAGCACCTGGGAGCGCTCGCCCAAGACCATGCCGGTCTTTCTGCCGTTGACGTTCTGGACCACGGTGGTGATATCGGGGCAGGCCCTGAGCAGAACCTTGACATAATTGTTTCTTGAAGGAAAGACGGGGCTTGAAGTAACGAGAACGACCATTATCTGCCCGCTGAAGCGGCCTTTTCTTATGAGTATGTGGCGGAGAAGGCCGGTCCCCCTGTCCTCGTCGTAAACCTGGATCTTGAAATCTTCAGCCAGTCTGACGGCAGCGGCGATGATCTCGCGGCATCTTCTGTCTTCGAGCGCACACTCGGCGCTGGCAACGACCTTATGGGAATCCTCTTCGTAGCTGCCGGATATGATGCTGCCTTTGGGACCCCTCGCCAGGGCGTGGTGGACCTTGCATCTGTAGCCTTCGGGCTCCTTCATGCCCAGGATGGGAAGGACCGGTCCGAAGCCTCCGAGGAGCTTTTCCATGTTCTTCTGTTTTATGGCCAGCTGCTCTTCGTAAGGAACTCCCTGATACCTGCATCCCCCGCAGCGGCCCGCCGCCCTGCACTTTTCCATGCTACACCAGCCTGTGTCCTATGGAAATACTGCCCTTTTCGGCCCTGACCTGCCCCAAAGCCCCGCAGATGAGGGGCATCATGGGAGGAAGATGGCCCACGTCAGCGTCCATAACAACGGGCACCTCGTGTTTTTCAAGGACCGGAAGCACGGCTGAGATGCGGTCGAGGCCGAAGCTTTCGGCATTAAAGAAATACGGACGGCCTATGATAAAGCCTTTGGCAGTGTCGAACCAGCCGGCTTCCTCGATCTGCCACAGGGCTTTCCTCACGCCGACCGGGGAAAGATCGCAGGCTTCGAGGAACCATATAACACCGTCGCCTTCATAGCGGCGGCAGAACTCCTTTACCCTGTCAAAGCGGGTGCCGCAGAGCGTGACCAGCACGTCGAGGCAGCCGCCGAGAAGCCTTCCCGAAAAGCTGAGAGTCTCTCCGTCCCCGATCTCTTTGCCGCCGGGTTTGAAGATCTTAAGGCATGAAGGCTCGGTAACGTTGTAAGGGACGAAGGGATCCTCCTCATTTTTAAGCGATTCTATCTCCCATTTATCATAGTTCTTGACCGTAATATTACTACCGTTAAGCAAATTCAGCGTATCGTTTAAAGACCTGTGCAGAGGCTTCATGCCGAAGGCCGGCGCGCAGGGCCCGTATACCGCCGCGGTATCGCAGATGGTCGGAAGAGTAAACGTGAGATTGGTGTTGTCGGAATAGCCCATGAACCAGCGGGGACGGGCTTTTGATATGGCGCCAAAGTCCACAAAGCTCAGGTCCTCGCACATGGTCTCTCCACCGCCGACCGAAAGCACGGCAGCGCAGTCGTCCCGGGTGAGGAAATCGTTGATCTCGTCAGCGCAGAGCTCGGGGGTATTGCTCTTGCCCCGGCCCAGGGCAGCGCGGCAGTTGGGACCGGTCATTATATCGTAACCCAGACCGCTGAAGACCTTCAGAGCCTCGTCAAAGCAGCTGAGGTAGGGATCGAAGCTGCAGCCAAAAGATGGGGCTATAAAGCCCAGACGGTCTCCTTTTTTCAGGAACTCGGGATATCTCATCTTTTGTTTTTACCTCCCTTTGTGTGTGTTCCTTGCTTAGCTCCGGTTTCGGACGCGGGCCTTGCTTGAGGCCTGCCAGCGGACTTCTTTTCCGGCCTTCCACCCACGGTCTTCCTCGGCGCGATCAGGCAGTGCTTCCTGTCCCAGCCTATCAGATCCTGCCTTCCGGCCTTGATCAGGGCGGCCTTCACGAGTTCGTAGTTTTCGGGCTTTCTGTACTGTATCAGGGCCCTCTGCATGGCCTTTTCGCGGGGGCTCGAGGGCACGTAGACCTTCTCCATGGTGCGGGGGTCCACCCCGGTGTAATACATGACGGTGGATATGGTCGAAGGGGTCGGGTAAAAGTCCTGGACCTGCTCGGGCATGTAGCCCATGTCTCTTACGCTCTCGGCAAGGGCGATGGCGTCCTTGAGAGTGGAGCCCGGATGGGACGAAATGAGATACGGCACCGCATACTGGTCGAGGCCAAGCCTCTCGTTGGTCTTGTCAAAGCGGTCTATGAACTCGGCATAAACGCTGTTTTCGGGCTTTCCCATGAGCCTCAGCACGTTGTCGCTGACGTGCTCGGGAGCGACCCTGAGCTGACCGCTCACGTGGTGGCGGCATATCTCCTCGATGAAGGCGTCGCCCTTTTTATCTGCCAGCACGTAATCAAAACGTATTCCGGAACGTATGAATACCTTTTTGACGCCCTTTATCGCCCTGAGTTTTCTCAAAAGGCTGATGTAGTCGCCGTGCTCGGCTTTGAGGTTGGGGCAGGGCTTCGGAAAGAGGCATTGGCGGTCCTTGCAGACTCCGTGCTTCAGCTGCTTGTCGCATGACGGCCTTCTGAAGTTGGCGGTGGGCCCTCCAACGTCGTGGATGTAGCCCTTGAAATCGGGCTCCCCGGTCATGGCCTCGGCCTCCCTTACCAGAGACTCGTGGCTCCTCACCTGGACTATGCGGCCCTGATGGAAGGTAAGGGCGCAGAAGCTGCAGGCTCCGAAGCAGCCGCGGTTGCTGGTGAGTGAGAACTTGATCTCCCTTATGGCAGGCACCCCGCCCTCCTTTTCATATGAAGGATGGTAGGCGTTCATGTAGGGAAGCTCGTAGACGTCGTCCATTTCAAGGGTCGTGAGGGGCCTTTGGGGAGGGTTCTGCACCACATAGCGCTTCTCGCCGTACTTTTCGATGAGGGGCCTGGCCGTGGCGTAGCCGGCGTTCTGATACTGGATGTAAAAGCTCTTCGCGTACTCAAGCCTGTCCTTTTCAAGGGCCGAAAACTCGGGCAGCATGATGCCGTCCATGACCCCGGAGGGGTCCCTTGTCTTGTAGACGCTGCCGTTCACGAAGGTTATGTCAGAGATGTCGAGGCCGCTGTTTAAGGCATCAGCGGTCTCAACTATCGAAAGCTCCCCCATGCCGTAGAGCAGAAGGTCTGCCCCCGAATCCAGGAGTATTGAGCGCTTGAGCCTGTCCGACCAGTAGTCGTAGTGAGCCAGGCGCCTGAGGCTCGCCTCTATGCCCCCGATGATGACGGGAGCTCCTTTAAAGCGGTTCTTTATGAGGTTGCAGTAGACTATGGTGGCGTAATTGGGCCTTTTCCCGGCTTTGCCGCCGGGGGTGTAGGAGTCTGAAGAGCGCAGCTTTTTATTCACCGTGTAGTGATTCACCATGGAATCCATGTTGCCTGCGCTGACAAGAAAGGCAAGCCTTGGCATGCCGAATACGGCCACGCTCTCCGGATCCCTCCAGTCGGGCTGGGAGATGATGGCCACCCTGTAGCCGCGGGATTCCAGTACCCTGCTTATTATGGCGGGGCCGAAGGATGAATGGTCCACGTAGGCGTCGCCTATGACATATACGAAATCAGCCTGGTCCCAGCCCCTCTTCTTCATATCTTCGGGGCAGACGGGAAGAAAATCCTTCATAAGAACACCGCATCCGCGCTAAAACTTGCTGCCCGAGCTGGAATGGCTTGCCCCTGAGGAACCCGAGAAGGAGCTGTGGTAGGATGAGGAATGACCTCCCCCTGAGCCCCCTCCTCCGCCCGATGACCTCTGGGGAGGATCGTATACACTTGAGGTAGATGTATAGAGGAAGACGTCGCTCTGGTTGAGCAGGCGGAAGCTTCTGACGTATTCGCGGGCAGAGGTCTTGGTCCTGGGAGTCTTCATGGTGCTCTTGGCCGCCCCGAAGGAGGCTCCGCCGAAGATGCCGCCCAGGGCGCTTCCCAGAGCGCCGGTCCCGATCCAGGAGCTTAAGCTCCTTTGGACCCTGCCGGTCTTCATCATGTGCTCCAGATCGTCGAGAGCGGTGTCGAAAGCCTCATACTCCTCATAATCGTTCAGATGATCCGCGCAGTGATCTTCGATGCGCTCCCGGTTGACCTCGGTGAGCTTTGCGCTCACGCTGCCCTCGGAATACATATACATCCTGGCCGAATAAGGATAGCCGGCTAAGAGCATGCCGTCGTAGGAATCACCCTCCCCCAGGCCGTTGTACAGGTAATAGAGCTCGTTGTACTCAGTCCTGGACATGCCGTAGCTGTCCCTGGTCGTGTGTATCAATATGTCTATGCCGTACTCCCTGCTTATGCGTTCTGCCTTGGCGCTGAGAGCCCGGGCTTCTTCTTCGGTGAAGAATCCGGCTTTGTCGTCTATATAGCCCGAGGGGCCCTTTCCCTCTCCTCTGTGGAATCTCACAAAGCCTTCGCCGGCATCGGGGAGCCAGTCGGGAGCGAAGGGAACGCCCTTGGTGTACAGGCTCTCAACGGTGTCCATCCAGCTGAGGACTCCCTCGCCGTAGCGAGCGCTGACGGCGTAATCGTAGAGCAGGCCGTCCATTGAATTTGAGGAGCTCTGAGTGAAGAGAGCCCTGGTCTCGCTGCCGGTCGCCACGGTCATGAAGCCCCTGTCGTTTGGATCCATGCAGAAGAGAAGGCAGAGGCCTTCCCTCTCGGGGCCGAAGCCGTAGCCGTTGAAATCGTAGAAATCGGCGCAGTAGACGTTCTGCTCCAGGCCGTAGCTCGAGGTATCGGTGAAGACTACCACGTCTTTGCCGGTACGTTCGATTATCTCCCAGGCTCTCGCTTCGATGGCCGCTTCCTCCTCGGGAGTGAAGATGTCGGCGTTATCGACGACTCTTGGAGCGTTCTCGTCGTGGAAGAATTGGAAACCGGCGACGTTTTCGGGATACCAGTAGGGCTTTTCGCCGCTGATGGGCTGCGGGTCTTCTGAGACGGTCAGACCCTGATCGGGGAGCTGTCCGTCCTGCAGCAGACCGGCGATATCGGGAGGCAGAGTGTTAACAGCCTCGGAAAGATCGTCAAGGTAGTTTGAGGTCAAGCGAAGCGACGCGTAAAGAACGCCCCAGTCACCATACTCCTCCTGATAGCCGGGAGACCTCTCGCTTATAAATTCGATCTCGTCCTCGTCTATGAGCTCGGACGCCCGGCCGTAGGCCTGGTAATGGTATTCCTCGTACTCGGGGCACCAGAGGACTATGGCTGCCGACCTGTCCTCTCCCCAGCCGTAGCGGCCCGCATCGTAAATATCATCAGCCATGGATCCGAGCCTTCCCCTGCAGTCCCGGTACTCGTCCGGAGTAACTATCACGAAGACGATATCCATCTCATACTTCTCGCTGAAGAGCTGCGATTCGTTAATGAGGTCCTGAGCGTAGGCCTCATCGAGCGCTTCTCCGCTGTCTATCAATCTGGGGGAAGCTTCGTCATACAGCCCCCCGGCAAATGCGGCAAGGGGAAGCGCAAGGCTTATGATCATAAAGGCTGCGATAAGCAGCGCTGCTTTTCTCTTCATCGTCTTAAGCCCCCATAAAGTATCTGGCGACGGAGTAGAGCATGAAGGCTCCCAGCACCGCTCCCGCCCTCAAAAGGAAGTATTTAAGGTTATAGGCCCTGTCGTTGGGAAGCTCGCCCACCACCTTGCCGCTCTGGCCGTTGACGGCTAAGCTGTAGTTCTTCCTGCCTTCGATGATGTCGAATATGTAGACCGGAAGGAGCAGATATCTGGCCTTTACCTGAGCCATGATATTCCCTCCCCTTTCGTTTACGCTGTCGTAGCCGGCGCACTGGTTTCTCGCCGAGGCGTAGGCCGTGTTGAGCATCCTCTGTTTAGCCCTGGCCTCCACGTTGGATGCCGGGGCATCGAAGCGGTCGGCAGCGAAGCCTGCAAGATAAGCCGGGTCAAAATCCTTCACCGCTCTGAGGTCGAAGGGTTCCAGCGAATCCATAAGGGCGTCGTCCAGCCTTTCGCTGGCGTCCACCGGAAGCTGGTCAAAGTCCAGCGAGACCTCCCTGCTGAGGGAATAGTGCTTGGTGTCGGTGACCCTGTAATCGCCCTGCCTGTAGGAAATGCTTTTGGTCGCTCCAAAGTTTACATTTCCCTCAAGGCGGCCTTCAAAGACCCAGAAAGGAACGTAGAGGCCCGTAACATTTCCCATGCTTGCCCTGCTGAAAAAGCCTTTTGGGAGCAGCTTCTTGTTCTTGTAGAAGCGGGTAACCGCCCCGGGAAGCTCGTCGGAGCTTATGTTGAATGGCACTATGCCGTCGGGCCTGAGGCTGCCCGCCAGCTTGTCGGTAAGAACTATGTTGTTGCGGCAGTACGGGCAGGTGAGAGATACCTGTTCCCAGGCCGAGATAAGCTCCGCGCCGCAGGACTTGCAGTGGTAGATGGGAAGCTCCAGGGCGTCCTTGTCTATGACCTGGTTCTTTATCGCTTCGTAGTCGAAGCCGCTGACCTTTTCTTCCGGCTCCTGCTGAGGGCTTTCTGAAGGGCTTTCCTGGTCTTCGATATCGAGCACCGTGCCGCACCAGTCGCAGACCAGCTTTCCAGACGCGGCGTCATAGCGCATGGGCGCTCCGCAGGAGGGGCATTTTTGTTCGAGCACGTCTTTTTTACTCATTCTTTTTCCACCTTTGCCGGCCTTTGCTCTCCGGCATTTTCACGGGAGTATACTGAACCGGGATATACCCAGCTGATGGCTTTATAGGGACAGGCGGATACGCAGGCTCCGCAGCGCACGCATTCGGGAGAATTGGGGTCCCGCGAGGGATCGACCCCCATGCCGCAGGCTGAAGCGCAGATGCCGCAGGATACGCAGGCGCTCTCGTCGGTCGAGAGCCTTACCGCGCTCACCCTGTTGAAGAGGCTGTAAAAGGCACCCAGAGGGCAGAGATACTTGCAGAAGGGCCTGTATATCACGGCGGAGGCCAGTATCACCAGCGCCAGTATGGCAAACTTAAAGGCGAAGCGGCTGCCCAGCAGGGCTCCCACGCTGCTGTCGGCGAGGGCCAGCATTATGCCGGCCAGGGTGCCCGAGGGGCAGAGGTACTTGCAGAAGAAGGGCGTGAGCTTTACCGCTATGGGAAGCGCGACGACCGTCACCAAGAGCACCGCGTATTTGAGATATCTTAAGGCCTTATCGCCTTTAAACTTCGGATGCTTTACTGTAATCTTTATTCTGTCGAGCAGATCCTGGATCAGCCCCATCGGGCAGAGGAAACCGCAGACCGCCCTTCCCAGCAGGGCTCCGAAGAAGACCAGCAGGCCTAAGACATAGTAGGGAAACCTGAAGGTCTTGGCCCCCAGCATGCTCTGCAGAGAGCCTATGGGGCAGGCTCCCAAAGCTCCCGGGCAGGAGTAGCAGTTGAGCCCGGGCACGCAGACCGTCTTGAGGCCGCCCTGATATATGCGTCCCGTAAAAAAGCCCCTAAAGTTGGCGTTCTGGATCAGGGCCGCAGCCGCCTGTATCCCGGTCCTTCTTCCCCTATCCAATGCCCACACACTCCAGACAAATATTTGCCGCCCTCACCAGCACCTGTCCGGCCTGGCCCAGGGCAAGCCCGGTTCCGGTCATGGCCGCTGCCGAGACTATGAGAAGCCAGAAGATCCTCTTACTTCGCATTTTTTAAAAGCTCCGAAACTATTGCGTCCCAGGCGCCGAGATCCTTGGCGCCCACGTAGGCGTTTTCCGTGAGGCCCCAGCCCTTGTCGTTGAGGAATACCGTCGTGGGCACGTAGCCGGTGTTGAATACCACGAATTCCTCGGAGGCGTGAAGTATGGGGTAGGACACGCCGGTGCTTTTCATCACCCATTTAGCGTCCTCGTCGCCGTCGACGGTAGCGAATACTCCCAGTATGACCAGACCGTCGTCCTTGTACTTCTGATAGAGCTTCTCAAGGTCCGGCATCTCGTTGACGCAGGGACCGCACCAGGGCTCCCACATGTTGACCATTATTACCTTAGCGCCCGCGTAATCCGCGAGGCTGACGGAATTTCCGTCTATATCCGTGGTCTCAAAGGCGAAGGCTTTGGCTTCTTCCCCGTCTTTGCCATTTACGTTTTTCTTCCCCTGCTCTCCCCCGAAATACGCCGCGGCGATCATGACGGCAAGCCCGATAACCAGCACTGCTATAAATACTTTTTTGAGATCCATCAGACTCTCCCCGCATATCTCACGGCAGTATCCCGGCGCTGAGCCGCGCGCGGGACCTTTGCCCGACTTGCACATTAAAATTCAGTTTATTATATCACAAATGAAATGAGCATGCCATTTCAGCCCGCATAAAAAAACCGGGCTGAGCCCGGCTTACGTCCTGAGAGCCTACAGGTATTTGAGTATGATCTTCCACTCGCCGGCCAGCCTTTCCATGGACCATGCCGCATTGGCGGGGCTGGTTGAAGGAAGCTGCGCGGCAGCCATGCCCAGCTCCTTTTCCTGAAAGCGGTGGTAGTACTTCCACGAGGCCGCACCGTTGCAGAAGACGGCGCTTATCTTCGAATCCGCGATAATGGGAGCAAGATCGGTAGGCTTAACGTTTTTTATGCTCTGATCCCCCGAGCCTCTGATATCGCAGCTGTATATGCTGTCCCAGAGGGCTATGCCCCTTGAAAGCACCAGAGCCTTCTTTTCGTCTATGGTCTTCGGCACCGGCTCCCCCAGAAGCAGGGCCATCAGGGGCCAGAAGCGGTTCTGCGGATGGCCGTAGAAGAAGTTCTGCTCCCTCGACTTTACCGAAGGCAGGCTTCCGAGTATGAGTATTTTGGAATCTTCGGTATACAGGGCCTCAAATGGGTGGACGATATGCTCATATTCCATCTCAGTTCTCCCCGCCTTCTTCCTATTCCTTCGCTGCGGCAGCCTTCGCCGGGTAGAAGGGACAGTTTTCCTTTGTGCACTGGTTGTTCTTGTTGAAATGCCCGCAGACTATCACGGGTTTTTCCATCTCTATCCCGAAATGCTCCTTAACGAAGTCTATGGCTTCGAGTATTGAGATGTAAGAGCTTCTCTTGCAGCAGCGGGGGCCGCCTGCTTCACCTATTTTGGCAAGCGATCTTGCCGTCATCTTGTGGGAAAGGGCGAAGGGCTCCTCCCCCAGGGGAGTCGAGCCCGAGATTATGGAGATGAATATTCCGCTGCTTATGCCGGCTCCGCAGGCGCCCCAGAAGCCGCAGACTCCCCCTGGGACCTGCCCTCCCCTTATCATCATGGTGTCGAGAGCCTTTTTAAGGTCTATGGCTCCGCCGGCATTCTTATACGCCGTAAGCAGCGCAGCTCCCACCATCACGTGGTGCTCGGGGCCGTGCATGTGACAGAAGGGCATGGCCATCATCTTCCTTAAGATGCGCACCGGGTCCTTCGAGGTCTCGACCATGCATACGCCTAGTATGGAATCAAGGCCTTTCTTGTGGCAGGCGTTGCAGACATAATGGCCGTTCACGCATCTGGTATTGCTCATCTCGCGCCTTCCGCAGATGGCGCAGCTCATCATCTCTTCATGGTCGAGGTACTCGAGGGGTGCGCCGCAGATGAGGCATTCGTCGTTTTTCATATATTCTCCTTAAGCCCGCAGGGGGCGTTTCTTTCATAAATAGGGCATGAAGCATTATACATCAAAAGGCGGGCCCTTTAAAGGGTCCGCCTTCCTTTGCGTCTTTCATTTATATCGCCGGGAACAGCAGCGTCGCCTTGAAGAGGTCGCCGTCCACCGAAAGCTTTAGCGATCCTTTCTGAAGCTCCGCAAGGCTCTTCGCTATGGAAAGGCCCAGGCCGCTGCCCTCGGTGTTCCTGGAGTGGTCCCCCCTCACGAAGCGCTCCGTGAGCTCTTCTTCGGACAGGTCGAGGGGCTCCCTCGAGGTGTTCTTAAAGCTTATGACCGCGCTGTCTCCCGCCTTTTCCAGGGTCAGATACACCCTTGTCCCGGGCTGGGCGTACTTGCAGATGTTGTTCATCAGATTGTCGAAGACCCTCTGCATCCTGCGGCCGTCGGCCATTATACTGACCTTATCCTGCGGGACCCGGGTGACCAGGCTGAGGCCCGAGCTCTTAAGCTTGTCTTCGTATTCTCCCGCCGCCTGGGTCAGGAAGACCGAAGCGTCGCAGGGCATGAGGCTGACGTCGAGATCTCCGGTCGAAGCCTTTGAAGCCTCAATGAGGTCGTCCAGCAGCCTTCTCATCCTTTCGGACTGCCGCAGCAGCACCTCCGAATATTCGGCGTGCGTTGGATTATCGCATTCTTCCTTCGCGATGAGGCCCGCGTAGTTGATTATGGAAGTGAGAGGCGTCTTTATGTCGTGGGAAACGTTGGTTATGAGCTCGGTCTTCATCCTTTCGCTCTTAAGCCTCTCCTCCACGGCGGCCGCCATGCCCTGGGCGATGTTGTTGAGGTCTTCGCCGCTCTTCTTAAAGTCCCATATCATGCGCCCGGTGTCGGTGATATGGGAAAGGTCCCCTGCAGCCAGGGCTGAGGCCCCCTTCTGAAGCCTTCGGAGGCAGAGGGCTGCGTAGATGCCTGCAAGTATCACGGCGGCGTTGATCATGATCAGCAGTACGATCCCCACCTCCCTGTCGGAGGCGACGCATACGATCTCCAGCAGAGCGATACCCGAAAGGATCGCGGCCGTCTTCCATACAAGGGGGATGCTCAGCATGAGCTTAAAGAGCAGATTAAGGCTGTGGACTGCGAAGTAGACGAGCTTCATAAGCAGCGACCAGACCAGCTTTAATAAGCGGCCGATGAGGCTTTTGGATATGAGGGTCCTCTGTTTGATCCTGGACGCCATGCTCATGCAGAGCCCCAGACCCAGACACGCGCTGACCAGGGCGGCGAAGCCGCAGGCAGCGGCGATAACAGCGTCTGAAGAATCGCCGGCGTTTCGGCCGAACTCAACGGCTCCGAAGAATAGCAGCGCGCAAAGGCATGCCGCCGCCGCGGCCAGAACGTCGAAGGGCACCCGGTCCAAAAGTCCGGGATAAAGCTCTTCGCTTCCCGGCCTTCTGCCGCTGACCGACATAAGGGCTATGAAGCTTAAGACGAGGACCAGCAGCGAGGCCAGCCCTATTACATATATCCAGTACCGAAGCGTATAGGCCATACGGACTGCTTTCAGAGCCAGGGAGCGGCTCTCGGCAAGATGGCTGCCTTCCGCCGCCGACGCGCTTACCTTGAGGAGTTCATAGCCCTCTTCGTTTATCCTTGCGTCGATCTCGCGGCTGTCCTCTGCGCTGAAGAGACCACTCACCCTGCCGTTCTCAAGCTTGTAAAGGTAGGTTCCTTCCGTATCCCACGATGAGATCCCCTCAGCCCCGCGGGACGCGTAAACCTCCTCGCCCTCGCTGTTTTCGATGAGTATATACAGGCCCGAAGCTTCTGGGCCGGGCAGGACGGCCCCCCTTCCCTCAGCTGCATCCCAGATGTATGAATAAAGCTCCGGGCGCATGATATTTTCAGTAACCCTTCTGCCGAGCTCGGCTTCGCTGTGAGTGTAGAAATTCATGTCGCCGTCCATGAGCATAAATACCGCGCCGGCGGCCGAAGCGGCAAAAACCGCGGCAGCCAGTATGCAGGCTGTGAACAGCAGAGTCTTTCCCCATACAGTCCTCAAAAAAACTTTCATCTTCTTCCCCTTTCGATCTTATACCCCTGGCCGAATATCACCTTAAGATATCTTGGCCGCGCCGGGTCTATCTCTATTTTTTCCCTGATGTGGCGTATGTGGACCGCCACCGTGTTGTCGCTGCCTAAAGGCTTCTCCTTCCAGACGCTCCTGTAGATCTCTGCAGGCGAGAAGACCCTGTCGGGCTCCGAGATCAAAAGCTTCAGTATCTCGAATTCCTTGGGCGTCAGCGGGACGGACTCCCCGTCGACCCTGACCTCCTTGCTTCTGTCGTCAAGCTCAAGTCCCCCTGCGGTGAAGCACTGCTCAGCCGGGACCCCTGCTCCCAGCCTTAAATAGCGCCTCAGCTGCGACCTGACCCTGGCCGAGACCTCCAGCGGATTGAAGGGCTTGGTGATGTAATCGTCGGCGCCCGCAGACAGCCCCAGTATCTTGTCCTGATCCTCGCCCTTGGCCGTAAGAAGTATGACGGGAACGTTGCTCATCTCCCTTATCTTCGCCATGGCGCTGATGCCGTCCATGACAGGCATCATGATGTCCATGATGACCAGCTGGATGTCGTGCCTTTCGACAGCCTCCACCGCCTCCCTGCCGTTGTAAGCTTCGAGAATGGCGTAGTCCGGATCCGAAAGAAAGATCTTAAGAGCATTGACTATGTCCTTTTCATCATCGCAGATCAGAATATTCGGCATAAAAATAACCCCCTTTGCACGTTCAATTGTACGCAAAGAGGCTTAAAGAAAAAACGGGGTAATTGATTAAGATTTTATGAAGACTGAAGAGCGGCGGCGCTTAAAGCCTTTCGGGCAGCAAGTCGAACATGCTGATCTGCACGTCCCTTTCGGGTAAGCGGTTCATCCACTCGAAGCACTCGTTCATATCGCAGATGATGCCCTTCTCTTCGCAGAAAGACCGGAATATCCCCATCAGCCTGTCGTTTTCCGGGCTCATGACCATGTAGGAATTGCCGTAGAGCTTCATGTAGCGCTCCTTAAGGCCGGGGAACAGCATGTCCAGGGCGTCGAAAAAGTATTCCCTGCTTCCCTCCCTCAAGGTAAGGCCCATGCCGAAGCAGACGACCGCCTTTACCCCGGCTTCCGAGCAGCCCTTAAGTATGCTCACCACGTTCTCTTCGGTATCGTTGATGAAGGGAAGCAGCGGCGAGAGCCAGACCGCAGTGTCTATGCCCCGCTCCGAGAACTCCTTAAGCACCTCAAAGCGCCTTGACGCGGGACAGACGTTGGGTTCCAGCTTTCGGCACAGTACGTCATCGAAGGTGGTGACCGTCATCTGCACCACAGCCCTCGCCTTTTCGTTGATGGAACTGAGCAGGTCGATGTCTCTCAGAACCATGTCGGACTTTGTGAGCAGCGAAAACCCGAAGCCGAGTTTTTCGGCGACCTTAAGGCACTCCCTCGTAAGCTCCAGCTCCTTTTCGCAGTGCAAATAGGGATCGGACATGGATCCGGTCCCTATCATGCATTTGCTTCTTTTGGATCTCAGAGCCTTCTCG
>JAEEGL014738282.1_pt1 | contig 13706 bp, 13 predicted proteins | sample 9134231 | NCBI WGS metagenome assembly JAEEGL01 (sample SAMN16246548, study PRJNA631951) | gut metagenome | biome: gut microbiome; feature: rumen; material: fiber-attached | host: Bos | place: Iran: Karaj | collected 2018-10 | reverse complement strand
CGCGGCAACAAGGGCTCGATCACGATGATCCCGATCCTGTCCATGCCGGAGGACGACGTCACGCACCCGATCCCGGACCTGACCGGCTACATCACCGAGGGACAGATCATCCTTTCCCGCGAGCTGTACCGCAAGGGCCTGACGCCGCCGATCAACGTTCTGCCGTCGCTTTCCCGTCTGAAGGACAAGGGCATCGGCAAGGGCAAGACGCGCGAGGATCACGCGGACACGATGAACCAGCTCTTCTCGGCGTATTCCCGCGGCAAGGACGCGAAGGAACTCGCGGTCATCCTCGGCGACGCGGCGCTGTCCGACACGGATAAGCTTTACGCGAAGTTTGCCGACGAATTCGAAGCGAGATATGTTTCGCAGGGCTACTATACGAACCGTTCGATCGAAGAAACGCTGGATCTCGGCTGGGAGCTTCTCAGGATCCTGCCGAAGTCCGAACTCAAACGTATCAAGGACGTCTACATCGAAAAATACTACGAGGAGGCGTAAGCCGTGGCTCTGCAGTATAAGCCCACGCGCATGGAACTGTCCAACCTGAAAAAACGCAGGACGGTCGCCATCCGCGGACACAAAATGATGAAGGATAAACGCGACGAGCTCGTGCGCCGCTTCATCGGTCTTGCGCGCAGAAACAAAGCGCTGCGTCTGGAAACCGAGAAAAAACTCGGGGAAGCGATGCAGAACTTCGTTCTTGCCCGCGCCATGATGAGCGGCAACGAGATCGAAGAGGCGCTGATGTATCCGGCGCGCGCGATCCGAATCGACGCGGGCAGGCAGAACGTGCTGTCCATCCCGGTCCCGAAGCTTTCGCTCGACACGAAGGACGGGTTCGTCTATCCGTACGGCTTCGCCACCACCGGCGCGGACCTCGACGGCGCGGTACAGGCGCTTGCGGAGATTCTGCCGCTGATGCTCGAACTGGCCGAGGTCGAGAAGGCGACGAGCCGGCTCGCCGACGAGATCGAAAAGACCCGCCGCCGCGTCAACGCGCTCGAATACGTCATGATCCCGCAGTTCGACGCCGCGATCCACGACATCCAGATGAAACTCGAAGAAAACGAGCGCGGCAATACGTCGCGGCTCATGAAGACCAAGGAGATGCTCGCAAAGGAAGCATGACGGATCTGCACGCGCTTCTGAAAAACGCGGGCTTCGCGGAAGGGTTTCTGCTTCCCGTCGCCCCCTATACGGACTGGACACGCCATCGCAACGATGGCGTGTTTCATCCGAACGCCGATCCGCTTGCGGCCGATCCGCGATCGGCGTATCCGTGGGCGAACGCCGTTCTGATCTGCGTGTATCCGTACACGCCGTATGACGACGAATCGCTCGTCGCCTCGTATTATCCGGCGAGCAACCGCGCGTATCACGCCATGAAGCAGCTTCTTGCGCTGCTGAAGGCGCAGGGGATCCGTGCCGAGCGCGCCGATACGCCCTACCGCGAGCAGCTTGCGTCGTACGGCATCGGTTCCCGCATGGACAATCAGCTTCTGTATCTGGAACCGTACGGCACGTACTGCAATCTGCAGGGCGCGATGCTCGCGCTGCCGGAGCCGGTGGAGTATGAACCGCGACGCGAGCCGAAGGAGGTCTGCGACCACTGCGGGCTCTGCAGGGCCGTCTGCTTCGGCGCGATCGAGGGGGATTACGCATTCGACTGGACGCGCTGCGTGCATACGTACATGGAGGGCGATCCGATGCCGGAGACCGCCATGAAACAGCTTCCGTCGCTTTTGGGCTGTATGCGCTGTCAGTCGGTCTGTCCGAAAAATCCGAAGGAGACCGTTCCGGTCCCGGAGGAGATCCGGCGCGTGCTCGATCCGGTCGCGGTGCTCCGAGGCAACCGGAAGGAGGCGGGGGAACTGATCGGCAAAAACCTCGCCGCGCCGAAGCGGCTTTTGCGGCAGGCGATCGTGCTTGCGGCAAACCGGAACCGCACCGACGCGCTGCCGTTTCTTCTGAAACTGCGCGAAACGGACGGCGACCGGTTCAAAGCGGAACTCGATTACGCAATTTCCCTCTTGCAAAATCGGTGAGATGCGATTATAATGTTTCATGCACTAAGCGGGGAGATAGCGGTGCCCTGTACTCGCAATCCGCTACAGCGAGGCCGAATCCCCGTCCCGAGGCCAATTGTTGTGAGGTCGGTCTCAATACGGAGCGTTGATGCGCGGGTCCCGTGCAATCGCACGCCGTGAACCGTGTCAGGTCCTGACGGAAGCAGCACTAAGCGGATCGTACGATGTGCCGCGGGGTCACCTGCGAGGAGCCACCGGTTGAGGGTCCACTCGGAGCAAGCGGTCGAAGGACGGGTGTGCATGTTTTTTACGGAAAAAACCGGGCGAAAAGCCCGGTTTTTGCTTGATGAAAAAAGAGCGTACGGATCGTTCCGTGCGCTCTTTCGTATTTCGATCAGATAATTTCGTTCAAAACGTTCGGCACATCCTGAAGGGAAACGTACCATTTGCCGTTTACCTTGAATACGACGACTTCTTCCGTTCCGCCGTATCCGGAGGTCAAACGAATCGTTACTTCCCTGGCTTCCGAAATATAGTATTTTCCGGTCTTATAGTTCTGGTTGTAGTATGCGTTCAGATCCTCAAGATCATCCCGACTAAGTTCGTGGCTTTTGACCACCGTGATGTCGTAGGAACTCGGATAGTAGCCGTATTCCTTCCGATACGAATCGATCTCCGACTGCGCATTTTTCAACTGATGCTGAAATTCTGAACGCGACATACCTTCATCCTGCAGCACGTACGCCAGAACATCATCGGGGACGGAACAGTCAAGCATTCCCTGAAGATCTGAGTTCGCCATGGCGTTGACGAATTTCTTGAGCACACCTTCGGGCGAATTGGATCCGCCAAGCGTAAAGATCAGAATCAGAACGACTGCGATCACAACGGCGGCGGCGCCGGCAAGGATACCGATCAGCGCCTTTTTGCTGAGTTTTTTGCGAGGCGCGTGAGCAGGTTCCGGATCGGTAACAACGGCCGGAGAAGGCTGCCCGTCGACGCTCGTGCCGCAGTTCGGACAGAACTTGTCCGCATCGCTCATATAGGTTCCGCATTTGCTGCAATACATGATATTTCCCCCTTATCGTGTTTTCGCATCCTGCGATCTGATATGATTTTACCGTATCGGCATGAGCGTGTCAACGCCCAAAACGACAAAAGCGCGGAAGCACCGCGCTTTTTCGATACAGAAGGAGGTCAGAGCCCGAGCTTCCGATGCACGACGGCTTCGATGCGGGCGGCAATCGTTTCGATCGGAAGCAGTACGCCTTTTTCGGTGCATAGGATCAGTTCCACGTTCGGGATCCGCTGCGCGTACTCCGCGTACTTTCTGCGTGCGCGCGTCTGGATCGAATCGATGCTTTCATACACGTCGCGCGCGTTTCCGATGTATTCGCGGAATCCCTTCTTGTCGACGTTGCCCGCCGCGCTTTCAGTGTCCATGTCGAGGACCAGATGCAGATCGGGCACCGGAATTCCGAAGTGCTCGTGCTCAAGCGCGAGGCAGAAATCGAGGATGTCCGGCTTGTCGAGGTCGATGTCGCGGATGCTCTGATAGACCGCGTTCGAAAGCACGTAACGGTTGATCAGCAGCACGTCGGCGTCGGTGTAATCGAGCGTTTTGAACGCCTCGAACCGGTCAAGCGCGAACCACAGCGCCATGCTCTTTCCGTCGACGGTGTTTGCGGCGATCCCGTCCTTTGCGGACAGATACCGCCCGACCATGCCGCCGAAGAACGTATCGTACATGGGGAAGGAGATCTCCTTCACGCGCAGGCCGCGTTTTTGAAGCGTCTCGGAAAGACGCGCCATCTGAACGCTTTTGCCGGTTCCGTCGATGCCCTCAAAGGCGATGATCTTCGTCATGCTTTGCCTCCTTTGATGCGCTCCATCGCGCGGATCGTATTCTCTCTGGTCGCGAACGCCGTCATGCGGAAATAGCCTTCGCCGGCTTTGCCGAAGCCCGCGCCCGGCGTTCCGATGATGTGGCAGCGGTCCAGAAGCTCGTCGTAGAACGCCCAGCTGTCTCCGCCGGGGACCTTGATCCAGACGTACGGCGCGTTCTGTCCGCCGTAAACGGTGTAGCCGGCGGCTTCCAGCGAGGTGCGGATGATGCGCGCGTTTTCCATATAATAGTTGACGGTGTTCATGATCTCGCCGTAGCCTTCGTTATACGCGGCAGCCGCGGCGACCTGCGTGACGTACGCGACGCCGTTGAACTTGGTCGAAATGCGGCGCGCCCAGAGATCGCGCAGACGCACGGTGTTGCCGGCCTCGTCCCTGCAGACAAGGTCCTTCGGCACGACGGTATAGGCGCAGCGCGTTCCGGTGAAGCCCGCGGTCTTGCTCATCGAGCGGAACTCGACGGCGCAGGTCCGCGCGCCCTCGATCTCATAGATCGAATGCGGCAGCTCCGGATCGCGGATATACGCCTCGTACGCGGAATCGTACAGCAGGATCGCGCCGTTTTTGTTGCAGTAATCGACGAACGGCTTCAGCTGCCCGCGCGTGAGCGTCGCGCCGGTCGGATTGTTCGGATAGCAGAGATAGATCGCGTCGACCGGCTCCTTCGGAAGCTCCGGAACGAAATCGTTCTCCGCAGTCGCGGGAAGATACGTGATGTTCGCGTAGCCGCCCTTGACGGGATCGAACGCGCCGCTTCTTCCGCCCATCACGTTCGTGTCGACGTAGACGGGGTAGACGGGGTCAAGCACCGCGATGCGGCAGCTGCGTGAGAAGAGCTCCTGAAAATTGCCGACGTCGCATTTGGCGCCGTCCGAAACGAAGATCTCGTCCTGCGAAACGTCGATCCCACGCGAAACGTAGTCGCGCTTATGGATCGCTTCACGCAAAAACTCGTAGCCGAAATCGGGCGCGTATCCGTGGAACGTTTCGGCGCGGCTCATTTCATCGACCGCGCGATGCATGGCGGAGATGACGGCGGGGACGAGCGGCTGCGTGACGTCGCCGATCCCCATGCGGATCAGCTCGGCGTCCGGATGCGCCTCGGCATAGGCGCGGGCGCGCTTGCCCACTTCGTAGAACAGATAATTGCCTTTGAGATTTGCGTAATCGCCGTTTGCGGTAAACATAGAGGGGTCCTCCCGTTCAAAATCATTTTATTATAGCATATCCGACACGCAGGTACAAGATGATTCTGTCGCTTTCCGGAGAAACGCATCGCCCCGGGGACGATCCGGACGAACCGGCTCGGATCGGCAAAGGAAAAACCGGCTCCCGTTCGCGCAAAACCGCCGGACGCCGATACGTATAAACCGGTACAATACCGGTATGCGAACGAAAGAGAAGTCCCCAACCAGACAGGACGCCGGATCGCCGAACGGCATGATCGCCGTGATCGGCGGTTTTCTGTGCGCGCTGATCCTGTCCTTCGTGCGCGTCAACGGACGGCTGATGCCGCTCCCGCCCGGACTCCTGCTCGGCGCGGGACTTGCGGGCGCAGAGCCTGCGGGCGTCGTCGGCGGGATCGTTCTTGCCGCGTGCCTCGGGACCGCTCCGGATTTTTATGCGCCGCTTGTCGCGCTGGCGTACTGGACCGTGACGCGCGTGCTGACGCTGACCCGCGGAACGTGCGGACCTGCAGCGCGCCTGACGGTCTTCCTTCTGTGCGGCGCGGCGGCGATGCCGCTTCATGCGCTCTACGGGACGAAGGAGGTGCTGTACGGGCTCGCTTCCTTTGTTCTCACCGTGCTGTCCGGGCTTTGCTTTGCCCGCGTGTTCCGGCTGACCCGGACGGCGGGGAAACAGCGTCCGGTCTCGGATACGGATCAGGTCTTTACGGCGCTTTCGATCGGCATGCTTCTGATCTCAGTTTCGGACGTCACGTTTTCGGGATGGTCGCTGTCCGTCGTGCTGACGGTCGCATTGGCGGCCGCCGCCGTCCATATCCGCGGCTTTTTCGGCGCGGCGGCCGGGATCCTATGGACGCTGATGCTGACGCTGTACCGCAGCTGTGACGCGACGCTGATCGGAAGCGCCGCACTCGGTTCGCTGCTCGGCGCGGCCGGAAGCAGGCGCGGAAAGCCGATCGTCGCGGGCGCGTTCGTTCTGTCTGGGCTTTTGTTCGGCACGTACCGGATGCGCGTTCCGTTTTCGCTGGACGCGCAGAACCTGCTGTGCGGGCTGCTTCTGTATCTGCTGATTCCGCATGCGTGGCTCGACGCCGCGAAACTGTGTACGGATGAACCGGCAAGGCTTCGGAAAGCGGCGTTTGAAACGGTCACGCGCGGCGAACGCAGAGCGTCGGCGGAGCTGGAACGGATGGGAAAGCTGCTCAGCAGGTTTTCGGGCACGTTTCGCGTGCCGTTCGAGGAAGAGGACGCGCTGGTCCGATGGACGATCCAGGGCGCGCTGAACGTCTGCGGCGGATGCGAGCGCTTCAAACAGTGCTGGAAGGACGCGGAAGCGATGCGGAAAGCCGTGATCCGTCTTGCAGCGGAAGCGGAGGAGGACCGGCGCGTATCGCCGGCGGAGCCGATCGACGCGGACTGCCCGCACGCGTCCGCGCTCTGCGCTTCCGTCCTGCTTTCGTATCGGCAGGCGCTCAGCCGGAACGCCGTCTGCCGCAGGGCGGACCGACAGGCAGAATTTGTGAACCGGCAGTTTGAAGGCGCGGGGGAAGCGCTCTGCGCCGAAGCCGCGCAGATGCGCAGCCGGTTCCGCGGCAGGGAAAGCGGAGAAAAGCGGATCGCCGACCGGCTGATCTCGTCTGGGTTTTCCGTGGGATCCGTCGATCTGTACGCCGCGGGGGATACGGAGATCGTTTCCGTTTCCCTGCGCGAGCCGCCTTTGAACGCGCGAAACGCCGTGAAGCGCGAAGCGGAGCGCGCATGCGGATTCCCCCTGCGAAACATCCGTACGACGGAGGACGGGGATTCCGTGACGTTTTTGTTTGAGCGGGACGCAAAGCTGCACGCATCGGCGCGTGTGTTCCGCATGCGGAGCGACGGTGCCGTCAGCGGCGACGCAACGGGCGAATGCCGCGTTCCGGGCGGCCGCGTCTGCTTTGCGCTTTCGGATGGGATGGGAAGAGGCGGGGCCGCGCGTACGGAAAGCGAATCGGCGATCCGGCTTCTGTTTCGTCTGCAGCGCGCCGGCATTCGGCGGGAACTGATCTGCGAGAACGTGAACCGGATGCTGCTTGCGCAGAACGAATCCGAAACGTATGCGACGCTCGACGCGGTCTCGATCGATCTGAACACCGGCGATGCGGAGTTTTTGAAATATGGCGCGCCGCCGTGCTTCCTGGTGCGCGGCGGGCGTGTAAAAAGCATTGAAGGCGAGGCGCTCCCGTGCGGGATCCTTGCGGAGGCGACGCCGAGCGTGATCCGGCTCCGGCTCAGGAAGGACGATCGGCTGATCTTCTGTTCGGACGGCGTGCAGGACGCGCTTCCGGAGGGAACGGCGCACGCGATCGCCGCGCTGAACGAACCGGATCCGGCGGAATCGGGCAGGCGTCTGCTGGCGCTTGCGGCGCGGAACGGGATCGCGGACGATATGACGGTCATGGTCATTCGGGTCGCATGAAACTCGCGATCGAACCGTTTCTGCTGGACAACACGCTGATGAATTTCTGCGTGTTTATGCTGACCGCCGCATGGCTCGGCGTGCGGATCCGCATCCTTCCGACGCTCGGAGCGAGCGCCGTCGGCGCGGTGTACGCGTTTCTGTCGCTGTTCGTTTTTCCCGTGCTGCGGACGCCGTTTCTGAAGCTGCCGTGTTTTCTGCTCGTTTCGCTGCCCCTGTTCCGACGCAGCGGTTCCGTGCTTACCGCGATCCCGTTTCTGCTGCTTTCGGCGGCGCTGACAGGCGGAACGGCGATGATGCTGACGCTGCTGTTCGGCGGCTCCGTCACCGCGGACGGCACGATGATCGGCACGGTTCCGCTTCGCGCGGCGCTCGCGTCGGCGGCAGCCGCGTCCGTACTGCCGCGCGGTATCCGGACGCTGCTGTCGATCCGCAGGCGGAATGCGTGCTTCACGACGGTCGAGATCCGGTTCCGCACGAAAAGACTCCGGCTGAAGGCGCTGATCGACAGCGGAAACCTGCTTACCGAACCGGTCAGCGGGCTTCCGGTGATGCTGATCGACGCTTCGCCCGAGCATCCCGTGCGTCCGATCCCGTACCGGAAGCTGACCGGCGAGGGCACGCTGCTCGGCGAGCGTCCGATCTCGGTCACGCTGCCGCAGTACGGCGGGGTAACGGCGGACTGCTACGTTGCGCGCGCGCCGGAACCGATCGGCTGCGCACAGGCGATCCTGCCGGAGCGTCTGTTACCGTATGAATGGAGGACAAAGGATGATTTCGTTTCTTCGGCGTATTTGGGTTCGCCTGCTCGTGCGGCTCGGCGTTTCACGACGCAGTATCTTATGGTACGTTCACACAAACGAGGGTCTTCCGCCGCCGCTCGACCCGGAGGAGGAAGCGCGCTGCATCGCGCTGGCGCCGACCGATAAAGAAGCAAAGGACAAACTGATCGTTCACAATCTCCGGCTCGTCGTCTATCTTGCGCGGAAATTCGAGAACACCGGTGTACAGACCGAGGACCTGATCAGCATCGGCACGATCGGATTGATCAAGGCCGTCGAAACGTTCAAGCCGGAGAAAAAGATCAAGCTTGCGACGTATGCGTCGAGGTGCATCGAAAACGAGATCCTGATGCATCTGCGCCGCACGACGAAGCTGAAACTGGAGGTCAGCTTCGAGGAGCCGCTGAACGTCGACTGGGACGGAAACGAGCTTCTGCTGTCCGACATTCTCGGTACGGATCCGGACGTCGTCAGCCGCGATATGGAAGACGAGGTCGAGCGCGAGCTGCTCCGAAAGGCGCTCGATAAGCTTTCGGACCGCGAGCGCAGCATCATCGATCTTCGGTTCGGCCTCAAAACGGGCGAGGGACAGACGCAGAAGCAGGTTGCCGACGCGATGGGCATCTCGCAAAGCTACATCAGCCGGCTGGAAAAACGGATCATGAAGCGTCTGAAGCGCGAGATCGTACGGATGCAGTCATGATTTTACGTACTGCTCCAGCTGTTTCAGCGCGCTCTTTTCAAGACGCGAGACCTGCGCCTGCGAGATCCCGATCTCCCTGGACACTTCGACCTGCGTTTTGCAGGCAAAATAGCGGAGCCTGAGGATTTTGCGGTCGCGTTCGCCGAGCCGCGCGATCCCTTCCCGCAGCGCGATGGAATCGACCCGCCGCGATTCGCTGTCCCGGGGATCGCTGATCTGGTCGAGAATGCACAGCGTGTCGTCGTCCGAACTGAACACGGGATCGTACAGGCTCACGGGATCCGCGATCGCGTCGAGCGCGAATACGACGTTCGCTTCGGAAATACCGAGCTCCTTTGCGATCTCGCCGACGGTCGGCTCGCGGGAAAGCGATTCCGTCAGCCGCAGCTTCGCCTGCATGGCGCGATAGGCCGTGTCGCGCAGGGAACGCGGCACGCGGACCGCGCTGTAATCGCGCAGATGCCGCCGGATCTCACCGGCGATCATCGGAACGGCGTATGTCGAAAACCGAACGTTCTGCTCAAGATCAAATCCGTCGACGGACTTGAGAAGCCCGATACAGCCGACCTGAAACAGATCGTCGGCCGGCTCGCCGCGGCCGGAGAACCGCTGCACGACCGACAGGACGAGCCTCAGGTTACAGCGGATAAACACCTCACGCGCCGCTTCGTCGCCGGATTTTGCCCGTTTCAGAAGCTCCCGCATCTCAGCCTGTCCGAGGCGGGGCAATCGGGACGTATCGAGCCCCGTGATCTCCACTTTCTGCAAAGCCGATCACCTCCGTCCGGTAGTCTGCCCGCGCGGACGGGCGTTCAAACGGGACCGGGGGATTTGACAGACTTTTCCAATCGTGGTACGATACGGAAAACGAAACGGGAGGCAGGGTGCATGAAGCGTTTACGGATCCTCATTGCGGCGGTCGTATGTCTCGCCTGCCTGTTCGCCTGTACCGGCGGACCGCAGAAGCAGGAGGCGGAGGCGTCGCCCGTCCCGTCGGCAGAGATCGAATCCGACGTGATCGCGATCGTAACGCCGCCGCCCACGGAGATCCCGACTCCGGCGCAGACGCCGGGCCCCACGCCGGAACCTACGCCGGAACCGACGCCCGACCCCACGCCGGAGCCTACCCCGGACCCGACGGTCCCTGCGTATACGGCGGAGGGCGATGCGTACACGATCGCATGGATGAGCGATCCGCAGCACTATTCCGAGGAGTTTCCGGAAAAGTATTACGCGATGACGGCGTTTTTGCGGGATCACCGCGAAGAGCTGCATCTGGCGTACATCATCAATACGGGAGACCTTGTGAACGACGCAGGGAAAAAGGACCAATGGGAGGTCGCCGACCGCGCGCAGGCGATGATCGAAGAGATCCCGAACGGCGTTCTTGCCGGCAATCACGACGTTCCGAACACGTATGGATACATCGAGTTCTGCAAATGGTTCGGCGAGAAACGCTATGCTGACAGACCGTGGTACGGCGGCTCGTACGAGGACAACCGCGGACACTACGATCTGCTCACGATCGGTCAGACCGACTATCTGTTCGTCTATATGGGCTTCGCGCCGGATGACGATGCGATCGAATGGGTCAGGAGCGTTTTCCGGCAGTATCCGGACCGCGTCGGCGTTCTGTGCCTGCACGATTACTACACGAAGACGCAGACGCTTTCCCAGGACGGAAAGAGATGGCACGATCAGGTCGTGAAAAAGATGCCGAACCTTTACATGGTTCTGTGCGGTCATAAATACGGGTCCTACTGTTTCCCGGAGTCGTTTGACGATGACAAAGACGGGCAGCCGGACCGTACGGTCTATCAGATGCTGTTCAATTACCAGGCAACGAAGCATGACGGGGGAGAGTCGTATCTCCGCCTGATCCGGATCGACGAAGCGGCCGGAACGATGCTGAATCTGACCTACTCGCCGCTGCTGGACGATTTCAACCGGTTTGACGATCCGGAGAACCGCGAGCAGTATTATGAGTTCGACGAACGGAACGAGGAGTTCACGCTTCCGCTTCCGTGGAAGACCGAACCGTAAAAAGCAATCAGCAAACAAACAAAAAAAGAAGCGGGATTCCGCTTCTTTTTGTTATATCCGATAAGCCTGGCGAACACGTCCGACGGGGGACGGAACAAACCCGTTTCCGAACGGAGAACGGGAAAGGTTCCGGATCAGCCGCGTCGATCAAAATAAGCTGCTGAGAAGGGTCGTCAGTTTCTTGAACCAGGTGTTCGTGCGGAGGCGCGAGCAGCGCTCGATCCGGCGATACAATTTCTTCAATTCGATAGCGTTCATCACAAGGTCTCCTTTCTTGTATCTGGTTAGAGTATAAAGGAGATTTGTGACGAAATTGACGGAAATTTGTGAAGGAAACACCAAAAAAGAGCAAGAAAAATATGAATAAGCCTTGAACAAATTATGAACATGGTGTAAAGTATAATGGGAGATTTTATGAACATCAGTATTTTTAACGATAATATTAAATAGAATAATCGGAATACCGCACATTCCGACTCGATACCGATCGCTTTGCTTTTTACGCCGATCCGCCGGAAAAAGACGGGACATAAAAAATCGGGAGGCGGCTGCCTCCCGAAGGATCCGGTGTGTTATGCGGTTTTACGCGGCGGAATGAAAGAACTTTTTGAAGCAGATCGGATAGATCCCGATGCCGACGAACGACATCAGGAAGTAACGGATCCCGTCAAAGATCGGGTTGGCGGGGAAGATCTTTTTGAATCCGAGCCAGATGCCGACGATGACCGCCATGCCGATCCAGAACTTGATGATCTGCTTCCACCAGACCGTTTCCGTTTCAAAACGCGTATACGCGTCGTCGAGCAGTTTTCCGGCCACCATACCGATCGCGGCGCCGAGCAGCTTCGCGGCGTCCTTCACGGCTTCCGCGTGCGTGGAAACGGCGCTTGCGTCCGCGCCTTCGCCGGGCTTTGCGAGCAGCAGATAAATGACCAGACAGACGCTGAGGCCGAGGCCGATGAACATAAACGTGTTCATGAGCCGGTTGTTGTCTTCGCGGCCCCGGAAGATCCCCTCAAATACGGCCATGACGATCACGCCGAGCAGAAGTCCCACGACGACGTCCAGCAGCGTATGCACGCCGAGATACATTCTGGAAAAGGCCACGAGAAGGATCAGAACGGCCGACACGGCGTACAGCCACTTCTTTTTGAAATACATCGCAAGCGCGCCGAGCGACAGGCAGGCGGTCATGGTATGTCCGCTCGGGAAGGAGAATCCCGTCGCGGCAGCCTTCGCGCTCTGCACGACGAGGGGATCGAAGTTCGGATCGAGCACCCAGGGCCGCGGGATCATAAACGTCGCCTTCAGGATCTGCTGCAGGAACGTTCCGATCATAAAGATGATCAGCAGACGGTATCCGTATTTCTTATTCAGACACCACACGAGCACGATCGCAATGACCAGGAAGCCCATCTCGTGACCGAGATAGGTCAGAACCGAGAAGACCGACGTCAGAAACGGCGAACGGATCCCCGCGATCGCGTAGAGCTGGGCGAGAAGCCATTGAAAAAACGGGGACAGGCCCGTCGCGGCAGCGGATTCCATCAACAGCATAGCAGTACCTCCTTTATTTCGATCCGAGAAGCGCAAGAACCTCCCGGCATTCGGACAGGGTGTTATAGGATACGGGGTCGGCGCCGGTGCGATTCGCCTGGCGGATCTCGACGGAGTTCGTTCCGTCCGTCCATACGATCGTATTGCCGTAGTCCGAAACGAAGTATGTTTCGCCGTCCTCCGTTTTCGAAACGTACGAATCGGAAAGCGACGCAGCGAGCGCGCCGCCGTCGTCGACACAGATCAGAAGTTCAAGATTGCAGGACGCCGTACGGAAATACGCGTTCCAGTTCCGTTCGGTCAGCACGATGCCATCCGGCGGCGTTTCGGGCGAAAGAACAAGCGAGATCGCCTCGTCGAACGACAGAACGTCCTCGACGCGGTAATCGTTCTTTTCCTGTCCGATCCGATACAGGAACGCGCCGTCGCTGCATTCGTACGCCGTATACGAAAAGGAATCGCTGCCGGACATGCCGGAGGCGTTTTTGAGCGTACAGACGACGCCGCGATCCTCGCGCGTTTCGATCGCGGACGCGGACGATGCGGGCGTTTTGTCGCTGCGTGTGATCTGGATACAGAACGCTTCGCCGTCCTTCTGATAGGCGAGAAAATAACGGATGCGGGAATACTCCGAGCCGTACCGTTCGCCGAGCGACCACAGGGCGGACTGCCGAAAGGCGGGTTCCGCGGGCTCGGCTGACGGATCGCCGGAACCGCCGCCGCATCCGGCAAGCAGGATCAGGACGAGGAACAGAAGCGTCAGACGGATTCGTCGGTTCATAAAAGACCTCTGGTTCATATGATTTCTGATTATACTACGAACGGAGGGAAAAGTCACGAAAAAAGTCATACGGCGCATGAGAGCGCCGGAAAACAAAAATCGCCGTGAACGGTGATCGTTCACGGCGACGTGGTCGAGGCGACTGGATTTGAACCAGCGGCCTTTTGGTCCCGAACCAAACGCGCTACCAAACTGCGCTACGCCTCGACATTGGAGCCAAAGAGGGGACTCGGACCCCTGACCTACGCATTACGAGTGCGTCG
>JAEEGL013814937.1_pt1 | contig 13706 bp, 14 predicted proteins | sample 9134231 | NCBI WGS metagenome assembly JAEEGL01 (sample SAMN16246548, study PRJNA631951) | gut metagenome | biome: gut microbiome; feature: rumen; material: fiber-attached | host: Bos | place: Iran: Karaj | collected 2018-10 | reverse complement strand
TTCAAGGCGCAGCTCGAGCGATACGACGACTTGGGCGACAAAGATGTCAAGGCGTTGAGCGACTACTCGTCACACACACGCTTTGCCGACCTAAAGGGCTTTGTCGTGTACAACGAAAAGGGTCAGGAGGTTGTGAACTTTGGCAAACACAAAGGAAAGGTACTTGAAGAAGTGCTGCAAATTGACCATGGCTATGCTGACTGGGTGCGTCGCTCCGACTTCCCGTCAAGCACCAAGCGCGTCTTTGAGTCCGTGCAACAACGCCTCAAAGAAAAAGAGTTAGAGGAGAAAAAAAGACTGCTCCTAACGAAGAATAACAAACTCACTTAACACAATGAGACTCAAACGCATTGTCACGCTGTGTCTGATGGCTGTCGCCTTTTTCTCGGTATGGGCAGATGAAGAAGGAACAGAACTGAAGTGCGAAGTCGAGGTCAACTCGAGCAAAGTACAAAATGTCAGCAAGGATGTGTTCAACACCTTGAAGGAGTCCATCACGCAGTATATCAACGACAACCGCTGGACTGACGCGCAATTTGCCGTCAACGAGAAAATCGAATGCAAAATGTTGTTTGTGGTCAATAAGTATGACCAGGCAACAGGCAAGATGGAGTGCGATCTCACCGTGCAGTCACAACGACCGGTCTATAACAGCAGCTATCTGACAACGCTCATCAATTTCAAGGACACCAAGGTTACCTTCGATTACCAGGAGGGCGACCAACTGGTATTCAATGAGCAGGATTGGGAAAGCAATCTTACCGCAATCCTCAATTTCTACGCCTACCTCATTCTAGCCATCGACTTTGACTCGTTCGCTCCCAATGGAGGAGAGCCGTATTTCGAGAAGGCAGCAAATGTGGTGCGCATGGCTCAGAGTACTGCAGAGACGGGTTGGAAAGCGTTCGAGGATCCCAAGAATCGCAGTGCGGTATTGTCGGCGTTTACCGACAAGGCGACCAGCTCAATACGGGAAATCTATTACAACTATCATCGCCTAGGACTGGACCAGATGGTGGTCAGTGTTGACAAAGGGCGAAAGACGGTCACCGAACAGCTGGCAAAGCTAAAGACTATCTACGATGCGCAGCCTATGAGCGTTTGCCTATCGATGTTCAAAGATGCCAAGCTTGACGAGCTTGTCAACATCTACAGCAAGGCTAATCAGACCGAGAAAGACGAGGTCTATGAAATGCTCAACCCCATCTATCCCGCCGAGCAAGAACGGCTCAACAAAATCAAAGCCCCGCCCGAACCATAGGAGTCCGAAATTCGGGTTCTCTGGCCTGAGTTTTTAGCTGGCCAGGCGTGCGATTCTCCATTCTCAATTCTCAATTGAAATAATTGCTCAAACGACTTTACATATCAAACTATGCGCTGATTGACCGGCTGGAAATCAACTTCCAGTCGGGCCTTACTATTGTTACCGGCGAGACCGGGGCGGGAAAGTCCATCCTGCTCGGAGCATTGTCGCTCATTTTGGGCGAACGCGCTGAAACGAAGGCCGTTCGTGACACCAGCCAAAAAACCATTGTCGAGGCAACGATGTCAATCTGTGGCTATGGCTTGCAACAGATGTTCGAACAAGCCGACATTGACTATGATGACGAGTGCATCATGCGTCGCGAGGTGGCACCCAACGGACGGTCAAGAGCCTTTGTCAACGATACCCCTGTCTCACTGGCATTTATGCGCGAGGTGGCGACGCACTTGGTCGACATCCACTCCCAACACAGCAACATGCTCCTGGCCGACCCACAGTTCCAACTAAGCATCATCGACAGTTTGGCAAACAATGCATCGCTCAGACAGCAGTATAACCAGAAATTCATCGAGTTTGAAAAAACACAACGACTGCTCAAGATAACCACCGAAGAGTACGAAAAGGAGAGGGCCGAAGAGGACTACATACGCTTCCAGCTCGACCAGTTAAAAGCAATGAACTTGCAGCCCGGTGAGGACGAACTACTGGAACAGGAGCAGCAACGGCTGAACAATATCACCGAAATCAAACAAAAGCTGTGGGAAGTTGACAATCTGCTCAACAATGAACAGATGTCGGTCATACAGAATCTGAAGCACATTGCAAACAATCTTCAGAGCGTAGAATGCTTGGTACCCGAACTGCAAGGCATGACTGAACGTGCCCAGGTGGCACTCATTGACATCAAAGACATGGCAGAGACCGTCAGCGATGCAATGGAGAATCTGCAGTCTGACCCCGAACAGCTTGAACGCGTTGAAAACCGCCTCAACGACATATATGACCTGGAGCGAAAACACCAAGTAGACACCGTGGACCAACTCATCGCCATCCAGCAGGACTTTGACAAACGGCTGAGAACTTTGGACAAAACCGATGAACAGCTGCGATTGCTCAAAGAACTGGTGGATTTCAATCGGACAAAAGCCGAAGTGCTTGCCAATAGATTGACCGACTCGCGCAAACAAGCGGCAAAGGTTTTCGAAAAGCAATTGGTAGACAAGGCCAAGGCGTTGGCACTGGCCAACCTGCGCTTTGAAGTCGTTTTCGGAGAGACCGACTTAATGCCCACTGGGTGTGACACGGTCGAATTTAACATGGCGTTCAACAAGAGCCAGCCTCTCATGCCAGTCAAGGACACTGCGTCGGGCGGCGAAATCTCACGCGTGATGCTGTGCATCAAGGCAATCATCGCCCAGCAGGTCAACCTGCCTACGCTTATCTTTGACGAGGTGGACACGGGCGTTAGTGGTGACACGGCGAGTCGCATGGGCGAGATGATGGGCGAGATTGCACAAAACATCCAAGTAATCGCTATCACCCATTTACCCCAAGTTGCGTCACACAGCAATCAACACCTCAAGGTATATAAAAGCGATAACGACGAGCGCACGCACACTTATGTTGACTCTCTAGACGATGAGCAGCACGTTATGGAGATTGCCCGCATGCTCAGCGGCCGCGATGTCAACCGGGCCGCCATCGAGAATGCGCGCGCGTTGATTAATCAGAACAAAGCAAATGACTGAAAAGAACGAACAATATATCTACGGCATCCATGCGGTGCTTGAGGCCATCGAGGCTGGCAAGGAAATCGACCGACTGCTTGTCAAGAAAGACTTGAGCAGCCAACTGGCACACGATGTGCTCGACGCTGCCCGCGCTCATGACGTGCCTGTGCAGCGTGTGCCCGTCGAGCGCATCAACCGCATTACCCGCAAGAACCACCAGGGTGTCATCGCCATGCTTGCTGCAGTGACATATTATAGAGTTGAGCAAATCGTGCCGATGCTCTTTGAGCAAGGAGACAATCCGTTTCTTGTGGTCCTTGACGGCGTGACCGACGTGCGCAACTTCGGGGCCATCGCCCGGACATGCGATTGTGCAGGAGTCAATGCCATTCTCCTGCCTGAACGCGGAAGCGTTTCGGTGGGTCCCGACGCGCTAAAAACGTCGGCGGGAGCGCTCAACTATGTGCCTGTCTGCCGCGAGCGCAATTTGGCAGAGGCGCTGCGTTACCTCAAAAACTCGGGCTTTACCATCGTCGGCACCAGCGATAAGAATGCCTGCAATTACACACAGGCAGACTATACCGCTCCTGTGGCTGTCGTCCTTGGAGCAGAGGACAAGGGCATTTCGCCCGAAGTCATGCAACTTTGCGACAAGCGGGTGGTCATTCCCGAGTTTGGACACATCAACTCGCTCAATGTGTCGGTCGCGGGGGGCATCATCATGTACGAAGTGGTGCGGCAAAGGCTCAATGACAATCAAATTGTGCAATGAACTTGCCCGTATCACCCTTTTTCTGTATCTTTGCACTTTCAAATCATTTAATGACATGATAAACCGAGTACTCATACGGGTAAAAGTGGTGCAGATGCTCTATAGCTATCTGCTCACTCGTCCCGAACGCACTTTTAAACAGGCACTTAAAGACTTGCAAGTCAGTTTCGAGAAGTCTTATGACCTCTATCTCTATCTAATCAAATTGATTCCTGACCTGACTTATCTCGAAGAACGACGACTGGACGACGCCAAGCACAAGTTCTTGCCAACAGAGGAAGACTTGCATCCCAACACACGCTTTGTTGACAATGCGTTAGTCCAGGCCATCAATAATAATCCGCAGGTCGAGAAACTCTTTCGCGACCACGATGTTTCGTGGAGCGATGACCCCATCTTCATGCGGCTTATGCTTGACAAGGTGCTTAACAGTGACATCTACAAACAGTACATGCAGATGCCCGCTACCGATCTCGAGAGTGATACCGAATTGTGGCGACAGTTGTTGCGCAAGGTAATCATCGAGGATGAAGACATGGAGGACCAACTGCAGAACCGTTCGCTATACCTCAGCAGCGAGGACTTGGAGATGATGGGGCAGTTCGCCATCAAGTCGCTTACAAAGATTGCTATGGGAGAGGACGAACCCATCAGACCCATGTTCAAAGACCAAGAAGACAGTGTCTTCGGCGAGGAACTTTTCTCCAAGACAATCCGAGACATGGATGACAACAATGTCCTTATCGACAGCTGCATCCGTTCAGAGAAATGGGATCGAAACCGTGTCGCTCTCATGGATCGAATCATCATGTGTGCTGCCATCACTGAGTTCAAGTGCTTTGATAAAATCCCTATCGCCGCCACACTGAACGAATACATCGAACTGGCAAAGATTTTCAGCACGCCCAACAGCGGGCAGTTTGTCAATGGTGTCCTCAATGCAGTCGCTGATGAACTCCGAACCCGCGGACGCATCAATAAATAGGCTTTAGACTTTAGGCTTTAGACTTGAAGATTCTCAATTCTTAATTCTCAATTCTCAATTCTTAATTAATAAGATTATGCTCAACAATTTCATTCTATTGCAAGCCGCTAGCGGTGGCGATACCGCAGCCGGAGGAGGCATGACTAGCCTCATCATGATTGTACTGCTCATCGTCATTTTCTACTTTTTCATGATTCGCCCTCAATCGCAGAAACAGAAAAAAATCAACGAGTTCCGTAAAGGACTCGAAAAGGGCGACAAGGTGATGACTGCAGGTGGCATCTATGGCAAGATTCGTGAGGTCAAGGAAAACACCATTATCCTGGAAATCACGAAGGGTGTCGAAATCACAATCGACAAGAATTCGGTTTATCAGTCTGCACAAGATGTCGCTGAGACTGGTGCCGATCCTGCACAAAACAATAAGTAGTCGTTAGTGTCCGCACTGAAACAACGGTTCAAACTGTGGTGGGAAAGCCTTTCCACCAATGACATCAAGTCGAGCAAGTCGAGGTCGATATTGCTCTACTTGGGTTTTGTGCTCATTTCTGCCATACTCTGGTGCTTCCTCACATTCAACAACATTTTCACCATCGACATGCAGATGCCGGTGCGCGTGACAGGGAAACCCGACAATGTGAGATTTCTAACCAACGTCCCTGACACTATCACCGTCTCGGTCAACGACAAAGGCTCGGCATTTGTCAAGTACATGTTCAAGCCAACACCTGTGATTGAACTGCGCTTTACCGACTATGCCTCGGCCGACGGAGCGTTCAAGGTCGATGCCGCGCATCTTAAGAAATTGATTCTGCGCCAATTGTCCAGAGGAACAACTGTGGCATCGGTACTGCCTGACAATATCAATGCCAAATATACCGATGGACCGGGTAAGAAAGTGCCGGTGGTTGTGGATATCGAGGTGGAACCCGAACTACTCTATATGCAAAATGGGCCTATTACCAAGAGCGTCGATTCGGTTATGGTATATGGCGACCAGAAGACACTGGCCGAGATTACCGAGGTGTATACTTACCATATCAAGGCAGACAAACTGACCGACACGCTCTACCGTAAGGTGTCGATAGCGCCTTTGCGCGGTGCAGTGGTCGAGCCTCGTTCCATTGAGGTAGTGGTGCCTATTGAGAAGATGGTGAGCCAACGCCAAAAAGTACAAATTGCAGTGCGAAATACCCCACCTGGCGTCAAGGTCATTGTCTTCCCGTCGAGCGTCGAGGTGTCCTATCGGGCACCCATGAGCACACCGAAACGACAGGCCGAGGTTACCGTAGTAGTTGACTACAATGCCATAGACGCAAGTAACACCAATAAGGTGGCACTGCAAATAGGAGAGGCACCAGCAGTATATACCGACTTCAAACTCTCGGTAGACAGTGTGGAGTATATCATAGAAAAGCAACGGATGCCATGAGGCGTGTCATCATCACTGGCGGTATAGGAAGCGGGAAGAGCATGGTCTCGCTGATGTTACGGGTCATGGGATATCCAGTCTACGACTGTGATTTCCAGGCGATGCGGCTGATACACGAGGACGAGCAGTTGAGATGTGAAATCATCTCTTTGCTCGGTCCACAAGCCTATGATGCCCAGGGATGTTACAACCGCCAGTGGGTCAGCGAACAGGTGTTTGCCAACCCCGACCTGCTGAAACGCCTCAACGCCTGCGTTCACCCCGCAGTGGTTCGTGACATAGAGCGATGGGCCGAGCGGCAGAGCAGTGATCATATTTTTATTGAGACGGCACTGCTCAGGCAAAGCGGACTCATCGTCATGACCGATGACATATGGCGTGTTACCTCGCCCGAACCGCTACGCATAGCACGTGTTCAGCGCCGCAGTGCCCTCACCGAGCAACAGGTCAGGCAACGCATTATTGCCCAACAGCAGCGCGAGGAGTCTTATCCCGACGAGCATGTCCTCGTCAACGATGAGCGCGAACCCTTACTCCCGCAAATACTACATTTAATCACGAATGAAGAATAATCTAGTGTTTCTAGTTCATCTAGTACCTCTAGTAAAAAACAATAATAACAAATAAGTAAGATGTTAAAAGAAATCCTTTCAATCGCAGGGAAACCTGGACTTTACAAGATGATCTCCTACGGCAAGAGCATGCTCGTAGTCGAGAATCTGGATACGAAAAAACGCATCCCGGCCTATTCGCGCGACCGCATCGTCTCGCTGGGCGATATTGCCATTTACACTACCGAAGAGGAAGTGCCTCTGGGCAAAGTGCTCGAAGCAATCCGGGACAAGTATGAGGCAAAGCCCCTCGACCTGGAGAAATACAAGACCGACGACCAACTCGACGCCTTCTTCAAGGAAGTGCTTCCCACCTACGATGAGGAGCGGGTCTACAAGAGCGACATCCGCAAACTCATGGGCTGGTACAACCTCCTAATCAACGCTGGAATCGCCGATTATTCCAAGAAAGAGGAGGAAGAAAAAGAGGATAAGGAATAAAACGAAAAAAAATAAGGGTGTGGCCATTGTCAAACCGAGACATATCATTGCCTTGTTGCTGGTGTTGACACTGGCCACTACTTCTTGCCGCACAAAGAAGGAGGCTTATACGCCGAGAACTTCGACATCGTCCATTTCAGGTGATGACCGGGGCAATACCAATGCCAAATGGAAAGCACTGGACATCAAACTGACACGCCACGACAACAAGGCACTCTACCACGAACTGAAGGAGTGGCTGGGAACACCATACAAATACGCCAAAAGTGACAAGGGTAGGGGAACAGACTGCTCGGGAATGGTCATGGAGGTGTACAAAAAGGTGTTTGACATCAAACTCGAACGGAACTCCGCAAAAATCTTCGAGAAGAATTGCAAGGAAATCGGCCGACATCGTCTCAATGAAGCAGACTTGGTTTTCTTCAACAACGGCAAGAGTGACCACATCACCCATGTGGGCATCTACCTAAAGGACGGTTACTTTGTCCACGCCTCCTCATCGCGCGGCGTCATCGTCAGTCACCTCACCGAGAAATACTACGACACCCATTTCCAATGCGCCGGCCGCGTCAAGCACTGATAACTGAAAACTGACAACTGATAACTAAGAAAGGATGCCAAATGGCATCCTTTCTTGTAGCGGGACTGAGAATTGAACTCAGGACCTCCGGGTTATGAATCCGACGCTCTAACCATCTGAGCTATCCCGCCGCTCCATGCAAAACGTCTCTGTCACGTTTGCGGCTGCAAAGGTACTGCTTTTTTTTGAACTGCAAAACAAAATAACGCTTTTTTCGACAAAAAAGTGCTTTTTTTGCCTGTTTCAGCGCTGCAGTGCGCGTTATCTGCGCAACATTGCTTGGATCTGAGCATCTAGTTCGCTCTCGGAAGACAAACCGATGCAAGCGTCAACCACTCCTGCGGGAGTGATGAAGAATAGGGTAGGGATGGACTCTACCTGGAACGCCTGGGCTAGGTCGGACTCCTCATCGACATCAATGCGCAGGAAAGTCACACGACCCTGGTACTTCGTCTCCAATTCCTCAAGAATCGGAGCCAACTGTTTGCACGGCCCGCACCAAGTGGCATAAAAGTCAACCACCGTAGGGCCGCTCACCGGAATCAGGTCCTGCGGAATGGGAGGCTGCAAATCGTTGGCAGCCCGGTCGGCCGATGCAGCCTGCTCATTAACCGTAGGCAGGTCACCAATGCCATGTGGCTTCGGCTTCTCATTGCAGCCGCAAAGCATCACCAACAGAAACCCGCATAGTAACAGCATTTTTTTCATGAGATAGTAGCACCTTAAATTCTTAATTTTTAATTCTAAATCATCTCAATTCTCCGCGGCCTTGGCGGGTCACCTCGGGCTCGTCGCCCGTGCAGTCGACCACCGTAGACGGAATCATTGACCCGCGACCGGCATCAATCACGATGTCGACCTCGTTGTCGAACGCCTCGGCAATCAGACCGGGTTCGCAGCGGTAGTCCTCGTCATCGCCAGGCACCGAGGTAGTCAGGATAGGACGCCCCAAGGCACGAACGATGCTCAACGCTATCTCGTTGTCAGGGATGCGGATGCCCACCGTGCGACGACCCTTGAATGCCTTGGGCAACTTGCTCATCGCCGGAAAGATGAATGTGAACGGCCCGGGAAGGTTTGACTTAATCATGCGGAATTGGGTGTTGTCAAACTTGGCATATTGCGACACCTCGCTGATGTCGGCGCAGATAATCGACAGATTGGTCTTTGCCGATTTCATCTCCTTCAGCGAGCAGATGCGCTCAATGGCCGGGTTGTTCATCGCGTCACAGCCCAGCGCATAGACCGTATCGGTGGGGTAGACGATGATGCCACCGTCCATCAGGCAATCAACCACCTCGGCAATATGTCGCTGGTTGATATTCGTTGCCATCATTTCTAATATTCGTGCCATATTGAGTTGTAAGTTATCAGTTTTCAGGTCCCCCTAAATCCCCCTAAAGGGGGACTTCAAGTTTGGCTATGCGTGCATTGATTTCGCTGGCTTGGGCGTATTTCTCAAGCAACTGCACCATCCAGTCGACGGTCTCCTGCATGGGCATCTCCTCGCCGAAGCCGTTGATGCAAATCTGCACATGTGTCGTGTCGAGCGTGAACTTGGTACGCTCCTCATCGCTCGTCGGTGTGGCGATGCCGCCCTCGGAGTCGCGCCACACGGGCATTCCCTCGATGTTCAGTTCGCCGCGCCCGATGCCGTGGTACAATTCTCCCGCGCGGCCCACGCCCATCTCAATCGACGACCCGACAATCTTGTCAGCGTCGAGCCCGCTGATGGGATAGCCGCTCACGAGCGACACCAGGTTCACCACGTCGATCAGCGCGGTCAGGCGGTATAGGCCCAGCCCCTTGATGATGCGTCGGCACAGCTGCTCGCTCGCCACACGGTAACGGCCTGGGTCCTTACCCAATGCCTTGTAGAGGCGGCGTGTCGCGGCAATCGCGGGACGCTGGTTCACGGCCAGCAGCTCGTAACTGGCGGCGATGCGGGCGGCAGCGGTTTCTATCTCGCTCCACAGCTCGTCGCTCGTCGCGCTGTTCACTACCCGTGCCGATACCAGTCCTACCTGTAAGCCAGGGCAATGCCTCACTATCTCGTCCGAGAATTTGACTTCAATCATTTCGCTAGATATTATCGATTGGCAAAGGTAATACTTTTTTAATTAAGAATTATGAATTAAGAATTAAGAATTTTCAGTTTCGAGGCTCATTCGTCGTTTTCAAAACCACAATAGTCATCATACGTGCACTTTTTCAAAAAAAAGATGTAGGGACGCGGCTCCAGCCACGTCCGCATCAGGCGGTTGGCGCGGATGTGCCACGAATGGCAAAATGGGAAAACCGGTTCGTCGGTAAAAAATGGCTATTTGTCTATAACTGGCCTGACGAGCCAATAAATGGGATGCAATGGCATAGGTTTTGCTAATTAAAGTATGCAAACCACGTCAAACAATAAAAATGTTTAAAAATGACCCTTGTTGACGCTTTTTTGCAGCAAAACCGCTTGCCATTCCAAAAGGAATGAGTAACTTGGCAACGAATTTGGAAAAGACCCTTTAAACTTTTGGTTTAGCCAGTAGTCAAAGGGATGTGTTAGTATGATTTATTTTAAATTTTAACAATATGAAATCGAGAGTTTTATCACTGATGGGTGTCCTGGCACTTTGTGCCGGCACCGTAATCCAAGCACAGGATTATGATGACATTTACTACGATGGCTCAAGCAAGGCCACCGAAGTAAAGCAGGAGACCAAGAAGGTGGAAACCGTAAAGACTCGCACGCAGGTGCCCACCAGTTACAAGGTCACTGTGGAGAAAAATTATCAGACTGACCGTGATGTCGACGAGTATAACCGTCGCGGAGGCATCTACAGCCAGCCGGATAACGACACGCTCTATCTGGATGCACCCGATGATGGAAGCATGTTCGGCAACACACAGCGCATTGAGCGCTTCTATAACCCCGACATCGTCGTTCTCAGTGACGATGACGAGTTGGTCGAGCTGTACTATGACAACGCTCCGTCAGTCAATCTAGTCATCGGAACGAACTATGGATACACGCCGCGCGTAGGGTGGGGCTTCGGCTATGGCAACTACTGGCCCTATTATACCTACGACCCGTTCTACGATCCGTTCTATGACCTGTATTACACGGGTTGGTATGGCTGGAGCCGTCCCTATTACAGCTGGTACGGCTATTACGGCTGGAGTCGTCCTTACTGGCACTACACCTGGGGCTGGGGTGGACACTACGGCTGGGGATGGGATTATGGCTGGTATGGCTACCGTCCCTATGGTCACCACTGGGGATACAACCCAGGCTGGGGCGGTCACTGGACCAACAACAATGGTCGTTGGCACGGCCGTCATGGAAACCGTCTGCCGGGTGACAACCGCAGTCTGCTCAGCGGCTCACGTCGTGGCGCAGGCAACTCGGCCAGCACACGCAGCCTGCGAGGCGCCAATGGCAACACCCGCATGGGTGCCGGCACTATCAACAATGGCCGCACGCGTCCCAGCACCATGTCAGGCGGCGGCGTGACCACCGGTCGCACACGTCCCAGCAGCGCTGTGGGCAACATCAACCGTGGCAACACCAGCGGCGGTGGCTACAGCGGCGGCAGCGTTCGCAGTCGTGGCACCAGCTCGTCGGGCTACAGCGGTCCATCGACACGCAGCGGCAGCAGCAGCGGTCGCAGCTACTCACCCAGCAGCTCATCACGCAGCTACAGCGGCAGCAGCTATGGAGGCAGCTCGCGCAGCAGCGGCAGCAGCTACGGTGGCAGCTCACGCAGTTATGGCGGCAGCAGCGGTGGCTACAGCAGTGGCGGCAGCTCACACGGCAGCAGCGGCGGTGGCTCGCACGGCGGTGGCGGCGGAGGTCGCAGACACTAAAACAATGCACAATGCAAGTCCCCCTAAATCCCCCTGAAGGGGGACTTGCCTTATCCCTTGAGAAACAAACATGTAAGTTCCCCCTTTAGGGGGCTAGGGGGACATTAATTCTCAATTCTTATAAACACAATGAAAAAAATCTTTCTGGGCTTTGCCTTGATGACTGCAATGGCAGCCGTAGCACAGCCACCCCAAAACGAATATGCGTTCGACAACCTGCGACTGTCGCAGACCGAACTGCGCGGAACGTCACGCTTCCAGTCGATGGCCGGTGCCTTCGGCGCATTGGGCGGAGACCTCTCCTCGCTTAATCAGAACCCCGCCGGTATCGGCGTGTACCGTAGCAGCGACGTGGGCATCACGCTTAGCCTGGACCTGAACAGCGCAAAGACACCCAGCCTCACTGAAAACCAGACTCGATTCAATGTCAACAACGTTGGCTATGTCGGTGCTGTGAAGTTTGGCGAGAACAACAACTTTAACTGGGGCATCAGCTATAACCGCTTGATGGACTTTAACCGTCGCTACCGTGGTGCTGGCGAATTGACAACGAGCATCACCAACTACCTTGCCGACAAGATGATGGCCAAGGAGATTTATGCCGAAGACATGCTTGTCAACGATCCGTTCTCTAATAGTGTAGCCGACTGGAACCATGTCCTGGCCTTCGACAACTACCTGGTCATCCCTACCAACTATGAGGGCAGCCAGTTTGCAGGGCTTGGATTCAATGGTGTCACTGCATTGGGTGAGTATGACATGGACGAGCGCGGACGAGTCGATGAGTTTGCCATCAACTTTGGCGGTTGCATTGCCAACACCCTCTTCTGGGGAGTGGGACTCGGCATCACCGACATGAAATATGAGTACAACCAGTATTATGGTGAGTCGTTGGGCAACACCGAAGTCTATGATGCACCTGATGACCCCGAAGCAGTGTTGGTCGATGGCAACATGGATCTGGGCTTCACCAACTGGTCTGAGACCAAGGGCACGGGGTATAACCTCAAGTTGGGTGTCATTGTCAAGCCCATCAACGAGTTGCGTTTCGGCTTGGCGTTCCACACGCCCACCTATTATAAGTTGACCGACCGCTTCAGCCAGGGACTGAACACCGCGTTCTATCCCCTGAATGGCACATCCTACACCCTGCAGGACGGTACCGATGTCTATCGCATGGACTACGATCTGCGCACCCCGTGGCGCTTTATCGGTAGTGTGGCAACGGTGATAGGCAGTAAGGCCATCCTCAGTGCCGACTATGAGTATGTGGCAACCGACAACATTCGCGTGAAGGACGACTGGGAAGGTGACTACAACCACTTCACCGAGAACAAGTACACCACCGAGGATGTAAAGGCTTATCTGCAAGGTCAGCACATCATTCGCTTGGGTGGCGAGTATCGCATCAATCCCAGCTGGAGCCTCCGCGCTGGTTACTCTTACCAAACGGGTGCAGCCAAGAACGACGTCAAGGAAGACAAGGTTGACGTGAATGTATGTGGCATCAGTACAGCCTACACCTACGACCTGAGCACGCAGTACATGACTGCCGGTGTGGGTTACCGTCACAATCACTTCTACCTCGACTTGGCTTATGTGCACAAGTATCGCAACAGCAACTACCATGTGTTCCCTGGTATCAACGACTTGCCCACCGTCTATGACGAGGTGAAGGACCACAACAACCGCATTTCGGCAACCATCGGATTCCGCTTCTGAACTGGCTTTAAGATTCTATTCATAAACGTGATTTGCAGTGTTCTCAGTGATTGAGCGCACTGCTTTTTTTATGGTTCGTCCCTAGCCACCACCCAAGTGGGGGAAATGAGGTCGAAAATAAACTTAAAACAGCAAAACAAGTCAAAAAAATGAGGTAAGTAGCGTTTTTTAGGGCTGAGTTGCAATTTTTTTTGTAATTTTGCAGTTTCAAAACGCTAGGACTATTATTATATGCTTGATTTGCTGTTTGAAACGAGCTGGGAGGTATGTAACAAGGTCGGTGGCATTTATGCCGTATTATCGACCAAGGCTAA
>JAEEGL011653786.1_pt1 | contig 13706 bp, 11 predicted proteins | sample 9134231 | NCBI WGS metagenome assembly JAEEGL01 (sample SAMN16246548, study PRJNA631951) | gut metagenome | biome: gut microbiome; feature: rumen; material: fiber-attached | host: Bos | place: Iran: Karaj | collected 2018-10 | reverse complement strand
CTTTGCGGTCCTCTCCTCGGCCATCCTCTGGAGGCTCTTTCCGACGGTGATCTGGTTGATCCCTTTCCTCTTGGCCCTCCTTCCGGTCACGATGGCTCTCTTGCGGAAGCTTCCCTTCCTGACCCTGGCCCTAACCACGACGTAGCCCTGCTTGGCCTTGTATCCGAGCGTCCTGGCCCTGTCCAGGCGGGTGGGCCTCTCGACGCGGCAGAAGTTCTCCTCCTTCCTCCACATGATGCGGCGCTCGTAGTTGAGCTCCTTGAGGTAGGATTTGCTGGGAACCTCCCAGGCCTCGGCTATGTAGCTGTACATGCTCCTCCCGTTGACCGGGCGTGTCTCCTGAGTCTCTTCGCTCATTTGTATCACCTTTACGGATTCGCCTCTCGGTACATTTCCGTTCGCGGAACAAACGTCCCGCATCCACGCCGAAGTATGCGCCGTATATAAAGCCGTCGCAGGAACTCGTCGAGGCTCTTGACTTTCGGCTTGGGCTTCCTTGAACGCTGGCCTCCGCTCCCGACGTCCCCGAAGGAGAACAGGGTGGCCTGCTGGTTCCCCAGCATGAGGTCCTTCTCGCTCCATCCGAAGACCTCGGTGATGCGGGACGCGGTCTGGGCTATGCGCTCGGCATAGTACTTGTAGTCGGGCTTCGCCTTGAACGGGGCTCCGCTAACGTAAGGCTCGACCTTCTGGGGGCTGCTCTTGCCGTCCGTAACGATCCACGACACCTTCATGCCGGGTATGAACTCGTACCCCATCTCGATCATCTTCTTCGCGGCCTGGACGTTAGCCATGCGGTCGGGGTTCTCGTAGGCGTCAAGACCTTTGCACGTCCTGGATATCACCAGGCTCTCCAGCGGCACGTTGCCTGAGACGGTGTTCTGGACGGTGCGGCGAACGGTCTCGAGCGCGGCGTCGTTCTCCTCCGCGAGGATCTTCTCGAACAGCCCCGAGAGCAGGTCGCTCTGCAGGTCGAAGGAGTCGGAGCGGCGCATCTCGTACCCTCTGACGAGGAGCTCGTCGGAGACGGCCGGCCAGACCACCTTCCCCACGTACCTCTTCTTCATCCCGTGGGTGAACATGGGCTCCAGCAGCTTCTCGAACTCCAGGATCCCCCCGTCCTTGGAGAACCTGTCTGCCATGGCGTTCCCGAATTTAACCGACCCCTCCAGGTCGTGCTCCGGGGACTGCATGAAGACCGAGTCCGTGTCGGAGTAGATGACCGGGACCCCCTCGGCCTCGACCTCCTCTATTATCCCTTTGACGTTGGCCCTGGCGAAGGACGTTATGGCGGACCCGATGCTCTTGTCTGTGAAGCGGTAGAACGACGAGGCGAACACGCCGTAGAACGTGTTCATAAGGACCTTGACGGCAGCCTGGAGCCCGTCCAGGTACCTCCTCTCGTGCTCGTCGGAGGTCTCTTTCATTTTCTTTTTGATGGAGTCCCTCTCGTCCATCAGATCCGAGAGGAGCCTCGGCAGGAGCCCGACCCTCCTCTCCTTGGACATGAACCTGGTGCCGGTGGGGCTCTTGATCTCCCCGTCCGGGGACAGGGTGGTGAAGCATATGTTCTTGGAGATTATCAGCGAAGGGTACATCGACTTGAAGTCTAGGACGCACACCCAGTGGTACAGCCCCGGGTTCATGCTGTGCACGTATCCCCCCTCTATCTGCTCCGACGCGGAGGTGCGGACCCCCATGGGAGGGACGCCCACCTTCTCCCTGTCGGCCATGCGTATCAGCAGGGAGTCCACCAGCTGCGACGACCCCGAGGTCAGGACGTCCTCCAGAGTCAGCTTGGAGACCGTGGACAGGTCCATCCCCTTGCGGAGGGTCCCGACCTCCAGCAGTATGCGCAGGGACAGCTCGGCGTCCTTGACGCAGTACTCCAGGACCTTCTCCCTGTCGTTCGCCCATTCCGAGTCCATGCGCTTGGGGTCCACGTCCAGCTTCTGCTCCCCCAGGACCAGCATTGACACGGCGTTGAGGGTCTCCTGCTTCGGCCTCAGCTCCCTCCTCACCGCCCACCAGGCGTCGCAGACCACGCGGCCCTTGACCCTCCAGAACCTGTCGCCGACCAGCCTGGGCTGGCTGCCGTCCCTCCCCCAGGGCATGGCGTCCTTCATCCTGTTGGCCTTCGCCCTCTCGTCTATCTTCCTGATGTCGTAGTTGTCGATGTTGTACCCGGAGATGACGTCGGGGTCCTCCTTCCGTATGAGGTCTGAGAACGCCGACACGATCTCCGTCTCGGAGCCGACTATGGGCTCGCAGGCGCGGAGGCCTCCCCTGTCGGAGACCACGGAGCATATCGTCAGGAGGTTCCCGTGCTCGACGCTGTTCTCGATGTCGAACGACAGGACCTTCAGCCCAGGGTCGAACGGCTCTATGTTCTCGAAGGACTCCATCAGGATGACGGCGTCGGTACCGTACGGCTTGTCTACAGGGGTCCCGGAGACCCTTATGCAGGCGCCCATGTCTTCGTCGTAGAAGAAGCGGTGGTGATGCGGGATGTCGCCGGCGAGGATGCGGTTGGTCCTCTTGATCTTGGCCTTCCATTCCGTCATCCTGCGGGGGCCGTCGAACTCGATCCTGAGGACGTCGTGCTCCTCGGACTTGTAGAGGAGTCTGTCCCTCTTCACGGACGTGACTCCCTCGGCCTTGGAGAGGGCCTCCTCGAGCCCGGGCGCGGGGTCAACGGCGAAGAAGTACGGCCTGAAGCCCCGGTACAGGACGGTCACCGACCTCCCGTCGCGGGACCTTCCGAAGAGCTCTATGACAGACTCTTCCCCTTCTTGCGTGAAGGAGGAGCTTATCAGCCTCAGGTCGTACGTCTCCATGGGGATCACTTGTTGGCGACTATCCTGATCACGTCCCCGTCCTGGAGCTCGTAGTCGGCCCCGACGGTGCGCTTGGTGCGGGCGTTGACCGCCCTGATGAACTTGTCCCCCAGGTCGGTGTGGATCTTGTAGGCGAGGTCCTTCGCGGTCGACCCTCTGGGAAGCAGGAACGCGTCCGGGAGCACCCTTCCGAAGTGGTCGGTGAACTTGTTCTCGTCCTCCACCGGGTACACGGCGATGAGGCCGAGGACGTCGAAGGCTGCCTTCTCGATGCATTGCTGGACCCCGGTTCCGCCGTACTTCTGCATGTTCGCCTTCATGTAGTCCAAGGCTTTCCTCTGGGCCTCGCTCATAGCCTTGCCCTCGGCGACGGAGAACGTCTTGTCTCCCGGAGTATACTTCACGATCCCGGCCGCGGCCGCCTTCTTTAGGGCGAGCTCCGTCTCCGCCATGGTCGGCACGCAGGCCTCGTTGACCGCCTGGACCTTCTCCATGTAGCCTTCGGGGGCGATGTCCGCCTTGTTCATGGCGGCGATCATCGGCTTGGACCTGCTCCTTATCTCGGAGCACAGGGCCAGGAGGGAGTCGTCGTCCCACTTGGTGGGGTCCTCGGGGAGGGGGACGGCTTTCAGGGCCTCTTTCACTTGGGACTCGGTGACGTTCAGCCCGGCGAGCCTCTCGTGGAGGATGGCCTCGGGCTTGCTGCCTTGCATCTTCGCCTGCCTGGCGATCTTGGAGAACCCGTTCTTGATGATCTCCCTCATCCAGTACTCTATCTCCCTCCTGAGGAACAGGACGTCCTCGGCGGGGTCGTGGGACCCGGGTTTCACCGGCACCCCCTCGATGTCGGTGGACCCGCTGACGTCCACCACGTTGATCAGCGCGTCGGCCTGCCTCAGGTCGTCCAGGAACTGGTTCCCCAGGCCCTTGCCTTGCCAGGCGTCCGGCACCAGGCCGGCGACGTCCAGGAGCTCCACGGGGATCATGCGGGTCCCGTCCACGCATAGCGAGTTGTGAGGCGTGCAGGTCACGCCCAGGTCCTTGCAGGGGCACGGCGCGCGGACGTATGCCACGCCCTTGTTGGGCTCTATCGTCGTGAACGGATAGTTGGCTATCTCGACGGGGGCCATCGTCGCGGCCCCGAAGAAGGTCGATTTACCGACGTTCGGCTTCCCCACTATTCCTATCTGCATGAAATCGGCCGTATAACGGGCGCATAGGATTAGTCTTTTGTCACGCCCGAGTACACCGCGTCGGCCAGCTCCCCTATCTCCGACGGGCGCAGGTCCTCTATCCTGTCGTCCACGTAGGGTATGCCGTCCTTGGAGCCTATGAGCCCGGCGGATTTCAGAGAGGTGCCTATCTTCTTCCTGCGGTGGCTGAAGGCGACCTCGGTGACTTTGAAGAACGTCCTCTCGTCCAGGACTTCGAACGGGGCCTTCCTGGGGGTGATCCTGACCAGGGCGGAGTCCACCTTCGGGCGGGGGTTGAACCTGGACGCCGGCACGGTCTCCATGACCTCGCACTCGGCGCGATAGAAGACGTTCACGGTGAGGCGGGAGTACTCGGTGCTTCCGACGTCCGCGGTCATCCTGTCGGCGAACTCCTTCTGGACCATCACCACCCCGGTCCTGAACTCGCATTCCAGGAGTTTGAATATTATCGGGGTGGAGACGCTGTAAGGCAGGTTGCTGACGAAGACGTCGAACTCCGGGAACGGGACCTTGACCGCGTCTCCGCGTATGAGCCTGAGGCGGTTCCCGTATTCCCTGTCTATGAAGTCGGCCAGCTTCTCGTCTATCTCGATGCAGGTGACGTCGTCCGACGCTTCTACCAGGCGGGACGTGAGGATCCCGAGCCCGGGGCCGACCTCCAGGACCTTGTCTCCCTTCTTGATTCCGGCATATCCCACGTGCCGGTCGGCGACGCGGCCGTCGGTGAGGAAGTTCTGGCCCTTGCTCTTCTTGGGGACGACTCCCGTCTCGGAGATCAGCCGCCCGGTCTCTCCGCTCATTTGGACACGAAAAGGTAGCGCTTGAGGTCAGGGCTCTCGATCTCCTCGATGATGCGCCTGGCTATGAGCTTCTCGGGGACCTTTATCTTGGCCCTCTCGGTGAGGTCTGCGAAGCTCTCGAACTTCGCCTTCTCCCTCTCCCTGAGGATCTCCTCGACGGACTTCTTCCCGAGCCCCGGGATCTCTTCCAGGAGGTGCTTGCGGAGGCTGATGCCCTGGGCCTCGTTGAAGAAGCGCACGAAGCGTTCCTCCTTGGACTTGACGATCAGGGTGACCACGTACTCGAGCTCGGCGAGGGCGTTGTTGGTCAGCTCGTTGTAGCCGATGCGGTTCCTGACCCTCTCCACGACGTCCCTCTTCTTCTCGGCGGTGTCCTTGCCGATGTAGACCCTGTCCTCGATGGTGACGACGGCTCCGGCTTTGGGGATCAGCGTGAACAGCTTGAACTCCTCGTCGCTGACCGCGTAAATGACCGGCTCCCTTCTTCCCATCCCGCCGCCGGAGGCTCCGGTCGGCAGATAGTCTAATACGTATGCGTATTCCTCCAAGCACGTCACCCCGTGATCAGTTGATGTACTTGGCCACCGCGTCGAGGATCTGGCGTATGTCCTCGGGAGTGATCTCCACTCTCTCTTTGTAAAAAATCGCGCGGACGTCGCTCGGATACTTGGGGAGGATGTCCGCTATCTTCACGGCTATGCGGTCGTTGACCTTCTCCATCTCCGACACCTCGGCTATGAGGCTCCTGGTGTCTTCGACGGAGAGGTAGGAGACCTTCTGGGCGTGTTCGAGCGCGGACTTCTGAGAGACGAGCAGCTCGTCCTTCTCGCTCTCCTCTCTGAGGAGCTCCCTGACTTCGGCCAGCGGTACGTAACGCTCAGACATGGTCTCTCGCCTCTTCAGTTGACGTTTTTGACGAGGTGCTCGGGGCGGGCGACGACGATCTTGGTCTTGTTGCCGGCCTTGACGCTGACCTCGTATGCTTTTCCCCTCTCTCCGATGACGACGCCGGTGAGGCCGTGGAATCTGGAGAAGGGCATTCCCTTGTGGACGCTGGGGTCGATGACGATGTTGACTTTCTCCCCTTCCTCGAAGGTCTGGAGACCCCTGTTTATGGGAGAGAGCCCGCGTGCCCTGGCTTTCTTCTTCAGGACGTTGCGGGTCTTGGTCCTTGTTCCTCTGGATGCCTGCATTGCTTATCCCTCATGGTAGTCGATTGCCAATACATCCAAGGTCTCGACCTTGCACCGCACCCCGAGCCTCTCGGAGAAGCTCGGAACGCTGCGCCCGTCGTCGCCGGACACGAATTCCTTCACGTAGGTACCCGAATCGGTCTCCAGTTCGAGATCGAAGGAGTCCTCGCCGATCGCGTCCGCCTTGACCCAGTGGATCCGCCTCCTCCTCACAAGGTCGGCCCTTCTGTGCTCGACTCTTTGGGGAGTTCTTTGGTCGATATTGGCGTTCTTGAACGATAATGCTACGTCAAATACTCTTTCTTTATTAACTTTACCATCTGCGACCACATGGACGCGGTACACCTTGTCGGCCGCCGCGCCCTTGTATCTCTCCACCGCCTCGCGCTTGACGAAGTGCAGGCTGTTGTATGCGGCCAGCTCGTTGCTCGCCCTCTCCTGGAGCTCGTCCAGGTCTATGTTCCGGACCTTGGGGTCGCTTATCTCGAGCACGAACGGCCTCCCGTCCCCCAGCATGCGGGCGTCTATGTCCTCGCGCCCCATCCCGTGGAAGAAGTGCTCCTTTCCCTCGCACATCTCGACGGCGATGTCGCCGATGATCTCCTGCACCGACGTGGGGTACATCTTCCCCTTGCCGTGGCAGTGGTCGCAGCCTTTGCCGTGGCAGACCCTGCAGGGCCATATCGTCTGGGGTATCTCCCTGCTGAACTTGTTGTAGCGGCCGGCGATGAACAGCGGGGCTATGTCCAGCTCTACCTCGGCGAAGCGGGTGTCCACGCACGCCACCACCTGCGGGTTCTTGAACTCCACCGGGCGGCGTATGGAGAGGATGGCAACCTTGCCTATCTCGCGGTTGAGCTCCGACTTTATGGACTCGGCGTTCTCCAGCCCGTGCTCCGCGACTATCTCCTTCTCGCGCCGCGCGATCTCCGGCTCCACCCTGGTCCCGATGAGGAAGTTGTCTGACTCCACCTCGTTGACCTTCTCCGCGGCGGCCTCGGCGAAGCGGTCCACCATGTCGAACACGTTCTCGCACAGGGGGCAGAACTCCTCCGCCTGGAAAGCGTCGCCTTCGTCGGCGAGCGCCTCGCGGATCATCCTCCCGCGGACGTCGTTGGTCATGCATTCGCCGAGCTTTCCGAACATGCGCCCGAGGCAGCGGTCGCACAGGCCTAGCTTGGCGATTTCCCTCTCTTTCTCAAGATTGTCGAGGACCCATTGCTCCATGTCGCACCTCGCAGGTCGAACCCCATCTCGGCGATCCTGAGCATCGGGCGCTGGCTCTCCAGATAGTGGTACACGGTGGAATGCTCGCTCCCTCTGAGGATGAGCTCGACCGCGTGCTTGGCCACCGGGAGGCTCACCGAGTTCCCTATCAGGCTGACCGTGTTCCCGTAGACCACCATGTCGCAGCCTGTCAGGTCCTCGATTATCCTGCGGGTCTTCCCGTCCTTGCCTATAAGGCGGCCCCTGACCCGGGGCACCTGGCTGGAGCGGTCTCCGACGAACTCCTTTATGTCTACGACTTCAAGGTACTCGTCGTCGCTGAAGAGCCTCATCGCCTTCTCCGGGTTGAACCCCCTCCCGACGGCCTTCACCACGTCCACCATCTTGAGGCCCATCACAGGGTCTTCCAGCTCCACCTCGTCGTGGACGGTCACCTCGCCGTCCTCCGTGTTGATATCGATCTTGACACCGGAAATGTCCTGCAGGGCCTTCTTGGTCTCCCCTTTCTTTCCGATGAGCGTCCCCACCCTGTCGGCGGGTATCCTTACAGACCTCATTCCTCCTCATCTCCGTCGTCGTCCTTCCCGTTGAGGGTCTCCTCCATGATGACGGCGTCCTCTATGACGTCCGCCCCCCTCTGCCTGAAGAACCTGTTCACGTTCCGTATGTCCCTCTCGAGGAACTCCTTGGCGTTGAAATGGTCGATGGTGACGGCCTGGCCGACGTCTATCATCACCGGCTGCCCGTCCTGCATCAGTATGTTGTATTCGCTCAGGTCCCCGTGCACCAGGTGGGCGTCCTTCCAGCCGTCTATTATGAACGACACCACCTCGTCGTACACGTCGGTGGGGTCGTCCAGGACGCAGTCCCTCAGCTGGGGGGCCGGGCCCGTCTCGTCCCCGACGTACTCCATCAGAAGGCAGTTCTTGGCGAAGGCTATAGGCTCCGGCACGGGGATCCCCGCGTCCGAGTACCTGAGGAGGTTCTTGTACTCCTTGTTGACCCACGCGTAGATCATCTTCCAGCGGTTCCCTCTGGCGCCTTTGAAGCGCGGGTCCCCCTCGACGTACTTCGCCACCCTCTTGAACGTGGATGTGGACGTCCTGAAGATCTTCAGGGCCATCGGGTCCCCGTCCTCGTCGGTGACGTAGAACACGTTCCCCTCCTTGCCGGTGGATATGGGGTAGTGGACCCTGTCGATGAACCCGTCGGTCATGAGGCCGTAGATTGTGAGCAGGGTCTTCTTGTCGAAGACCTCCCCGTCGGTCTGCCTCTCGTCGCCGGTCTTGTTCGTCTTCAGCGCGTCGACGTGCCGTTCCAGATACGCGTATGTCTCGTCGTAGGAGGGCATTATGGATCCCGTCAGAATATGTCCAGGTTCTTGGGGACCTTGTTCCTTCTGCTGAGGTTGACGGCCTGGGTCTTCGTGTACCTGAACCTTATGTCGCATTTGTCAGGCTGGAAGTCCCATACGGATATGATCAGCAGGTCCCCTTCCCTTATCCACATTCTTTTCTTGATCTTCCCGGGGATGCGCCCCACGCGGGAGACGCCGTCCTCGCACATCACTTTGATTTTAGAGGCCCCGAGCAGCTGGTCCGCTATGCCGAACATCTCCCCTTCCTTGATGTTGGGGAGGCGAACGCGCGTAACGTCCTCGTCAGGACTCTCAAGCGGTTGGTTATCGACCATGTTCAATTCTCCAATGTCGCATCATCAAGCGACGTTTTATAAAAACCTGTCCTTTAGTCGAGCAAAGACTCCTCATGAAGGGGAACCCTCACTCGACTAAAGCTGTACCGTTCTGCATCAAGACTCGCCAGTACGTTTTTTTTTACACTCTTTGTTTCGAAGCTTTTTGTATTGTCTTTGCAGCTGTTTACAGGCAACATAATAATCATACAGGGTTATTGCGACATATGGGGAATGCATCCATACGCTATCCTCCCTTATCGGGAGGAGGGGAATTCCACTACGGTTTCCTTAACTTCAATAAATTGACAAAGGCGCTATTGGCGCTCGCCATCGTTTCCTTAGGGTTTTTCATATTGGCGAACGAATCGGAGGAGTCCGATGCCGATGACTCGGGACAATGCGGGTATACCGCCAACTGGTCGTATTCCGACGGGATCCTATCGATATCAGGATACGGAAAAATGGCAGACTATTCCAAAGCGTCGGAACAGCCTTGGTACTCTTACCGGGATCTGATCAGAGAAATATCGATTGACGACGATATCGAGAGCATCGGAAAATATGCGTTCGCGAATCTGTCGGCATTGAACAGGCTGACGTACAGCGATTGCGAAACCGATCAGTCTGGGAACATAATAAGCTCCCAGCTTTCGTCTATAAGCGCATATGCTTTCCAGAATACGCCGATTGCGGCCATCCCCCTATATACTTCCAACCTAGCCAACATCTATGACGGCGCATTCAGCGGATGCACGTGCCTTTCTGCAGTTGAGATAGGGGATGGCCTGGAAGATCTGGGGCCGAATACGTTCAAGGGATGCATGAATCTGCAAAGCGTCGTAATCGGATCCAATTGCTTTTCCATAGGGGACAGCGCTTTCGAGAATTGCGTTAGATTGGAATCCGCTACCATCAAATCGGCCAAGGATTACATCGGGGCCAATGCGTTCAGAGGATGCGGTCTGTTGAAGTCCCTGTTTCTTCCAGACAATCTCAAGGTTATCCGTTCTTCCGCTTTCCAGGATTGCGTGAAGCTGAATGCAGTGACCGTACCTGACAATGTGACGACAATAGGAGACAATGCTTTCTACGGTTGCACGTCTCTTACCATCTTGACCATAGGCGAGAGCGTTAAGTCTTTGGGGATAAAGGCCTTCGGCGGATGCACTCACCTGACCGAGATTTATTTCAATGCTGAAGATGCCTTGGGCATGGCGTCTCGGACAGACCATAAAACAATGTCCAATGGCGTTTTCACAGGTTGTGGCACGAAAACTGCAGGGATATCGGTTGTGTTCGGGGAGTCGGTTATCTCCGTGCCAACCTATCTGTTTGTAGGTTACACTTATTATAATTACGGAATATTCGACGAGTCATCTCCTGAAACGGGTCCGAACGTAGTGTCAGTCACACTTCCTGTCGGCCTCCAAACCATCGGATACAAGGCTTTCGCATATCTTTCCGGTCTGCAGGCGGTGTCGATTCCTGGAACCGTGATCTCTATTGGCGATAGCGCCTTCGAGTCTTGTACCGCCTTGCAGTCATTAGTCATTCCCGATTCAGTGGTTGCTATAGGACAGTACGCCTTCTATGGCTGCACTTCCATTGCCACATTGACAGTTGGTAAAGGTGTCGAGTCCCTAGGGACAAGAGTCTTCGCCGGGTGCACTCAATTGGCTAAGATTCATTTCAACTCCACCGATGTTCCGGGCATGGCATCCTGGACGGACGGCGGATATACCTTGTCCAAAGGTGTTTTTACAGGTTGCGGCACGAAAACTGCGGGGATATCAGTTACATTCGGGGAGTCGGTTGCCTCGGTGCCAGTCAATCTGTTCGTTGGATACACCAACTACGGTTATTACAATGGCTGGAAGGAATCCTCTCCCGAAGCGGGCCCGAACGTAGTGTCAGTTGCACTCCATGATGGCATCCAGACTATTGGATACAGGTCCTTCGCGTATCTGTTAGATCTGCAGGCCTTATCGATTCCAAAGAGCGTTGTTTCAATCGATTCGAAAGCGTTCAGCGGCCTTGAATTCTTCATCGAGGACGAGAGCCTTGCCCATACGGCTGAGAACCTGGCGGGAAAGATCTTTTGTGGGACCGACGGCAAGCTGTACCTTACGCCTCCCCTCGTCGGAACAGCGTTCTCTTCTAACGGGATAGATTACATCGTGACCTCAGTCGATCCGGCTGAAGTCAAAATTATGGGATGTGCGGAGGGCACTACTGTTCTATCCGTGCCGAAAGAAGTGTCATTCCGTCTTGTTGATTTCTCCGTGGCGTCCGTGGGCGACAAGGCTTTCTATGGGTCCAAATCGCTCGCATACGTCGACCTTGGCGGCGTGAGATCCGTAGGCACCAAGGCATTCGCCAACTGCACTGGCCTGAAGACCCTTGATATGCTCTCCGTTTCGGAAATAGCGCCGTACGCATTCTTCGGCTGTCCCGGCCTGAGGTCGGTAGAATTCTCCAAGAACCTCGAATCGGTGGGCAAATACGCGTTCAACAGCGTGAAGTTCTACGACGGCGATGCCCTCCTGTCCAAGGTGGGCGATTTGCGCGGGCATTCCTTCTCGGGGGAGGACGGCAATCTGGGCCTCAGTGTTGCTCCTGTGGGCACCAAGATATCCTCCGGTGGCATCAGCTACACGATCACGTCGTCCTATCCGTTGGAGGCCGCCGTGACCGGTTTCTCCGGATCCGTTCTGGTGGTCCCCGACTATGTCGTTTGCAACGGCCGTCATGCTGTCGTGACGTCCGTGGGCTCGCAGGCCTTCCTCGGGGCGAAGAAGCTTGCATCTGTCGACCTCGGGCCCGTTAAGGAGATCGGGTTCAAGGCCTTCGCCAACTGTGCCCTGCTCAAGGAAGTCTCCATGGAATCTGTCGAATCCGTGGGAAGGTATGCCTTCTACGGCTCCAATGCCCTTGAGACGGTATCCTTCTCGGACTCCCTCCAGAGCGTCGCGTCTAGCTCGTTCTCCGTCAAGTTCTACGACGGAGGGAAACCCCTGGCCAAAGACGCCGGCTCCCTCCGTGGGAAGACTTTCGAAGGGTCGGCCGGATCTCTATACGTCGGCCCTGCAGTCAGTGTCGGCATGGTCCTCTGCGAGTCCGGGCTCGAGTATACCGTAACGTCCGTCGAACCTCTCGCTGCGTCTCTCACAGGGCACGAGGGCGAGGTCAGGAGGCTCTTCGTCCCCGATGCCGTCTGCTACAAAGGGTTGGAGATTCCTGTCGTGTCCGTGGGCGCCAAGGCGTTCATGGGGTGCGCTGAGCTCGTCTCCGCCGATCTGGGCTCCGTCGAGACGGTGGGATCCAAGGCGTTCGCCAACTGCAGCGCCCTCGAGTCCGTAAGGATGGCGTCCGTGTCCTCGGTGGGCTCCTATGCGTTCTATCTGTGCGAGAGCATCGACATCCTCGACCTGGGGTCGGTCACCGAGATAGGATCCTATGCATTCCGCGGACTCGCCGGTCTGGTTTTCGTGGAGTTTTCGGACGGGCTCTCGGTGATGGGCTCTTACGTCTTCCACTCGGTGAAGTTCTACTGTGACGGCATGGAGGTCCAGAGGACTGCAGACGGGCTCCGCGGGCACTCATTCGCAAAGGTCGACGGAGTTCTCGTCTGGGCTTGAATTAAACGGGGGCCTTTCCCCCTTTTTCCCCATTCCCCACAGCGTCGTCTCAGCTGATTCGATCGCTTCCACTCTGTGTCCTTTTTTTTGTGGGATCCCATCTCGTCTGAAGTCTGTGACCCGGAGAACCGGTTTATGCGCGCAGATGCATGGAGACAAGGGCAAGAAGTGGTTTGTGGACAGGTACTGACATTCGAGAGGGAACATGAAATGGAAGTCCTGTATCGAGGAGAACATCTTTTACAGGCAGATGGACTTGAAGAAGAAACTCCATGTGAGGGCTTGTAGCTCGATGAATCCCCACATTGATAGAGTACGCTTCCTGGAAAGACAAAGAAAGGACACTCCCGAAGGGGGCGTCCTCACTTGACCTTAAATCCTAATGGCCTAGGCTTGGATGCATACGGTAATGCGACATGATATTAAGGCGCTGCATCGATGGGGCGTCATGTTCCATAGGTTCATGGCAGGCTCGCGCCTTTCTATCATGAAGGCTGTTGCCTTGCTCGTCGTATTCGCTGCCATCTTAGTCGCGGCGCCAGCGTTCCAATCGGACGCATCGTCTTCGGGGGAATGCGGGGACGGGGTCCAATGGAGCCTGGACGATTCGGGGACGCTCTCGGTCTCCGGCTCAGGCCCCATGTACGATTATAACAACGGCTGCTCCCCTTGGGCGGGCTCCACGGTCAAATCCGTGGAGATGTCGTCGGGGATCACCCATATCGGCAGCCATTCCTTCGAAAGCTGTTCGATATCCATGCTTGCTCTCCCGGTCTCGGTCGCCTCCGTCGGCGAGGGGGCCTTCGCCGGATGCCAGGCCTTGATGGTGATCAACATGCCCTCCGTCACCAGCCTGGGGGAAGAGGCCTTCGCAGGCGACGCCAATCTGATGTCGGTGAACATCCCTTACGTGGCGACGGTCAGCGAGGGCCTGTTCAGCGGCTGTTCCTCGCTGATGTCCGTCAACATGCCTTCGGCCGTTTCCATCGGCGACAGGGCCTTCGCCGGGTGCTCCTCGCTCTCGTCTTTCACGGTGCCGGCTGCGGTCGTCTCCATCGGAGAGGGCGTGTTCTCGGGCTGTTCGTTCCTTAGATCCATAAAT
>JAEEGL011531959.1_pt1 | contig 13706 bp, 5 predicted proteins | sample 9134231 | NCBI WGS metagenome assembly JAEEGL01 (sample SAMN16246548, study PRJNA631951) | gut metagenome | biome: gut microbiome; feature: rumen; material: fiber-attached | host: Bos | place: Iran: Karaj | collected 2018-10 | reverse complement strand
TGCCGTTGTCGTTGCTGTCGGTTTCTTGGTCAGCATAGCCTCTGTTTCGTTGTTCTTGAAACCATCATACGAAAGCATGAACTCCGGATTCTCCTCACCCTGTTTCTTCGTATACGTTCCTGCCTTGATACTCAGCGGAGCTTTGGTGATGGTCAGTACACCATTTACATACGTGTCGTTATAGTTCGTAACGCTGCCTTTCTTGATGACAATCGGATATGTTCCCACTGGTGATGTCGCTGTAGCCTCACAAATTATCTCTGGGACACCCACCAATGTTGCGCCAGACGATGTAAACTCAAAGGTTGGATTGGCATCGCCATAGACACGTGTATAGCTCTTGGCGGTCACTATCACAGCATCGGCTTCCGTCACGATCAGCTTACCATTGGTATATGACATCTCGTAGTTCTGAGCCTCACCGCCAGATACCGTAACAACATACTCACCAGGAGCACTTTCCTTCGTCGCTGTTGTGGTTGCCGTCGGCTTCATGGTCAACACGGTTTCCGTCTCGTTGTTCTTGAAACCTTCATACAATGGTGTGAACTCTGGATTATCCTCACCTTGTTTCTTCGTATACGTTCCAGCCTTGACACTCAGCGGTGCCTTGGTGATGGTCAGCACACCCTTAACGTAAGTCACGTTGTAGTTTTTGACACTACCCTCCTTCACAATGATGTCGTAGGTTCCAATAGGTGATGTCGCGGTAGCTTCACAAATAATCTCAGGCGTACCTTCAAGGGCGGCACCACTCACTTCATACTCAAAGTTTGGATTGGCGTCACCATAGACACGGCTGTAGCTCTTTGCTGTAATTTTGACAGCAGGATGGTTAGGGTCAAGGTCACCACCTTGTCCTCCGCCCCAGTCTCCAGATGTACTATCTGTAACTTCCACCTCACCCTGTGCAAAGACTGGAACAGCAATTCCCAAACACAAGAATATAAGAAACAATATTGTCCGCTTCATACTATTCACTTTTCATTTTTCACTATTTACCACGTGTTTTATCCTACTGTTCCTCCAAAGTCTTCATCGATGATGTCCCATCCGTCTATACCAATGTCCAATCCTCCCTGTGTCTTGTTCAACTTGATGGTCAGCCGATATTGCTTCCTTGCTTCTAATTGGAATGATTTCTGTAGGATATAACTATTGCTGTTCCACTCAATCTTCACCAGATTAGCAAAACCAATCTGTTGAGGCAGTAGGATAGCTGTATAGGTCAGGTCACCATTCTTGTGACATTTCACATCGGCAACTTCGCCAATGGCTGTGACTGTGCCACTTTGCAAATCTACTATACCCTGCGTTTTGCTGCCACCAATAGCTACTGCTACATTATCTGCTGTTAATTCTCCCTCGCTAAAGCCTGCCCCCATCGTTACGGCCACAGTCAGTCGACATAGTTGATGCGTTAACATCAAGCTAAACTTACCTGCAAAGGGCGATTGTCCCTGAACTGTACCCCATAGAAAATCACTTTTTAAAAAGGCTTCTTCTGATGTCTGATCTGTTGCTACACGAAGTGTCATGTTCCTTGCATCATCCACTTGCTCTGTATAAGGAGCATATGCATAGAAATCAGCGTTCTCGTTAGTGTCTAACCAATAGATGGGAGTAGTGGGCACCCATGCTCCATCGCAGCAGTTCATCAGCAGGTTGTTGACATAGTTATTACAAATTAGCAATGGGACTTGCCTTCCATCAACATAATTCACCATATAGAGGCCTGCTTGTACCGAACTGCCATTCGTTCCGTCTCCCTCACTACGTGTCACGATGTCAACAGCCTTGCGATTATCTACAGCGGGCACCTCAGGTTCCTGCGAGCTGTCAGCCTCTTCACTGCTGCAACCCACAACTACCATTGCTGCCAGTAACCATCCCAAACATAAGATTCTGTTCATAGCGGTAGCAAATTATACACTTTTCACACTTCACTTTTCACTTCTTATCACCATCCCTCAATGCTACCGCCGATATCAATCTTCGTCTGCTCAGGATTCTTATCAAGCGCAACAGTAATGGTATGGCGCATACCTGGCTTCAGCGATATTTTGCCTTCCATCAGGTAGCTCACACCACCGCTGATGACCTCCACCAAAGGACGACGTGTTGTGATATTCTGAGGCACTACACATGCCACATATTCCGTTGCATTCTTTTGCAGACAGCGCACTGAACCTGTACCGGCATAGCCATCCTTAGCTGCGTCCCCCGTCGAGAGGTCTATAGTAGCCTTAGTTACCGTCGAATGTATGTACACCTCCGTTGCTGTAGGGATATCTCCCGTATAGTTCTCGCCTTTGACCAACTTCACTACCACATTCGACAATTTGTGGGCAAAGGTCATCGTAACAGGCGATGCCGAGGCTGTCACATCTTTCTTACCAGCCCAAAGGAAATCGCTTGCCGTATAACCAGCAGCAGTACTTTGGTCGGCCTGCACCGCAAATGAATAATCGCTGATATCATTCACGGTCTCCGAATACGGATAATAGGCATACACATCGTGACTGCCATTGTTCCAATACACCTTGCGGCTACTGGTCCACGATGTGCCGTTATAGGTAAACAGTTCGTTGTTCACCTCGTTGCCACCAATTTGCAGAGCCTCATCCTTAGCAGTCACATAGACACCGATTTTGTCAGAGTTCTCAAAACTCGTATCCGTGGCTCGAGTTGTCGATGGGTATACAAAGTTCAGCTGTATCTCACCCTTATCGGCCACATACCCTTGCTGTTTGTTTGTCTCGTCATTGCTGCAAGCAGTCATCATCAGCACTCCTACAGCCATTAGTCCTAATTTTTTCATATCGTAGTCTTTTTAATTTCTCACTATCTTATTTTCTCATTATTTTAGTCTTAGCACGTATCGTCCTAACATTGCGTCCCATCTTCTTGAAATCCACAATGGCAGGAATTACGTGTCGATTGCTCTCGGCATACCCCTGCCATACGGTTGGAGCAATCTGTGAACGAGTAATTTCCGTAGCTCCCCACTCAAAAGTATCTTGAGCACGAAACTCCTCCATCGTCCACGTCTCACCCGCATATTCCTTAATGCGTTTCCAGATAGAAAGTCGCGATGGTGTGTTGTAATATGGAATACCATAATTCATACATGAGTTAGCCTCGGGGCGGAATACACCTCGCATATATCCATAGCCACCCTCATAAACATCCACATAGTCACTGTAGACAGGATCAAAGATAAATTCTGACCAACCGACATCATGCAGTTTGCCTGACAACGAAAGATTCTGATACCAGCCACGCCACTGCATTTCCCTTATCTGGTTTGCAATACATTCTGGAATGAAACCATAGCCACATCGTCCGCTCTTGATGGCCTCATCGCCTAGTTTGCCAAATCCATGCCCACCTGCCTCATGCTGGATAGTACCACGTGTATCGCGCGGATAAGGATTTTCTGAGGGAGGACAGATACTAAGTGCAAAGCCATTATCCATCAACAGAGTATTCCCTTCGTATCCTGTTGCGTTCGGAACAAGAATAATCACTGTGCGATATAATACGTCATTGGTAACTGGAGTTTTTTGTGTTACATATTCAAGCACATTATCGGTTTCGGTAATTAGTTGCGCCGATGATGTCGCATCAATGGCCGAAGAACCTTGAAGTGTACCAAAATGATTATTGACGTAGGTGTACATCGTGTTGACACCGCGCTCTTGCGAAAGTGGGAAGGTCACATACACATTAAAGTAGTCACGCATAGACTTATACGGTTCAATGGCAAAGAAACTCTCTGTCTGATACTTCACCAAGTCGAGATAACTGCCATCACTGATAGTCTGTCCGTCCCAGCCGTCTCCAGCAAATACAATGTTGATACCATTACCCCTTGTATGTTGTTGCAAGGTCAGATATGCATCTTCTTCATATTCGTAGTCATATTGCTTTAATACGCAATAGGTTGTAAAACCCTCAGTTCCGTTTAAGCGGAATATAATGCTATCACGCCTATTGCCTTGTCCGTGACTCAATTTCTGGAAAGTTACGGTCAGTTGGGTTTTGCCTACACCTTGCGTCTGACTGAGGGTACACCATTCAGGCTGATGTTCTACCTTCCAATCGGCATCCGCGTTTAGCACCAAGGTTTCCTGATGTATCTGGTTCAATGCCTGAGCCTGCGCAGGACGACACACAAAGTTGCTGTACTCACTGATGCGTTTAAACTCACGCCATCCAGAAGCTTGCTTATATTTCTCAACACAACCTTTTGGAACCTCTACCGTAAAGTTGTCCTTCGGCACGCCGAGAAAGGCATCCTTACAGATAGTTGGCGGCTCTGGGTTCTCACAGACTATCGAGTTAAGCATAGCACACCCAGCAAAGGCCTGCTCATCTATGATGTCTACATTCTTTGAGAATACGACACCCTCTAAAGCCGCACATCCAGCAAAGCACTGCTTCGGTACGCGAGCCACATTTTTAGGGAACTCCAAGACACCCATCAAACGAGTACAATGAGAGAATACGCCCTCAGCATTCCTAAAGTCCATAGGAGCGCCATCCTCCATCACTCGCAGGTTGTCTGGGAAAATTACTTTAGTTATTTTTGTCTTGTTGAAGGCATTACCTCCTATAGTTTCCAATGTTGAAGGTAACACCAACTCTCCACATAAGTTCGCCCCAGCGAATGCACCACCTCCAATTTTCGTGATGCCCTCAGGAATAACCACTTCATTAAAACCACTGTTAGGATAACATACACCTGGTATTTCTGTCATACCCTGAGGTATCACCAATGTCCCCGTCATTCTGCTGCAATCAATCGGGAACAACCGCTCCAGCTTTGAAGGCAACAAAAGTGTACCAGAGAATCTGCTACCGCTAAAGACAGGATAGTCACTTAGTGCAATATATTCGACATTTTCAGGCAACGTAAGCTCTCCTGTAAAGGAGTTGAAAGAAAATGCTGAGTCCTCTATTCGTTTTAAAGTAGATGGAAGTGTCAATGTTCCAGTAAAAGAACAATCAAAGAATGCAAACGAGCCAATGGTGGTTACGCCTTCCGGTATATTAAGAGACCCTCGGAGTCTCGTGAACATAAATGCTTTTTCAGCAATGGCTGTTATATGGTCGGGCAACACAATATGGCTCAGCAATAAGTAGTTGTGCCATTCAGGATCGTTTCTGAACGACAATACATCCGCACCATTACCTTTTTCATCAGCTACAATTCTGATATCCTTCAGATTCAGGTTAATAAGGCTGGGCATAGAGTCACCCATCAACGAAAGGTCATGACGATTCACCATACCACTGACTTTCATGCTGCTTACCTCCCGATAATCATATCCTAATGCCTGAATGCAGGACTTTAACGTGCCGGCATTGTCAACCTTGACCAATAGGTAGTCACGCACCAACCCTTCATGTAACTCAGTATCATCCTGCCAAGGAGTGATGGCTTCACTTGAAAGAACGAATTCGAACTGCCCTGAACCTGTACGGCGATTGACGGTAATAGTAAAGACATGCATCTTGCCTGATACGAAGGTAAGACCAGCATTGTTTTCCAATTGATAGCCTTGTCCGTCAACGGTTACGATTATGACGGGCTTGCCAGCCGTTACAGTCTGCGGGAACACTACACCACGCCATACACCTTCATGATACAGTGGTTTGATGGTCTGAATAGAACCATTACTCACCATAGTGGTACCATCTACCAGATTCACACTGCCAGAAAGTACCGTATTTTTAAGAATGACAGTCTTATCGAAAGCAGCCCACTCAACGTTTGTAAAGCCTGTCCCCTGCTCCAAACGTATCGTTACGCCTGCCATCAGATGTTTGTAAGCTAAGTTAATGGTTTCAGCAGTTGGCTTTACCTTTTCGGCTTTGGCACGCAACAAGTCACTTTTTGTATAACCTGCCGAAGACAAGCGACTGTCATCGCCTGCCTGATTGGCTGCAACTGCAAAAGCATAGTCGGTAGCTGAGTTCATAGCATCATCAAATGGATAATAGCCATAAAAGTCAGCTGGTGTCTGATTATCAGCCCAATAGAGCTGTGTGGGAGCCTGCCACAATCCGTTTTCTTGCAAGGAAAACCTCATATTTGAAGCACGATTGCCCCGCATCAGCACTTCGCCGACCTGGCCGTCTTCGGCATAATCCACTATAAATATGCCCGTTTCGTCTCCTGCAACAAAGCCACCATCTATTACGGTACGTGTTGTCGGTGATTGCCGGTCCTCGCCAACAGAAGCTGAGGGATACGAGGAACTGATACTAATGGGCAATTGATGCTGATCACCCGTCATATTTTCATGCTCAGAACAACTCCAAAGTAGACTAAGCAAACCTATTATATATAAAGTTTTTTTCATCTCTTACCTCCTTTCTTCTTCTGGAAATCCATTGGTGAACCTTTCTTGATGACTGGAGCGTGGTGCTCGCTATACACGGCCTTAGCCGACTGCCAAGGCGTAATCATCTGGCTGCGGGTCAGCAGGAACTTGTCGCCCCACTCTCGGCTGTCTTTGCTGACAAACGTCTCAAAATCGAACGTTTCACCCGAAACCTCCATGATGCGCTCTACCATCAACTGACGTGACCAGGTGTTATAATATGGTACGTTGTTGTTCATACAAGAGTTGACTTCTGGACGGTATATGCCTTTGGCATGCATATGAGCACCTTCGTAGACATCACAGATGTCGCCATATCTTTTGTCAAAAACAAGATGTCTCCACTCCATTTCCTGATACTTGCCAGTTAGCGACACATTACGTCCCCAACCATTTTCATGCATAGCCTCAACTCCATCTACATGACTGCAACATATACAACTACAACGCTGAATATAAGAATTGTGATAAATGTACTCATCATCCAATTTTGCCCAGCCATGACCACCTGCCTCATGCTGGATGATGCCGCGTGCATCGTTGGGATAATCCCATGTGCTGTGCGGACAGACGGCAATAGCTGATCCGTCAGTATACATAGCAGTCAAGCCTTCATACGCATCACTGTTAGGCACACAAATGATTAGTGAACGTCCAACATTATTAGCAGTAACTGGGCATTGCGTAATATCCTGTAACACATAACGACCAATCTCATCGAAGTCAACTTTCAATCGTCCATTGCATCCACCTGCAGACCACGTTACATTAAACTTTGTATTACGCCATTTGTCTGGCGAATCCACCACACCGCTCTCATAGCTCATGGCCATCGCCATTGATACATTAAAGTAGTCCTTATAGGTTTTGTACGGTTCGATGGCAAAGAAATACTCCATTTCCTGTTCCATGTGTTCACGGTAAGTTCCGCGTGCGATGTCTTCCGCATCATAACCGTCACCAACAAACAGAATGTCGATACCGCCACGCTGACCCTTGGTGGCCTTTTGCAATTGCAGCACGGCATCTTCATCGTACTCATAGTCATATTGCTCAATCTCGAAATCGCAAGTAATAGGTTCACCCTGTTCGTCATTGCGGTTCAGCTGAAATACGATCTTATCCTTGCGGTCTGCACTGCCATGAGGCAAAGCATCGATGGTAGCTTTCAGTTCCGTTTTCTTATAGCCCGATGTCTTGTCTAAGTGAACCCACGATGGACATGACTTCACCGTCCAGCTTTCATCGGCATTCAGCACGATGTCGCGAACGTTACTCTTGTTCAGCAACTTGGCCTTCATAGGACGACATACAAAGTTGCGATAGGCCGAGATACGTTTAAACTCATTCCATCCAGGGGCATTGCGATAGGCTTCCACAGCCCCCTCAGGAACAACCACAGTAAAGTTGTTTTTCTCCACACCATTGAAAGAGTTATCGGCTATCACTGGCGGTGTGGATCCAAGACACTGTATATAGTCCATAGAGTAGCAATACTCGAATGCCGCACCTTGTATCTCTTGCAGGTCAGCTGGCAAAATAATGGCCGTCAACTGTCTGCAATTTGCGAAGGCACCCTCTCGAATTTGCACCACAGATGTGGGAATGGTCAGTGTATCTTGCAAGTTCTCGCATTCTGCAAAGGCATATCGTTCTATATATTCCAATCCGTCGGGAAGTGTGACATGAGTAATGCCAGTCCTGTTGAAAGCGTATTCACCTATACGCTTTACCGAAGATGGAATAATTAGCGAGGTACGAACTTTAGATGCACCCCAGAAAGCATTATTACCGATTTCCTCAACGCCTTCTGGAATGTCAAGACCCGTTATTTGGCTATCCCAAATAGGACCGCCCAAAATTTTCTTAACACCTTGTGGAATAACCATAGGCCCCGTCAACTGTACAGGCCACGAATCGGTATAGACAGTTTCTATTCCTTCTGGCACTCGCACTACGCCAGTCATATAGGCACAACCCAAGAATGCGCTACCACCAAGGTACTTCATCTTGGCTGGCAGTTGCAGTTCGCTGGAGAAGTAGATTTGGCTGCGCCCATCGTTCATGCCAAATGCCCCGTCACCAATAAACTCAACGGTAGTAGGAATATATAACTCCCCACTCAAATTCCCAGAAGCATGGCCATAAGCATTAAACGCACCACTTCCTATGCAGCGCAGTCCTTCTGGCAGTATCAGCGAGCCACGCAAACCTGCCCCAGCAAAGGCTCCCGGTGCGATGCCCTTTAAACTGTCAGGCCAAGTGACGTATGCTAACAAGGTAGCATTCTCAAACGCATTCTCTGGAATAAAATCATCTTCCTGCTGACCAAAGCCGTAGGTGGGCTGGCTATCATCCCAACTCCAAAAGCCCGTACCTACTTGTTTAGTTCGTAACTCCTTCATGTTAAGGGCTATCAACTTTGGCATCTGCTCACGCATATACCTGAACTGATCTTCAGCTGATACAAGGCAGCCCGTCAGTTTCAAGTTCTGTATCTTTGCAGGATCAAGACCCATTTCATCAATCACATTACCAATATATTCTCCTTCGTCAATATGAACGGTGATATATTCGCGGGCAGCACCATTATGGCTTTCGGCGTCGTTCTCCCATGGTGTGATAGATTCTGTCAACAGTGTGAATTCATAATCACCCTTGGGCAGTTGCTTGTTGACTGCCAGCGTGAACTTATGCAGTTTGCCGGAGTAATAGACCATATCCGTAGGACGTTTGAATTCATAACTAATGCCATTAACTGTAATAGCTAAAAGGGGGGCTTCCGCATTGACTGTCTGAGGTGCAACGACTGCACGCCATGTCGTACCCCGCTGTTGAGGCGTGATCGAACTGACATCACTGCCAGATATCGACACCTCGCCAGTACCTATGTTAATGGTAGTAGCTGTGCGTGTGTTCATTACCGAAACGCTCTTCTCCAATGTTGACCATTCGCCTTCATCAAAGTGATTACCCTCGACGAGCGTTATCTCAACACCAGCCATTACATGATGGTGCTTCAGATGGATGGGTGTGCCAGCTGCCACATCCTCGGCCTTAGCCCAGAGAAAGTCGCTGGCTTCGTAACCTGTGATGGTTTTCCCCTTGACAGTAGTGCTCTGGTTCCTTTGAATCATAAATGGATAAGCGACTACACTGCTCATGTCAGCATCGAAGGGATAATAGCCGTAGGCATCGGCATGTGTGTTCTTATCTTTCCAATATAGCTGATAGCTACCCGTCCACTTACCTTCTGCCGCATTGTAAGTATAACGGACATTGTCAGCATAGTTGCCACTGACCTTCAAAGCCAGAGGTTCACCATTGTCACGATTAACGACGAATACACCTATTTGGTCACCATCGGCAAACCCTCCGTCGCTGGCACGGGTGACGTACTGTTGCATGATTTCAGCATTCAGCACCACTTGATCGCCACCTCGGATGCCATTGCCATCCGTGATGTCTTCATGGCAGGCACTGAAAAGTGCCACCAATCCAATCCATATTATATTTTTCATATTTTTCATACTTCTGGATATTCTCGTTTATCTTTTGCTACGAACTTCTCAAAAGTGTAAGTCTCACCAGCATATTTCATGATGCGTTTAACTATACTCTCACGACTGATAGTATTATAATAAGGTATATAGGTATTTCCCATTACGCTCATGTTCTCCGAACGATAAACGCCACGGGCATGACGATAACCACCTTCATAGACATCAACATATTGTGAATACTGCGGATGGAAGATGAGGTGATTCCAGGGTTCATCGTTCATCTTGGCTGTCATCGATATATTCTCGTACCAGCCGTGTTTCTTAGCTTCTTGATAACGGCCCAAAGCATTGCATCCAGGACAAGTGCAGGTTTTGATGAACGTGAAGTGGCTAACAGACTCGTCACCCAAATGTCCAAAGGCAGCGCCACCAACATGGTGCAACACATAACCACGCTGGTCGAAAGGATAGCTATCCTGACTTTTACCGATAAGTGCCATTGCAAAGCCATCACTTTCCAATTGAGTAGTGTTCCATGTGAGGTTTGTGTTCATCACAACTACGATAGTGGACTCCGAATGCCGTCCGTTCAAACCTTTTCCATGCTGTTCAGCATACTGCCACACTTTATCCTGTTCAGTATAGAAGGTGCCCGAATAATAGTCGAAAACGCTGTTGAAACGGGTTCTTCCTCCTAATCCTTCCTCAGGAGATACGGCAATAGCCGTAGAAACTGTGAAATAGTTACGATAGGTTTTATAGGGTTCACAACTGAACAGATGCTCCATCTGCTCTTTCATCTCGTCCAAATACTTGCCACTGGCAATATCGTCAGCTGTATAACCATCACCTACAATAAACAGGGGTACTTCTCTGGCTGCTCCTGCCGAAGCCTCCTGAAGCACAATAGTCTGGTCTTCTTTATATCCCGAAGTCACTTGCCGAACAGTGGTATATGTCGTATAGTTCTTGTCCTTCAGGCGGAAGACAATACGCCCTTCGCGCGTCTCACCACTGTTACTGCTGACAGTAACTGTCAACTCTGCCTTACCTGTTCCACTGGCAGGAGACACCGCCACCCAACTGGGACAATCGCTTACCTCCCATGCGCCCTCAGAACGTATGATGCCCTGAAGTGTATTGCCTTTGTCAAGCGTTATGATTTCAGGGATATTGAAAGCTAATTCGCGATAAGGTGTAATATTCTTGAACTGCTTCCAGCCATCAGCCTGACGATAAGCTTCAATAGACTTCTCAGGCACCTGCAGCACACACTTGTCAAACTCTACGCCCCAAACATCGTTGTCGAGTTGTGGTGGCTCTGGATTGAGGCTAACTACGGTCTGTAGAGCATCGCATTCACCAAAAGCTCCTTCCTCAATATACTCAACATATTTGGGAATCGTGATTTCCTTTAATTGATGACATCCATAGAAGGTGCGGCTACCAATCCTGTCAAGTTTGCTCGGCAGTGTCACTTTCTTAAATTCATTACGACCGAATGCACGACCTCCTATAGTCAAACAATTCTCAGGAATAATCAACTCACCCTCTATGCCACAATTCCAAAAAGCACGTGTGTCAATCGAACGTAATTGCGATGGCAACTCCAACTGAAAGGGCATTGAAGCATCGAAGAAAGATTCTTCTCCTATGACCAAAATATCATTCGTCATCTTTAGTGACTGGAACCGCATACCTGCAAAAGCACAAGTACCTATACGTTTCACCCCATCGGGTATTGTCACTGCCACACGATTCTTAAACGCAGTCTTGCAGAGCACAAAACCAGTAGCTGAGATACCAAACATTTGAGAGGGAATCTCCTCGATACCTTGAGGAAACTCTATCTCACCCGTGAAAGACTCTTCATAGCCCAAACCTGAGAACATATCTTCAGAGAGTTTTTGTAATTTTGAAGGTATGTGAAACACACCTCTGAAATTGAGACATCCGTCATTCTGCCATCCGCCAAAAGCACTTGCACCGATATATTCTATATTGTCATTCAAATGCAATTCGCAGCTAAAGTGGCAGTGACGAAACGCTGATGCGCCAATGGAATCAATGCTATAAGGCAATATCAATTCAACACCGTTATAGTCATTGTAGGCAAAAGCGTTATCCCCAATATTAGTAACACCTTCAGGAATCTCCAACGTAGAGAACATCAGTTGCATTTCACGGAAGGCATCGTCACCAATGCGCTTAAGAGAAGATGGCAAAATCAAGGATCGAATACTTTTATTACCATAGAACGCTTTTGGTGGTATAACATCATTGAGCCATTCATCAATGTGCCCAATCAATTGCCCCCAAGATCCATGATCCCAAATATCACGAGAGAAATCAACATTTTTGACTCTTGAATCTCTTAAATTAAGATTCCTCAGCATAGGCATCCCTTCACGCAATAATTTAAAATCCTCTGTGGTCAATTCGCCTGTCACTTTTAGATTCTGCAATGTTTGCGGGTCATAGCCGGCAGCGCGGATGCTCTCTTCCAGTTTTCCGATCTCAGGACAGTTTACTATGACGTAGGCATTGGTAGAAAACGGATGCGAATTCTCGTCGTTCATCCAAGGTGTAATACCATCATAGGCCAGCGACAGCTCGTAACTGCCAGATACAGCACTCTTGTTGACCGTTAGCGTGAAATTATGCAGTTTACCAGCCTGATATTGCATAGCTGACGTTAGCGAATGACTGTATGTCTGGCCATCGAGAGTGACGCTAATGAGTTGCTTGCTGGCGGCAATGCTTTGGGGAATGACCACTGCACGGTATTGGTCACCAGACTGTGGTGCCATGCGGATAGGAGTTACAGCAGAACCTTGAAGAGCAACCTCACCAGTAGCCAAATTGACGGAAGACTGCAAATTGGTATTGCTTACAAGCACTATCTTCTCCAGTTTCTCCCACTCCGTGTCGCCAATGCCTCCACCTTTTTGCAATTGTACACGTACGCCCGCAAGAATGTGGTGGTATTGCACCACTATCTGTTCCTGAGTGAAGCTGATGTTCTCAGCCTTTCCCCACAGCAGGTCGCTCTGCTCATAGCCCGACAGTTCGCCATCGCCAGCCTCAGTGCTTTGGTCGGCCTGCACGCTGAACGGGAAAAAGGTCGGATTCTCGATGTAATTTACGCCAGGGTAATATCCATAGATGTCGACGGGAGTTTGCTTGTCTCTCCAATAGATTGTGGTAGGTGATGACCAGCGGTAAGTGTCGCTATCGAAAGTAAACAGTACATTCTGCGCACGGTTGTCAACAGCTCCAAGCGTACCTGCTTCGCCATTTATGCGGTCTACCACATAGATTCCCATGCGGTCTCCCGTCACAAACCCCTGATCGTTGGCACGAGTTACGTTCTCATGCAGAATATGGCCACTTAGCTGCAATGGTTGTAACTCTTCTGAAGATGAAGTGATATTTTCATCACTACATCCAAGAAAAGTACAAAACACTAAAGCCAGCATAGCAATTGGCAATTTGTATTGTTGCCTCATTTCTGATAAAACTGTAATCAATAGTTTTCTCATATTCCTAATTAGTTCTTAGTTATGCTTTATCGCTGGAGCGGATTTCTCCCTACTCCGACGGCAAAGATACGAATAATTTTTGAAACGACAATGAAAAAGTGCAAGAAATATGTTTTTTACAGTTTAAGAGTGGGCAGACGGGCTGTAAAGAAAGGGCACAAGAGGTTTAATTCCCTTTTGCACCCTTTTCCCGTTCTTAGCTCTTACATCTTACATCATAATCGGGCCATAGCCCAAACATGATGTCGTTCCCATCGCGGTCGCTGCCG
>JAEEGL010478404.1_pt1 | contig 13706 bp, 10 predicted proteins | sample 9134231 | NCBI WGS metagenome assembly JAEEGL01 (sample SAMN16246548, study PRJNA631951) | gut metagenome | biome: gut microbiome; feature: rumen; material: fiber-attached | host: Bos | place: Iran: Karaj | collected 2018-10 | reverse complement strand
GGCTCCGTTTGTGTTGTTGAACTCGTTATTGTCCCAGGCGATGATGGGGATCGAGTAAAGCGCGGAGCATTCGCCCATGAATCTGTAATACTCGAGCCTGTCGGCATCGTTACACTTATCTATGCATCCGTATTCACCGATGATGACGGGAATTCCGTTTGCGATGAATCTGTCGTAAAGGGATGAGAAGACCTGTTTGTTATCCTTTTTCGCAGCTTCGCCGAATTCTGTCTTTCCGGGAACCTCTCCCGCGAAATCATAAGGCCTGTAGGAATGAACACTCACTATGATCCTGTTCTTCGCACTGTCGGTGGGCAGTGAGAAATTGGCCGAGGTTGTGGCAGAAGGCATCTGACAGTAGCCGCATACCACGAGGAATCTGTCGGCGTTATTTCCTCCCGACGCTCTTACGGTGTCGACGAAGAGCTGGTTTGCCTGCATGAGAGCATTGTAAGCATCAAGCACGGTATCGTTCTCCGACGAAAACCACCACTCAAGATCGGTGTCCCTGAGCCTCGGCTCATTAATGCATTCGAAGATCAGTTTATTGCTGCGGTCCCTGAAATGCTCGGAAAGCTGTGACCAGATGGCCTCCGTATATTTGAGTGTCTTATCGAGATGTGCCGAATCGGGATAGAAGTGATTCTTATCCGTATCATGATGGATGTTGATTATGACATACATGTCTTTTCCCAGACAGTAGTCTACGATGTCGGTAACCCTCGCAAGCCATTCCTGGCTTATGTTGTAATTTGCATCAACGTGGTTGTGCCATGAAACGGGAATACGGATCACGTTGAAGCCTTCGTTACAAAGGGAATCGATATAGGCATAGGTGGTCCTGGCGCCGCACCATGCGCTCTCGTAATCAAGTTCATTTGCTACCCAGTTGCAGTCGGATGCATCGAATGCATTTCCGAGATTGATGCCGCCGTGCATTCCGAGTACGAATTCGAAAGCATCGTTATCGGGGACGGGCTTTACGGTATAACCATTTATGGTCGTGGTTCCCATATCCTCGATAAATGTAAGAGGCTCTTCTATGGCCGGTTCAGGTTCGGTTTCCGGCTCGGGTACTGATACGGATTCTTCGGGAACAATCTCATCCTCTGCAGGTGTCACAGTCTCCGAATCGTCCTGCACCTGCTGCACTTCCGGCTCCGGAGAGGATACGGGATCTGCATCCGCATTCTTTCCGCAGGCACCGAGAACAAGAGTCATAGCCAGTATCAGGGCTGATTTTTTAAGCTTCATATAATACCTCAATTCTGATATTCCGCAGACTTTTGCTGCCGCTTCCAAAGTCTGCTTTTTCAAATCATTCGTCCCAAACATGCGGACCTATAGATTCTAACACAATAAAGGGCCTTCACGGGACGATTTAGTATGTTTTAATTTTCTGACAATTTAATGAATTGTTTTTCATCAGCTATACCCTCAAAGGGGTGTCTGAATATTAAAATTCGCTAAAATTTGCTGTTTTTCTGTATTATTTGCCAAAACATACATTCGATGGTTTCCATAAAAAAATTGGGTAATGAGTGTTTTTTTTCGGTGGATAATGTGAGTAACTCCGTGTATAAACCCGAAAATTAAGCTTTTCTTAATATATTTTGGTGGAAAACCGTCCGGGTAGAAAAATACAAGTTTATAGTCCGGTAATGCTCTATTGTCATTTTTTCACAAAAAATATGGCAATAAACAATTCATCAGTTTTTATGTCATCTTGACATGAAGCTCTCGGCACGTTCCAAACTGTCATAACCGTAGAGTTTAGCGGTATTTTGCATGGTTTCGTATGCAAGATTTAAATTGTGTGAAGATAAGCCGACGATGAACCTTGCATACAGCTCCAGCATCTTGTCGGAATAGGTTCCAAGTTCTCCTCTAAGATACGTCTCATATGATGTATCAAACGCACTGTCCTGCGAGGTCCTGATCCTGCGTGCACGCTCACCCATGGCAGGGTACTTCGCCGCAAACTCCTCCATCCAGTCAACCTGGATCCTGACGATCTGTTCGATGATCGCTTTCTTTTCATCGGAAAGCTCGGGGAAATTGCCACAGATCTCGCGGTATCTTTCGGGCGCTGTGGATTCCATCATGCGTCCGTACTTTTCGGTTATGAGATTATGACCAAGGCTCATCTCCCTTTCGAAATCATACAGATATTGAAGGAGCATGGTTTTATCCCAGGTCAGATACTGGCTCCTTCGCATGATGCCGAATGTGCGCCAGTCATCCTGACAGGATGCCCTTCCTCCCTCATTCGATACCTTGTCAAAGGCTTCAAATTCGAGCTTTGCAATCTTCATTGCAAGCTCTTCCTTATCCTCGGCAGACCAGAGTGATTTCTTCAAAAGCTCCTCCGTCTGATGATCAAGATAAGGATCGATGTCACTGATATAATCCCTTCTGTATAGTTCCATCGCAAGGTATGCTCCGAGCTCCTCGAAGTCTCCGGTCTTCTCCGCCTTCAAAAGAAGCCCTTCAAATGCCTCGCCGTCTTCCAAACTCTTAAGCCCCTTCCTCAGCCATTTGTCATGAGGGAAGAACCTGTTATCGGCCAGGTACTTAAGCTTCATCGCATCACGGATCGCATCGTAGGCAAGCATCCTCGACGTCATATCATCCCCGCGCTCCATGACCCTGGGGACGTTGTACTGTCCTTCACGCGAAAAGAGTGCGCAGTACTGCGCAAGATTCAGGAACAGTATCTCATCGGGATAACCCTTCGAAAGCTTTTCCCTGAATGCGGTAACCGTTCCTTCATCATCCCTCCACACTTCACCGTTTACCGCGGCGGCAAGCTTGGTGCTTTCCGTATTTCTCCAGTCGATCTCTTCATAGGTACGAGCGCCTGTTAGTCTTTCGAAATAATCGGGGATGACCTGAATTCCGCGCCTGCTCTTTCCCCGCACATACGGAGCTCTACTGATTCCGTCGATCTCTCCCGGAAGGTTTTCGTATGCATCGCGGAGCTTATCCCCTATCTCGGCATCGGTCTCCGGGCTGATCCACAGAACAACCGAGGGCCCCCAGTCGTGATCTCTTGAAAGCTCATCATCAAAACCGAATGCATCCGAACCTTCACCGGAAAGTCCTGCGGCAATTCGTGAAGCATACCCCGGGAATTTCTCTTCGATCATCGGACGCACAAATGTCTCATAATACTTTCTGCAGATGTCCAGACCCTTAGCGGAGTTTCCGACCGAAGTGCCGCCCGTTTCCGCGGCCGGATCTTTTTCTCCGGAGTTTTCTGCTGCGCATAAGTTAACGCCTGCTGCGTTTTCTTTGGCGGAAGCACCCCCTGCCTTTATGCATGCCTCGTAATTTGCACGGAGTCTTTCGTAGTATCCGTTCCTTCCGAGGATGCTCTCCATTATGTCCATGCCCTGCTTAAAGCAGACTGAAGCCGCATCGAACTTACCCTTGATGTAGTAATAGCTTCCCATCGCGGAAAATGCCGCACACAAATGCTGGTCACGTACTCCGAGATTTTCAAAAAGTGCAACCGATGCCTCGGCGGTCTTAAGTGCCTCCTCCGTCTCTCCGGTCTGTATCATGGTCGCAGCAATGTTTGCAAGAGATACGGCTTCTTCGTATTCTTTTCCGTTCGCCCTGTCGATGTCGAGTGCCTTGACCAGAAGCGCCTTAGCCTTTCCGAATTCGCCCCGTTCCTGATAAAGGAGTGCTTCATTGTTGAACAGGCTTGCATAGAGCATATCATCCGCCTTAAGGACCTCGGCATAGATCAGCTCGACCCTCCTGTACATTTCGAGCGATGTATCAAGCTTCCCCGCAGCCCTGTACATGGATGCTGCATTGAGAAGTGTCGTAGCATAAGGAACCGAACATTCGGGGAACAGCTTTCCCGCGATCATTACCGCCCTGTCCGATATCTCGAATGCCTTGTCCCACTCACCCGTCTCACGGTAATGGCCTATCAGTTCGTTCAGTATCTGGAGAAGAAATGCATCCTCGCCCTCGTCCGCAGCTACAGCCGCAACCTCGAGCATGAGTCTTTCCGCTTCGGAGGCTCTTCCCTCCTCATATAATTTGTCTATCGTATTACGTAATGTTTCGATATCCATTTTTCCACCTTCGTAACTTATAAAAAAAGCCGCACCTCATTAAGGCGCGGCTTTTGCTTTATCTGTGGTCAATCCTTGCCGTAGAACAGATCCCTGAACCATCTGAGGGCATCGGTATATGCATCATATACCGCGGAGTCTTCGGCATTTTTCAGGATAAGCTGTCTGGAAACCTCTGACCAGTTGGCATTTTCATATGCATTTATGAAATCGAGCACAGGCGCATATTTTCCGGTTCCGTCAAGAAGCGCTCCGGAAATATCCTTGGAAACCTTGACCAGATCAAGTGCTTCCTTCATGGGCTTATCGAGCATCGCATCAATAACGGAGAAAAGTCCCATCAGGAAAAGCTCCGATGAGCTGGTGTTAAGCCCGAATACGGGTGCGAGCATTTCGGCAAATCTTGCCCTGATAAGTGATATCCTCGTGATCTCGCCGGGCTTGTCCGCACAGAGCTCCTTGGTTACAGCCGTATTGATCCAGCGCTTTAATTCCTTCTGACCGAGCATTGCCGCTGCATGCCCTACGGTCGAGATGCCGGAATTAACAGTCATACGGTTGACCATTGCAAGTAGTGAGATAACGAGTGCGGTATCGTGCTCGATAACCGCAGCAGCCTTATCGAGATCGAAATCGGGGTCGTTGACTATATTGAGAAGTTCAATATATGTAGCCTTCATGGGGCTGACATCCTTGTCCGTATTGACAACGGGAAGTCTGAAGAACTTGCCCTCGTAAAGGTTATATCCGCCACCCGTGGTGAGCGTATCGTAATCCTCCTGGGTATTTACATTAACCGCAACGAGCGAAACATTTGGATAAACCTTCTCGAAATAGATCTTCGCCTTGGAAATATCTATCTTCTTGTGATCGAGGAATACATAATCGACAAGGCTTAAAACAGGCTTATATTCTTCGAACTGCTTTACGGCAAGCTTTCTTATAGCTAACTTATAGCCTGATGCCTTCAGTTCCTTCAGTCTGTTCACATAAAGATCCTCGGGAACAACATTGTAATCAAAAAGAAGAACGAGCTTGTTATGAGGCTCGGTAAACTGTTCATCAATATCTGAAAAGAGGGAAACATTCGAAACTTCGACAAAGACAGCCTTGTCATCGGTAAGGGTACGCATTCCCATGCTTTCGACAAGTTCAATTCCAAGTACGGATCCGGCTCCGTCAAGCATTCCGGTTCCGAGCATACTGGGATTGAGCCAGGAATTATACTTCTGTGCAAATACGGAATACGCTTTGACCTGTGTCGCACCGTCAAAAAGCGGTATCAGAGTTCCTAACATAGGCTTACTCCTTCAAGGGTACGATTTACCGTTATGAAGACAATCGCATAACTGATAATATTGTACGATAAGCAGGGGTAAAAAACAATATTTAAGCAGTTTTTAGCACAATATGGGGTTAATTGTCAGAAATCAGGTCCAGCCGCCGTCAAGAGTGATTATCTGGCCTGTCATATAGGGAGGGGTTTTAAGAAGCTGAACCATAAGTGAAGCCACTTCCTCGGGGCTTCCGATACGGTCTGCGGGTATCTCTTTTTTCAAAGACTCCATATCCTCTTCGGAAAAGACCGCATTCATGTCCGTATCTATCACACCGCAGGCTATCGCATTTACGGAGATCCCGCTGGGAGCAAGCTCCTTCGAAAGAGCCTTGGTGAACGCATTGAGTCCGCCCTTGGATGCGGAATATGCCGTCTCCATGGAAGCACCGACATTTCCCCAGACAGAAGAGATATTGAAGATCCTTCCGGAATGGTTTCTGAGCATTATGGGGATCGCACACCTGCAGGTGTAAAATGCTGAGCTGAGGTTTGTTCCTATCACGTCATCCCACGCATCATCCGTCATATCCTGAAGCAGTCCCACATATGAGATTCCGGCATTATTGACAAGAACGTCCAGATCGGTGATCCATTCGAAGAGCTCACGCACATCGGCGGAAACAGACATATCGACACGCTCGGCACATACGCTCACGGAATATTTCTCCTCAAGGTATGCGGCAAATGTCTCCAGTTCACCAATTGAATTCTTGCAGGTGAGTATGAGATCATAACCGTCTGCGGCAAGCGCTTCGGCAATGGCTCTTCCTATTCCCCTCGATGCTCCCGTAACAAGAGCATTGGGCTTTTCCGAATCAACCAAAAATCTAGCGGGCATTTTTCCCTCCCAATCACAGATCAGATGCATCTATATCAAGGACAATTCGTGCGGTAAAATCGGGATACGCTTCCGCGATATCTCCTACAATGTGTTTATACAGTGCCTCCCTGTCGGCAGCTTCAAAATCGATTATGATGTCGGCGAGGATCAGTCTGTTATCAAAATCGACCCTGAAGCCGTGCATCTGAAGAACCTTGTCGTGTGAAAAAACAATCTCGGAAACCTTCTCTCTCATGGCGGATGTTTCCGGATGGGTATCATCCCTCGAATATACACCCACCGCTTCTATGATCACTCCGTATTCCGCATATATGGTATGGGTGATCTTTCTTGAAAGAATATCTATCTCATCCGCACTCTTGGATGAATCTATCTCTACATGGACCGAACCCATATATCTTTCCGGACCGTAATTGTGGAGGATCAGGTCGTAAGCTCCGTACACTCCGTCAAACCCACAGATGGCATCCTTGATCTTCCCGGTCAGTTCGGCATCGGGTCTTCTTCCGATGATATCGCCGAGCGTTTCAGTAAGCATATCGAGACCCGCCTTGATGATAAAGAAACCGATCAGGATACCGACGAAGCCCTCTATCGAAATATGGGCAAATATATATACGAAAGCCGCTACTATGGTGGCTGATGATGTAAGCACATCACCGAGAGCATCCTTGCCGGAATTGACAAGCGCATCGGAGTCCACCTTTTTTCCGACAGCGGTGACATAAAATCCTAATGCGATCTTCACTCCGACGGCCAGTATAAGAATGATCATCTGTACCGCATCGTACGATATCTCACCGGGATTGTTTATCTTCTTGACGGATTCGATGATCGCGGTAACGCCGGCGTAAAGAACCAGAACGGAAATAACGGCAGCGCTGATATACTCAGCCCTGCCGTGTCCAAGCGGATGTTCCTTGTCAGGGCGTTTTACGGCAACCTTAGCTCCGATGATAGTAATAACGGAACTCATCACATCGGTAAGGTTGTTGACCGCATCGGTCACGATAGCTATCGAACCGCTTGCAAATCCTATCACCGCTTTTAGTATCGAAAGGATCACATTTGCGATGATGCCTATGAAACTTGTCCTGACTATTGTTTTTTCTCTGTTCATTTTCTCAGATGTTTTTACATCTGATCTGCCATGTTCCTTACTCTCTCGATAGCCTTCTTTACGGGAGGGAGAATGATCACGATAACAGTGAGGATCATCTCGGGGATCAGATATGCAAAGTTGTAAAGTATGGGATATACGGCAGGTGCGAAGAAATCCTCAGGCATGTAATCCATCCAGAAGAGATATCCGCCGAGCGCATGGAACGCACCCCTGCAAATTACCGCAATTATATAACCGATGATAAGTCCGTTCTTCTTTCCCTTGAAAAAGCCGCTTACACCAAGTGCGGTAAATGCAAGGAAATAGTCACACATTACCTGGAGCGGGGAAAGCATATAAGAGCCGCCGCCACCCTGGATGAACTGAAGGATGCTGTAAACAAATGCTGCGGCGAATCCGACGCCGGGGCCGTACAGATATCCTACAAACACTACGAAAAACATGGAAAGAAGTGTGACCGATCCTCCCCAGGGAAGATGATAGAGTTTAACGAACGATAGAACAAACGCAAGTGCTATCGATGCACCCGCAAAAGTGACGGTCTTAACGGAGAACTTGCTCTTGGCATCCTTCTTTCTTCCCCTGAGAACTCCGATGAGTATCAGGGCGATGATCAGCGCGAGCGCAAGAGCTGCGTATCCGCCGCCACCCATTACATAGTAACCGTCTTCTGCATTCCAAAACATAACATTTCCTCCTTACGCCGGCATTACCCGGATCAAGTTACAGGAACCTGTCGGTTCCATTGGGTTTCGGAACTTTTCCCGATCTCAGCTAAGTTAAGCACCCCAAATATTCAGTTGTGCCGGAGCGGAGTTTCCGAATCCGACCCGAACATAATAACACTTTTGCCCACAAAAAAACAGTAATTTATTGACCACTTTTGGCTTTTATGAGTGCAAGTTCTGCTATCGTCAGTTTTCTGTATTCTCCTTCCTTAAGCACAGGGTCGAGGGCAAGCTCACCCATCTTCAGCCTCTTAAGATAAGTCACTTTATTATCCACGGCTTCGAGCATTCTTTTTACCTGATGGAAACGTCCCTCGGTGATAGTCAGATGGAGTCCGTCATCCTTCATCTCGGCTTTCGCGGGAAGAGTGGGTTTATCATCTCCGATATCGACGCCTGCTTCCAGCCTCTTCATATCATCGGCCGATACAGGCTTTTCGGTAATGACGAGGTATTCTTTTCCGACATGCTTCTTCGGTGAGATCAGGTCATGAAGAAGCTCTCCGTCATCGGTCAGGATAAGCAGTCCCTCGGTATCCTTATCCAGCCTTCCCACGGGTGAAAGATTCTTAATGCCTTCCTCAGCAAGCAGCTCTACCACTGTCACCGATGCACCCTCCTTCGTGGACGATACTGTGCCAGCAGGCTTATTGAGCATATAATAGTGGAACCTCTCATACTCAAGTGTATGTCCGTCAAAGGAGATCTCATCCGCAGCAGGATCTATATGCATGCCCGGATCGTTTACGGCCATTCCGTTTGCAAGAACCCTTCCGGCTTTTATGAATGCCTTGATCTCTTTTCTCGTTCCTATTGAATTGTCGGCAAGATACTTATCTATCCTCATATAAGAGCAAAGGGAATCGTTCCCAAACCTCTCCTGCAACTTGCTCAGAATATATACTCAGCGATATCGCCTGCCATAAGCGCGTGTTCACATTTTGCACCGGCAGCCCTGTCTCCCGCGAGCGCATGAATCCTGACTCCGTATGATGCGGCGGTATGGGCATCAAGTCCCTGTGCGAGAAGTCCGGTTATGATCCCCGCAAGAACGTCCCCGCTTCCTGCGGTCGCCATTCCTGAATTCCCGCAGTCATCATTGCAGACTATATCCTCATCCGGTGTGATCGTATATGTTACATCACCCTTTGCGACGACGGTGCATCCGAAGTACTCGGATACAGCCATCCCGAGGCTGAGCCTGTCTCCGTCCGCGGGAGCATCCGGAACGATCTTAAGAAGCCTGTGAAGTTCACCCTCATGGGGCGTAAGTATGATCTGTCTTCCTTCGGCGGACATGCGTCTCAGGTCATCCGACAGATACCTTCCCTGATCCGACGAGATCACAGTCAGTGCATCGGCATCGAGCACGAGCGGCTTTGATCCGCTTCCGTTTATCAGGGCATCCAGCTGCGATATGGCCTCTGCATCCGTCCCTATGCCGGGTCCCGCAAGATACACATTGCTCCATTTATCAAGCAGATGCATCCTTCCCGCAAAAGCTCCCGTATCGTAAAGTGCTTCAGGCAGTGCGGTCTGGATTATGATGCGGTTACATTCGGGTGAGGATATCTTCACCATGCCGGCACCGCTTCTGTATGCGGCACGTCCCGCAAGGACCGCACATCCCGCGCTTCCGTAGCTTCCCGAATAGATGAATGCTTTTCCGAAGGTTCCCTTATGTCCGGAAGGATCTCTTTTCGGAAGGCACTCACTTATGGAATATGACAGTCGTTTCATTTTTCTTTTTTTCATATCATTCTCCAAGCGTCAGCTCAGTTCAGTTCAATATATCCGGTTGAAAAATCAAAGGTAGGATCCTCAGGGCAGGAAAAGGATATATTTACCTTTACATTCTTACCCCCTATGGTCTCTATATCATATACATCATCGTAGCTGTATGTCTCTCCCGAAATCAGCGCATAGCCGGCAGGTATATATGATCTGTAAACCCCGTAAGCCGGGACCTGTTTACCGTCGATCGTCATTGAATCGATACCGGTCTCATATGCCCTGTCCGATCTGTTTTCGACGAAGAACCTGTAGCCCTCTTTGTACTGCTCTTTAGACAGGCAGGAATAAATATCGACATCGTCATTTGTATAGATCAGATGATAATCCGACAGGTCGTATTCGGGACGGGCAACTTCAGCGGTTGTCGTTATGATCACGGGATCCGGGATCTCTTTCATAAGTTCATTATCCAGGCTGTAGATCTCGATCTCATCTATCACCATTTCGGATATTTCCGTTCCGGGCAGTCGGTATATCTCACCGTACACGTTGACGGTCCTGTTCTTTTTGAAATTGCTCAGCATGGTGAAATACCCGTATGACGACGAAATACCGTTTATCGCCCTGCAGGAAACCCTTATTCTCACATTCTCACCGGAATTATTCTCTATGACCAGTCCGATCTTGGCCCTTCCGGATTCGATGCCGTCGCTTTCAAGGCTTCTTCCGGGGATGTGATAAATATTCGATATCCTGATCTTCAGACCGTCCTCGTCGTATATGACACCGTCCCCATTTATTCTGTAATCCGCGGGCTCATAAAAAACATATTCGGAATCATTGAGTTCCATATCCTTCTGGTATTTCGGAACGGAAACATAGATTCCCACCCCTACGATCAAAAACATAAAAAGGATATGTATCACCGCAAAGAATTTTATCTTCGTTCCGATGGACTCAAGGATTTTTTTGCTTTCCCTCTCGGCCTTTTTCTCACGCTTTTCGATGACTTTTTGTGTCGCATCATCTATAAAGGATTTCTTTACATCATATCTGGACTTCCATTCCGGATCGTTATCATATGCTCCCCCGCAATTGGGACACGTGCTGTCCTTACGGGTATCGATCTTATATCCGCAATAATCGCAGGTTATGACGGGATCCATGGCCTTAAGCTTTCCGACCTGCTCCCTGGCAGCCTCCCTTACCTCTTTTTCGCTGAACGCGTTGGCCTTGACCTTGTAATAACGGAATATCTCGGCAAAGGTCGCGATCCAAAGTCCTATATAAACAATTATCAAAATAACCATATATTAATTCCTTTTTTTCGGGCAAGCCCACAGGCATAACCCTTTTCGCACATTACTATCTTATAACAAAGAAAGGTAACAAAAAAGCAAAATATCCCTGTGCCGAGAGAAGGTTCAGCAGCAGGAATATTTTGCCTTTAACAGGTACATATATATAATCCACCCTATCATAAGATACGGTTGTGTGAAGTGATTATCCGATATACTCTGCAAAATGAAAACAGGAATTGCAGAAAACGGCATTTAAAAGCAGAAAACGACAAAAAAATGCCCGGAGACATCGCATCTCCGGGCACCTTATTCCTATTCATCACCAATCGGAATCCCAGCTGGAGTAGTCCGAATCCCAGGAATCGTATGAATCCCATGAGCTGTCCGAATCCCAGTCGTAGTCATAGCTGTAATCGCTGCTGTCATAGCTTGAGCTGCTTCCCGAGTCGTACCATGAGGTATCCTCGAAGTCCATTCCGCTGTGATCGTAAACACGGTAATCGTCCGCAGTATCATCGTAGATGATATCGTCGAGAAAATCACTGTCGGACATGTAGTCCCAGGTATCATATCCTGAATCGTATGAATACCAGGAGCCGCTCTGATAATAATAGTCATTTCCGTTATAGCGGTAATATCCCCTCGAAGGAGATTTATCCAGCATCGCCATAACAAACAGTATCAGAAACGCCAGAACGGTGATGCCGAAACGGGTGAAAAGGAAAAATCCGAGTATCTTGCCGATCATAGAGACCGGTTTGCCTGACTTTTTCTTTGCGGGCTGTGAAGGCCTCTTATCCGCCGCATGGCTCTTCTGGTCCGCTATCTCAGCTCTGAGTCTCTGGTATAATTCGTTGACCGCATAGCCTTCGTCAGAGCCCTGATATCTGATCGCTCTCTCGCCGTTAGCCTTGTTCTTATATACGACGAAATCACCTGTCCCGCTCTTGTATATACCGAATGCCTTGGGTTCCTTGATGTCTTTGCCTATGAAGAACCTGGTTATGTTCTCGGGAGGGAGCTTATGCGCCGTATACCAGGCCTTGAGCTCCTCTATGGTCTTAGGCTGGTCGGAAGCGGTACGATTCGCAGTAGGCATCGATCCGCCGCAATAGGGACAGTAATTAAGATTATCTTCGATCAGCTGATCGCAGTAATTACATTTAACCTTCATTATCTGCCTCCTTTCCGGCTATATCGCTTTTATGGAGCAGATCCGTGACGTTTATCTCAAATCCGTCGCCTTCCTTTATATCCGTGGTGCCCCATACGATCTCGGCATCCTGCTTTCGGGAATTAAAGAAAATAGTGACCGCAATCACAGTCATGATCAGGACATAAACGGCAAACACTATCAGAACTGATACTCTCTGCGTCTTTATGCACATCTCGTATATTCCGTGGATCACCGTGGGAACTATAACGGCTTCGGCCAGATATATCTTCCTGTTTTGATCTTCCTTTTTGCTGTCAGCTACCTTGGCAAGTCCGTAGTAATATCCCATGAATACGGATATTATTACCTGGGAAAAGACGGGAAGTATAAGCGAAACGGGTCTTATCGCTGATCCGTACTTTATGATATAAACGATGTTCTCCGCAACAAGGAAACCGACGGAAACCGACACGCTGTAAACGATGGCATCAAAGGTATAATTGAATTCCTTATCCTTCCAGGTCAGGAGCTTAAGTGCCAGGAATCTTCCGCCCTCCTCGATAAGTGCCGTAAAGATAAAAGCATCGAGAAATGTGAACAGCAGGATCGAATTGCCGCTGTAAGCAGCTTCCAGAAGTCTGAGTCCCAGCGTGCGAAGAATTATGTCGATAAGCATTACCGCCACTCCGGCTCCAAAAAGCTTTAAGAGCAGAATGGGGGATTCTTTCTCGACCGTATCAAATTTCCATACCGCAAACAGCAGAACAAGTCCCGGTATAAACGCAAGTGCGAGCATATGTCCTCCTTATCGTTTTACTTGCGAAACGAGGGGACTGATGCCCCTCGTTTCAACCCAAACATTCCCATACCAATGTGTAATTAAATTTTTCCGGGGACTTCAGGTCTTACAGATGAAGTACTCTTTCCTTGATCTCCTGAGTCCTGCCCTGATTCCAGAACTGGGTTCCGATGTATCCGCATGTCCTGCGGGCCACGTTCATCTTGTTCTGATCGCGGTTGCCACAGTTGGGGCATTCCCAGATGAGTTTTCCGTCCTTGTCATTGACGATCTGTATCTCACCGTTATATCCGCATACCTGGCAGTAATCGCTCTTGGTGTTGAGCTCTGCGTACATGATATTGTCATAGATGTACTGCATTACCGAGATGACTGCCTCGATATTGTCCTGAAGGTTGGGCACCTCAACATAGCTGATAGCTCCGCCGGGTGAAAGTGCCTGGAACTGCGATTCGAACTTGAGTTTTTCGAATGCATCGATATTCTCGGTGACATGTACGTGATAGGAGTTGGTGATGTAGCTCTTATCGGTAACTCCGGGAATGATGCGGAATCTCTTCTGGAGACACTTTGCAAATTTGTAAGTAGTGG
>JAEEGL017014400.1_pt1 | contig 13707 bp, 17 predicted proteins | sample 9134231 | NCBI WGS metagenome assembly JAEEGL01 (sample SAMN16246548, study PRJNA631951) | gut metagenome | biome: gut microbiome; feature: rumen; material: fiber-attached | host: Bos | place: Iran: Karaj | collected 2018-10 | reverse complement strand
TTTTCCTTGGCTTCCTCAAGATCAGCTGCCGCTTTGACATAAATGCCATGATCCATATCTCCGGCAGCCCTACTTAGGTTATCTATCCTGGCCTCCATATCAGCTATGGTATCCAGATATTTTCTGGCATTATTGATGCTATTCTGATTGGCATTATAGCTGTCTATCACTCGCTTCTGCTCTGCTTCAGATAAACCAGTAATACCTTCCACTTCCTTTCTTCTAGCATCAGCTTCCTGTTGCGCTATAGACAACCTGATTTCCCCTAATTCTTTCTCTTTATCAATGATATTCTGCGCAGCTGCCATCCTCTCCTCATTCGTCTTGGTCACATCCCGCATATCCTGTTCCCATTGGGCTATCTGCACATCAGCCTCCGCCTCTGCAATGTTCAAGGAGTTCTGCCGCTCGAATATCTCATCCAAAGCCTTGGCTACCTCATACCCAGCAGCTGCTGCTCTGGCCATGTTCTGCATCATTTCGTTCCAGCCGGTGCCGGCTGACAGGTCAGCTATGAAAGAGTGATAGGCAGCTTTCCAGCTCGCTGTCTGAGCTTGCCACTCATCTCCTACACTCTGCGTCATATTCTTCATATCTGAGAGAACCTTTTTGAAAGCAGCGCCAGCCCCGGCTACCAATCCGACCCAGCCTATCTTTGTGAAGAAACTGCCAAAGGTATTCTGCACTTCCTTGGTCTTACCCTGAATTTCGCTCATTCGGTCTTTCACCTGCCGCAACTGCTGAGACTTGTCTATGAATTCCTGAGTGCCTGGTTTGAGGTTCTTTATCTGCCTGTTCAGTCCCTGGGCGGCCTTCTGAAGCTCTCCCAGGGTAGAGCCATTGAGGTTGTTCAGAACATCGCCCCAGTCCTTGGTCTCTCTCCTGATGGCAGACATAGACTTGTTACAGGCATCCAGTTGCCGCTGCAGATCCTTAGCTCCCTCGATGTCTCCAAGCTTTGTAGCATCCAGCATCTTTTGCCTAAGGCTGTCAGCCTGATTCTGCAGAGCTTGCATAGTCTGATTAGCTTGGCTGCCGTTGAGTGTAATCACACTCTCTGTATATACCCTTGTCTGTGCCATTATCGTTGAATGTTAACTGACTGAACACCTTGAAAAGCCTGCAGTGGAATCTGTGCAGCATCGATGCCGTATTTCTCTGCGAGCAGTCTTCCCAGGGCATATACTTCCCTCAGGAAGACGGAAGAATACCAGGGTTTCCTCTGGCGGTTGCCTGGAGCGTCTCCCAGCTTCACACCACGCCCAACACCCATATCCGGGAACTTCCCGTAATAAAGAAAGGTAAAGGTCACCTTCTCAGGATTGCCGTTGCTGTCTGCCATCACCTGCGCCTCAAAACTCTTGAGCAATTCCCCAGTTTCATATACCTGGAGAGCGTTGACCTTCCTGATCCAACGCTCTATGACGATATCTGCCCAGCGCCTGGCTATATTGAAGCTACTGTTCTCCATAAAGCAGACTTACATTCTCTCTGAAAGTCAGAACTATCTCCCAGCCACGGGCATTCTGGCCACCATGTCGCTTCATATACGAGATGTTCTGCCAATCCCACTCCTGGAGTTCTTCCACTCCGGCTTTCCTATCCTGTAAAAGTTTGGCAAGAACCTTCTTGGCCAGAAGGAACATCTGGTCGTACAGCGCAGCCTCCTCTTCACCCCGGCCCAGCTGGCCCATCACCCAGAGGCTTTGCGTGAAAGTGTCCACAGGGCCTTCTACCAAATGCCAGCTTCCGGATGACCGGCCCTCCAGAACTACACAAGGGAAGGAGATAGAGCGCAAGCTGGTCAGCAGCTCCAGGATGGCATCCAGGCCGTTTCCCTCGAGCAGCTGACTGTCTATATCCTGGAACTCCGGCAGGTGAGCCAGAGATGTTCTAAGCGTGCTTTTTCTTAGCATTTTCGTAAATCGTGTTGAGTGAATACAATACCGAATGCACATCGCAGCGAAGGATATCCTCGTTCTGTTGCGGCTGGTTGCCGTTCATTGCAGAGAGCAGATCCTGAAGGATCTCCGCCTGAGTTCTTCCGGAGATATCTCCTCCAGAAGAGAACACATACGGATAGCGGCCTTTCAGGTACTGCTTGACTCCGTTCCACCAGATGACCACGGCCACAGTCTGCCAGCCGAAGAGCTTGCGGATACAGCCTCCGGAGAGAGTTTTCACAGCTGTCTTCAGGAAAGTGCCGTTCTTATCGCTCTGATATCTCATGATGAAGGAATCCGCAGTGAAGAACTGTTTGAAGGATATGCCGTTGAGCTTCCGGTCTATATCTTTGAAAGGAGATGGAGGAAGCCCTACGCTGTCCAGGATGAACGACACCTGATGGGTACCCTCCCTGAGCACGCTGGCATTTACCAGATAAGGCTTGCCGTTGACGATGAAGGGCATAGAGCCCTTCAGCTTTTTGCTGTCGTACTTGGCAGGATCATCAGGCCTGATATGAGCCAGGCGGCAGAAAGCCAGGAAGAGTATCTCCTGACGGCTGCGTGGGGTCTTCAGGATCTCGCATACATTTCTGAAATCCTCAAAATCCATCGTCTCCCAGGTGATAGGATACACGAGGTCAATTTTCTCCGCACGCTGCTTGCGGCGGAACAACTGCTTTATTTTGGAAAAAAGTTTCATATCTACATCATAGAGAAGAAAGGTGAGTCAGTGCGTTCAGAATAGAGCGATGCCGCTTCCGGGGAGGCTGTGAATGTAGGGAAGTCATCCGGATTGGCTCGCATGATGGCCAGTGCCGCCATCGTCTGATCCTGGCCGGTCTTGCCATCGCCCAGGGCGAAAGCGCAGATAGCCGCCTTGATGTTCTTCAGGGCCTTCACCTCATTCGGAAGGAGCGTCTCCTTATCCTTTACCTTCTCCAGCAGCTTTTCTGCATAATCCTTGGAGATATAGCTGGCCACATTAGTCATCAGAGCCACATTAAGTGCGGAGTTCAGGCAGTAGAAGTCGCCCCAGCTCTTAGGATAGACGGGAAGAGTGATGTTATTCAGAACTGCGCTGTCCCGGAAGTCCACGAAGGTGAGGATAAGCGCATCGGAGAGCCTGCTGAACTGCTCCGTACCTCTCCAGTCTGCATAGGAAGAACTGCTATAGAGGTAGCTGATGAGCCTGTCACAGGCCTCGTCCAGCTTCACCTGCAATGAGAGTTTCAGCGATTCCACCCTCTCCCGGGAAGCCGGAGCCATATCCTGATTGCTCACAACGGCGAATCCGGCATCGGTGAGCACCAGATCCATCTCCGGGACGGAAGAGAGGAAGGCGGAGACTGAGATCACCCTCTTCACCAGGGAGAGCAGCCGAGAATGCTCCTCCGGATGCTCTTCCAGTGCTGACTCCAGGTCTGAACCCAGAATTTCATCAACCAGTTTCTCCTGGGCAACCTCCAGCGCGTCGTCAAAGACCGCCGGAGTGCCTTTCATCTCGATGGAAGGGAGATACCTTCTCATCTGTGCGATTCCTGTAACAATCATAGTCTATACATTCTGCTGTGTCGATTCCTGCTTTCCCTGCTTATTCTGATCCAGAGTGGTGAAGATATATTCCGGAATGGTGATGAGGATATCCTTATCCCACTTGTTGAACTCCTTGATCACCTTCAGAGAGCGCATCACCCTGTCCACAAATGGACGCATCAGAGCCTGCTTCATCATATAGAGCTCCCTGGCGTTGCTTCCGGAGATGGTGCTGGAATTCTTGCCCGGAGTGGCACCGATGAGGGCCGAATGCACGCCCATCGCATAGCAGATGATATTGGCCGTGGACTCGGTGTCATCGATATATTCTCCTCCCTTCAGGTCATTGGCTATAGGCGTAATCTCTATCCACTTATGTTCGGTGGTGCCGTTAGCTGTAGGGATAAGGTCTTTCAGTGCCAGGATCGTCTTGTTGGCGTTCTTCTCTCCGGCAAGGAACTTCTCGAAGTTCTTCACCTCCTGGTCTATCCTCTCCTTGGTGGCTTTGCGGTCGTTCTTGTCTATCCCCTCCTTGCGGAAGATATCCTCGAAATACTTCGGGGAGATGTAGATGATATATTTCACGCCCAGCTGGTTCTGCAGGATGGCTTTCTTCAACTTCGGCACCATGCAGCTGTGGTCATACCATCCGCTTCGGAATATGCTGTACCATTCCGGACGGCTGTAATAAGGCCTTCCAGGAGATGGCATATACACAGGGAAAATCATCCTCTCCTTCCGGGCCCGGTACATCGTCAGCTCAGTGATAGGGTCGAACTCATCCAGCACCCTCGTAGCGATGATGTCATTTTTCGTGGCCTTGCTCCAGTCAGAGCAGTAGTAGTGAGTGTTGATCTGCCCCTTCGCGTTCATCATAGACCAGCGAGAGAAGATAGCCTCTCGATGGCGGATAGTGCTTATCTTGCCGTCCTTGCCGTAAGAAAATTCCGGAAAGGCATTGTGATAGTAGAGCATGTCCGTAAGCTGCTGCAGAACGAACATCGGTATATCATTCTTCTGGAAGAAATCATATTCCGGGCCGGATGTTACCTCTTCCCATGCTCTAGGAGAACCGTCAGCATTGCGGTTGAGAACCTTCACGATCTTCGGGCCCAAGCCATAGCAGACATTCCTGTTGAAATTGATGTTCGAGGATACGACATCATTCTTCTCGATTTTGGCCAGTATATGGTTTGGCAGCAAGTTATCTTCACCCCACGGCGCAATCTTGTATTTGCCTATGGCAACAGCCTGCATGTCATAGTCTTCGCGGAGAATGGCAGAGCTGTCATCAGAAACAAGCACGGCCTGGATATCCGGGAAGAAAGCCACTCCATCAAGTATCTTTATCATAGCACTACCTCCTCTCCGTTGAACTCTATAAGTGTGTATCTGTTCACCTTCCTGATTTCCCTGGAAGGAAGAAGCATGATGTTGAATGTGTCGCCACTGCCGAAGAAGGAAGTGACCACGCAGCGAGGATAATCGAGGATCTCGCCCTCCTTGGATACGGCCTTCATGGAACTTTCCTTGCGGCCGCGTATCAGCTGATTGATCTTGCTAAGGTGTATCATACCGTTGATTTTTTGACAAAATTATCCCGGGAAGGCCGCTGAAGTTAGGACAGCCGAGCTGTCCGGCCGAATTGAAGTAAAAAAGGCTGAACAGTCGGACGGTAAGGGGTCGTTGATTCGAGCAAATGTGTTTTTTTTCGTTTCGAGACCCCGCCTTGCCCTATGCCGCCGGCCGCAATTGCAATAGAGTTCGGCGTAATATGCCTGACCTAACCGATCAGCGTCGAGCCGATCCCGGTTCCGAAATTCGAATAAGGATAGAGCAGATTGCCCAGGTAGAGGGTGTCGAAGGCATCGGTGCCGTCGGTGCGGAGCTCCAGCGGATCATCCTCCGTCTCGGCCAGCTTCTCGCCGCCCTTGGCCTTCTGGAACGGGCCACCATAACCCATCCTGACTTCTGCCAGGGAGATAGCTGTGAGCAGAGCCTCGTTATTCTCCTTGTTGAACATAGGATACAAGCCCTTGACTCCCTTGAAGGCATCGTCCAGGATAAGATACTTGTCTGAGTGACGCATCGGCTTGCCTATGAAGACAGGCTGCACCTGCCAGCCGTGCTTGCCGAACTGCTCGCAGATCACAGCAGCGAAGTCCTTATCAGAGACAGCATAGTTGCTGCCTAAGGCAGTGGAGTCATAGTAGAAGACTACCTCCTTGCTGATGTGGCTGCGGTAATGCTGACAGAAGTCATCCACCAGCTCCCTGAGCTTACGCTGGTACTTGACATAGAAAGAGCGGATGACCTTCAGCTTATTCCCCTCTCTCTGGCCAGCCACCAGCCAGTTGATGTTGGCATTGAAGTCGAAGGCCACGGAGATAGGCTCCTTCAAGTTGCAGTCAGCATCCAGGAGACAGCCCAGATCCAGGCCCTGGCCAAGTGGCAGGCCCTGCAGCAGGGAGTTGTTGTTGGCAATATAGGTGTGACGGGCTGGAGAGAAATTCGGATAGAAGCCATCCTTCAACTTCTCTATACGCTTGCTCAGGATAGATGTCTGGAATACCAGGAAGGGCAGGTCTCGCTTCATCTGACGGATATAGCTCAATCCCACCACATCGATATTCTCGAAAGTGCTCCATTCCCTGTAGAATACCGCTATCCTTCGCAAATCGGCCAGCAGCTTGTCTATGGAAGACAGCCGGTACTTCTTATCTGCAGAATCCGGAAGAAACTGGATCTTCCACCGGTCAGCCAGCAGGCTCTTGATGGCATTGATAACTTCCGGGTCGGATTTCTCCCGGTAGTTCAGCAGCCAGCGGCCAGACTTCTGCACGGGCATGTCGCTTACGAAGAGCATGCCGTGATGCCAGGGGATGTCGGAGAAATACCGCCTGGTACCGCCATTGGCCGGGAAAGTCTCGTCTTTCAACTTCTGATAATCCAGGCCTTTGGCCTCATCACCTATCACCCAGTCGAAGGTGGCCGAGTTAGAACTCATCTTCACATCCTGGCTCACAATCATCATCTGAGTTCCGTTATAGAAAGAAACTATGTTGTCATAATTGCTCACAGGTATCAGGGGTTTGGCATAACCCAGGTGGCGAGGAGGCTTTTTGCTTATGACATAATGCAGACCATCCTTCCAGCCGAACTCCGCCAGTCCGGAGAGAGCTGCAGGGAGGGTACGGGTATGCGCCTGCTTGTAGGAGCTGGCTATGAAGCAGCCCGTACTGCCAGGCATCCAGGATACATTCCGCTGCATCCGAAGAGATACAATTCCGAAGGATTTGCCGAAACGGCGGCCGCAGATATCCACCTCCGTATGTGCGGAGACGGCAGCGGCCTCCTGCTGCGCTCTATTCAGGTATTTCTGCATCAGGGTCGATTTCTTTGGTGTAGCGTTCCAGGAGAGCCTTGGCTTTCTTCTGGGCATCCGGCTCCGGAGTGATGCCGATGACTGAAGGATCTACAGATATAGAGATATCTACCGGCTTGATTTCCTCCCACGGCAGCTGGTCTCCCTCTTCAGTATCGAGATGGTTCACCTTGACGATGCTGTCCGCTATCTTCGTCAGAGCCTTGGCCTTGGAGTCGTTGCCGGCAAGTGCAGCAGCTGTGGCCATCTCCAGGATCTTGTTTGCACGGAAACGCTGGAACTCCTTCTCCGCCCTGGGCACAACTCCGAAGAGAGCCTTGATGATAGATATGTCTGCATAGGCCTGGCTGCGGCCGAGCCGGTAACTGGCCATGATATAATCCCTTATCCTGGCTTCGGAATACACCGGATGGGCCAGCCAGTAGTTGTAGGTATCTTTCAGACGGAGGAGATGGCGGCTCTCCGCTTCCGGCAGCTGCTGAGAAGGATCTTCCACTGCAGCGGCCAGCATATCCAGCATATCCCCATATCCTCTCTTAGCCATTGCCGCCCAGCTCCTCCTCCAGCTGCTGTCGGCCCCAATGTTCGAGGATGGCAATTGCCCATGCCTGCCCCTTCTCCGCTTCCGCCTTGATCTTCTCCCGGTATTTCAGCTGGCTCTCCAGCTTCCCGGCTTCATAGGCCGCATGCAGCGCACCGGCCGGAGCCAGGCACTGGCGGCGGAGCTGCTCCAGATCCAGCTGCAGCAGGGTGGCTATCTCTGAGAGGGAGAATTTCAGAGAGGCATATTTTCTGACATCGGCAACGAGTTCAGGAGTGGGCAGTATTATCGCAGATTCTTCTTTTTGCATAGAACAAAAGTAGCCATCTTCCGATGGCTACTTGGGACAGAGGGATTGTCCCACTTAGTAAAAATGTACAGCAAAGATAATTCTTTCTTTTATAAAATCCCCCATTTCTCCAGGGAAGCTCTGGTAGATTCCGAAATGGCCAGGCCGTGGGAGAGAAGGGCCTGCGTCCTCTTCTTCAGCCGCTCCAACTGCTCTGGAGAGAGAGTTTCCTTGCGAAGCATCTTGGAGATATAAGCCCTGCAGGTGGATTCCCGGAACTCTTCCTCCTGCGTCTGGATCTGTCCGGTAAGATAACCGTCTATCTGCTGCCAGCCCTTCACTATCTGTGAGTGCGTTTCCAGCAGCTTCTCTCTGCATCTGGCCCTGTCGATATTTGTCCGGGCAAACTTCATCTTCTCATGCCAGGCACGGCGGAGCTTGGAAAGATCGGCTATATCATCATAGACTTTCTGCAGATGAGCAGGCAGGTCTCCACGATTTGTCTTCCGCTCGTCGTAGGTGCGGAAAGCCGGGCCGGGAGCTGGCACAGTTGCGGCTGGAGCTGGCACAGTTGCGGCTGGAACCGGCACAGTTGCGGCTGGAGCCGGCACAGTTGCGGCTGGAGCTGGCACAGTTGCGGCTGGAGCCGGCACAGTTGCGGCTGGAGCCGGCACAGATTCGCAGTAATGCCTGGAGAGCTTCTCCAGCTCATAGATGAGCTTGGCAAAGTCCCGTTTCCGACCAATCCAGGAGATAAGATTCTTATTCTTGGAATACCGGCAGAAAAGAGCAAAGCCGGAATCGAAATCCCGGCTTCCTCCTTTCAGATAATCAGCGATATCCCTAAGCATTAGTTAGCTCTCCGGTCTTGAGGTTCAAGGTTCCCTCTTCAACAACTATGGTGCCTTCGTAGATAGGCAGCGGAGTAGTGTCAGGGCACTCGATCTCCAGCTTGATACCTTTGGCACTTCCAGCCTCGTCTCCTGTATCTCCGGAGGTGGAGGTAGTCTCGGTACGGTAATCTGGATTACCAATGACATGCCATCTACCGGCAGACTTGGCAAGATAGACCGTATCGCCATTGCAGGCTTCCTTGCAGAAGGCCAGCGCTTCCACTGTGAGATCAGGATATGACAGGCTGAGCTTGTTCTTGAACATCTTGCTGTCACGCTCTCCGAGCTGCTCGAAGGTAGCCTTGCCTTTCCCCTGGGTCGAATAGATCGTGATGAACTTCTTTCCCTGCTTCAGGGTGAAGTTCCCAGTGTACTTCGCTGCAGCAGCTGCGGTCGTCTCGTCATTGGTGATGTCGTCATTGATCGTCGGCCAGGCAGCGATATCCTTCTTGTTCACAGCATAGATGGTAGAGGCAATCCCTGAAGGATTGACTCCACCAATGTTAAAATCAAGGTTTTCTCTTTCCATGATCACTTAGTCTAGAGGTTAGACATTCTCGGCCATAGCTTGCTTGACAGTCACTGTGATGTAACCGGAGCCGGTATGAGCTTTCACCTTTACGGTTGCGGTGCGTGGATCAGCTGCATCTGCGCTGTATGCGTATGCGGCTGCCGTGAAAGTCACCTTATTGCCGGATGTAGACACTGTGAGCCAGCTAGAGTTCTCGCTGGTAACTTCAGCATCTACGCTAGAGCCGTTGCTGGTTGCATAAGTGCGGACAGCGGCAGAATTGGCGGCTGCCGCAAGCTCTACCTCATCGTCACCAGAGACTGTTACCGGGCTTGGGGTTACGGTTACCTGCTTGGCTACGAGGAGATACTCAGGCTCGATCATCTCGAACTGAACTCCGAAGAACATGCACATGAAGAACTGGAGCGCCTTAGGGTTGTCGCACTCACGGATCTTAACCTTCTCCCGAGAGCTGCGCTGGTCGCAACCTACAAGCATATTATTCTTACTGGTCAGGTAGATGTAGTTGGAACCTGCCAGGCCGGTCATACCAACAATCTGTACAGGATTCTCTTCTGTACCATGGAGGTAGTTCTTGTTGTAAGTGTTGTTGTACACCACAGCTCCGAACTCGGCCAGGCACCATTTCTCATACATCTTCTTAACGCTTTTCGGTACGAACATCCTGAGCTCTTCAGCTTCTTCCAGCTCATCAGATGCAGCGTCATAGATAGCTTTCAGCACATCGCCGGCATTCTGCTCGGTGATAGTGGGCACCTCGATATAGTTGCCTTTAGCTATAGATAAGTTTCCGGCAGTGATTTCAGTGGCAGCGATGGTGTCGAAGCCGTTGAAGAGGGTTGCAGTGGTGGTTCCGTTAGGATTTCTCACAGCGGAGAAGAGAGCCTTGGCAAGCTTCTTGGAGATCTTCTTGGCCTGCGCCAGGGAGAGGGTCTTCACGATATCGGCCTCTTTCCTCTCTGTAAGGTCAGAGAACTGTTCGCCATAGACGGTGGTAAACAGGGAGTAAGGGTCGAATTCCTCCACAACATCACCCAGGAAGGTGGTGAGGGTACGGGCAATGATCTTAGTGGTGTCAGTGGCACCTTTCTCAGACTTATAAGGCCTGAGCTCAGCATCGGAGCTGGCGGCTCCTACAGTTTCGTCGCCACGGACTCCCTGACGGAGAGTCATGTGGGCCAGAGCTTTGTCCATCAAAGCTGCGATGGGCATGAAGAGAACTTCCTTGCGGAATTTCGCACTGGAGTTCACAAGGGCATTTGCAAGATCCATATTTATATGTTTTTGAAGTTTTTCAGAAATTCAGCACAAGCGGCAACGGCCTCTTCATGAGTGCGTGCGCCGGTAATCTCTCCGGCAGCCGGCGCGTTGGTCGTTACAGTCACCTCCGGGGTTTCTTGGTTTGCCCTGGAGATGGCGGCATCCAGAGATGTCTCCAGCTCAGAGATGCGGTTGTCTCTCTGGGTGAGAGTCTCCCTCAGGGAATCTCTCTCAGAGGTGAGGGTACGGGCGGAAGCGGCGGCATCGGCCAAAGCCTGATCCAGTGCTTCCAGCTGTTCGGCGGTCAGCGTCGCTGATCCGTCTTCGGCGAATGCCAGCCCTGCCAGGACGGCAATCGCCATAAGATTAGCATATTCTTTCATTGGTAAAAGGGTTTTCTGTTGCGGTGAAGGAGATGGAGCGGCAAGCTGCAAGACCGCATCTATGGCGTCATCCATCGAGCCTATGGAGTCGATGAAGGATCCTACCACCTCCTTGGCGAAGTAGGTCTTGCCTTTCAGCTGGTCATCAGTGCAGCCTGGGCGGTTAGCTTTCATATCCCGAATAAACTGCTCAGCCAGCGGATTCAGGCAAGTCTCCCTAATTACCGAGGCATTTCCTTCCAGTGCCTGCTCATAATCCAGGTTCTTCTCAGAAGACTGGTCTGCATATATCCTGGCATAGATCTCTCCATCGGCATCTTTGTGGTAACGGCTGATTCCGGAGAGCTCCACCATCACCCCTACGCAGCCTATGAAGTTCATCGGCTGATGCGCTATCAGCTTCTGGCAATAGGAAAGAGCGTAGATGCAGGCACTGGCTGCCGTGCCATCGATGAAGCCCACCACCGGCTTAGAGCAGGAGCGGATGGCTTCAGCCAGGTCAGACACAGCGGAGGCAGCTCCGCCGCCAGAGTCGGCAACTATGATATGACCGATGACGGAAGGATCCTTATCAGTCTTCCTGAGGGCACTGGCCATAGTCTTACTGCCGGGCATCCCGCAGTTGTCATATCGGAACATGGTGCCCTGGAGATGCAGGATATGTATCTTGCTCTCCTTGCCGGACTCGAAAGATGAATCGGCGGCCTGCCTGGCAGCGATCAGCTCCGAAAAGGTATATTTCTCCTCTGGCTCCATCGATACAGGCACACCGCTCAGGATGCTCTTGAGCATAGGAAGCATCACCTGGGCACTCTCTGAATCGATCATCCAGGGGCCTTTGAGGTTAGCGGCAAAGCGTGTTAATAGCATAATTCTGTACTTTTTTCCGTTTCGGAAGCAAAAGTACAGCAGTGCCTGCGCTGCGTTTCAGACAGCCAAAAAGGCTCCGTGTGTGGATTTGAGCGTGATTTTGAAAGAGAATTTGTTTACGGAAATCCCGGAAACGGTATCTCCGTATGTGAAGGTAGGGCGGAACTCCCGGCTGCCTACGATATACTTCACGCCGGAAATCAGCTCTACCAGGTAGATATGCTTTCGGCCTATATGCCTATCCAGAAAATCCCGGGAAGCTTCCTTCTCGGTCTTGATAGGCCCTGATATATTGATGGTTGAATAGCGGCCGTTACCGTCAGAACTCCAGCTTTCGCTGAAGTCAGCCTCTTCCGGAGTGAAGTAGATGCTCTCAAGATCTCCTACGGTCAGTTCGGGGCCGAGCTGGGCAAGGCTGACGGAACTGTGAGGAGGGAGATAGGAGAGATTGACGATCTTCCCAACCGGGATACTTGTGATGGATCGGATTCCTAACATATTTTTTGTTTCAAAATTTCTTCAAAAAAATCGGACATAAAACCTACTAAAAAAATATCTGGACTACCGGTTTCTTGTCGGTCTTGACTCTCCACCTGTACCAGTATTTCATCAGGCGGCCGAGCAGCTGCCTGTCAACATCCACCCCTACCGTAAGGAGGAAGTCTGCGATGGAGCGTGTGATCTTCTCTCCGGACTCATCTCCCTGACGGGCGGTCATGAAGACTATGAAGGCATGGCGGAACTGGTTCTCGAGATAACGCCGGATACGCACCTGCCCCTCTTCGGGGATATAGCATCGGTATAGCATGTTCAGCTGGATGATCCTGCCAAGATGATCCTGATGGGCCGTCGTCTCCTCGCCGTTGACCAGGAGGAAGAATGAGATATATTCGCTCCTGTCCTCAATAGGATGGTAGTCATCAGGCAGGAGCTGCAGGTACTGCTTTATCAGAAACCACAGGTTCGAGTGCTTGTCCAAGAGCACATAATCCGCGCCGTAGATGTTCAACACCCACTGCCGGATAATCTTTCCTACCTTGATATCGACACTGTTTCGATTCATTTCTGCAAATCTATCGCTTGTCTTGCGCAGGATCTTTGACATATACCGGATAGCGGCCATCCTCTATCCTGGCATATACCGCATCCCTGTTGCTTTCGGTCACTACTCCGGAGTAATACTTCCCGGCATCGGAACCAAGGATCACCTGGAAGAGTATCTGCCTTCCCAGAAAGATATCCCTCCGGGTGGCCAGCTTCATACCCGGGGGCACCTGGTCATACCGCCAGGTGGCATACCGGCGGCCACGAAAAACAACCGTGAGATCCTCGATTTTCTTCATAAAAAAAATTCTGTCACCACTTTTTGGCAAATTCTTTGACCAGTTGACGCACTAAGTTGACGCACTTGATATTCAAGAGGTTAAGTGCGTCAACTTTGTAAAACATCAAGTTGACGCAAAAAACGCCAAAAAGGGTTAAATCTTTGAATATCAATAAGGTCAACTTCATATCCAAATTTTGGTCAACTTAAGTGTTTGTGCGTCAAAAAAACCAAATTGACCAAAGTTGACGCACTAAGTTGACGCACTTAACTTTCTTATTATCAATTATTTCTATTCTTGTGCGTCAAAAGGTCAAGGATTTTCAGTAAAAAAATACCCTAGAACTTTTTTTGTCTCCTCTTGCCTAAAAAAATCCGGGCCGAAGCCCAGATAAAAATCTCCAGGAGAGTTGACGCATCAGTCTGCGAATGGCGGCTTGTCATCATCTTCCTCCCACATGTTCTGCTGCCGGTCTTCCCCCTCACCCCCTGAAGGAACGCTGGAGAGGATCTCGTTGACCGGAAGATCATCATCTTTCCTGGTATCGATATAGAAATAGTACACATCCTCATAATTGGATTTCTTGCGGATATCGTTTCTCTTCCTCTCTGTCTCGGTCAGCAGCAGCTGCTCCGGATTAAATCTCCAGTCCTTGTAGGCACAGTACATGATGAGCTTATTCTTGAACGTCTGCATCTTGATTGCATCGGCTATCTTCTTGTTCAGGGTAGCCTTGTAGGCCTCAAAGGC
>JAEEGL014756855.1_pt1 | contig 13707 bp, 11 predicted proteins | sample 9134231 | NCBI WGS metagenome assembly JAEEGL01 (sample SAMN16246548, study PRJNA631951) | gut metagenome | biome: gut microbiome; feature: rumen; material: fiber-attached | host: Bos | place: Iran: Karaj | collected 2018-10 | reverse complement strand
GCCTTGTGCCTCTCCCTCAATCTTTACCGGTGTATTAATGCCCACTCTGCCCGTACAGGCAGTGGCGAACAGCGCCACCCACGCCGCCAGACTTATTATTGCACTACGGTATTTATGCATCGCCCTTATGTAAAAAAAGCGCCCGGCAATGCCGAACGCTTATATTATAATATATGTATTCTTTATTTAGAAAGAACAACTGTGCGTGTTGTGACGGCACCATTCTCCAGTTCCACACGGAGAATGTAGGAACCGTTGTCGAGACCGCGCATGTCAATACTGGTAGCTGCCTTTTCATTCATGACCTGCTGGCCCATGAGGTTGAAAACAGTGACATTCTTCACACCGACGGTGGCGTCGATATTGACGACTGCGGTTGTCGGGTTCGGATAGACTGTCAACTCAGCATTGTCAACATCGCCGATGGCTTCGTTTGCCATAACAGTTGCGTAGGCGGTGTGGCTGCAACCCGTAGAGGTGTTGGTGACGGTCAGTGAGACGTCGGTATTGGTCATTACGTTGGTAAGTGTCAGAGACTCGCCAGTACTGTTATCCTGCCATTTGTAGCTTGCTGGCTGCTGGTTGCTGTGTGCGTAAAGTACGGCATTGGAACCAGGAGTTACGCGAAGGTCGCCGGTAATGGAGGCATGGGGGCTGGTGTTGATGGTAAGGTTGAGGATATAGAGGCTGTCGCATCCGCTGGCTGCTTCACCGCTGCCTGTAATGGTGTCGGTCATGGTGTAGATGTAGTGGTGTTCTTCACCAAAGACAGTGACAGAAAATTCATCACACACGTTGTGGGTATGACGTTCAATACCTTTCTGACGTATGTTGAAGTGGATAACAGCGGTGCTGTCAAAGCATTTCGCGACCGTGCGGGGATGGAAAGCGTTGCGGACGGCAGCGGTGGTGTCGTAGCCATTGCGCTCGGTGGTGATGGTTGTACCATCTTCTGTGACGGTGATCCACGATGCCTGAGGACGGAAACGGTAACGAGCCCTCTCGCATGCGACGATGGTGGTGTCGTAGATGCGTTGTTCGGGGGTGAGAATTGTCAGATCCAGAGTCAGAATCGAATCACACTGCGAGTTGCTGTTGTCTTCGTAGTTGTAGATACCTGAAGTGTTGTAAGTGGTACCCTTCCACTGGTATTTCTCGCAAGCAGTGATTTCGTAAGTCTTCTCAGCGGAGGTGGCTAACGAAAGATGGATTGTCACTGTACTGTCGCAACCGGCAACAGAGTGGAACGTCTGTGTGTGGGTGCCACCTTCGGTGTAAACACTGTCACCCCAGGAATAGGTGCATCCTCCCTGAATTGTGGAGGGGATGTTGATAGTGTATGCGGGGTTGATTGTCAGGTCAAGGATGTACAAGGTGTCGCCCGACACGTGGGTGTAAACATCCGTTGTCGTGTAGGTTTCTCCTGTAACACTCCAAGTGTAGCTTACGCAAGCTTGGGTGGTTACGTCAACATGAACGCGTGCTTTGACTTGAGCTTTCATGGCAAAAGGCATCATAAGTGCGGCCAATAGCAGAAAGAATACTCTTTTTTTCATCTTGATGATTGTTTTTTATTATTATACTTTATTTTATTTATTTCTTAATTATTTATGTGTCAAAATTATAGATGATAATTTCCCGTTTTGTCGACAAATTATCAACATGCAAAGATAATATTTTTTTCAATATTGGCGAAAAAAAAGATATTTTATTTTTTTATTATTAATTCGACAACATTTTCCACGTGTTGTGTGTGGGGGAACATATCAACGGGTTGGATGCGTCCAACAGTGTATTTTTCAGTAAGTAAACTCAGATCGCGCGCCTGTGTTGCCGGGTTGCAGCTCACATATACAATGCGTGGCGATTCCAAGGCAAGCAACTGCTCGACAACTTTCTCGTGCATGCCTGCCCGCGGTGGGTCGGTGATAACCACGTCGGGATACCCGTTTGCTTTGATAAAGTCGCTTGTAAATACTTTCGCCATGTCGCCTGAGAAGAAGGTACAGTTGTCGAGACCGTTCATTTCGGCATTTGTTCTTGCATCGATAATGGCCTCCTCGACATATTCAATACCGACAACATTTCGGCATTTTGAAGCAACAAACTGCGCTATTGTTCCTGTGCCTGTATAGAGGTCGTAAACAGTCTCGTTTCCTTGAAGTTGGGCAAACTGGGCGACAAAGCTGTAGAGTTTGAACGCCTGTTTTGAGTTGGTCTGATAGAAGGACTTGGGGTTGATTTTGAATCTAAGTGGCTCACCGCTACTAAAGCGCGGCATCGTTTCAGTGATATGGTCTTTCCCGCTGAATGTATGATAGTCGAGGTCGGTATAGGAATCGTTGAATTTTGTATTGATGATGTAAAGAAGAGAGGTTATCTCGGGAAACTTCTCCTTGATGAATTCCAACAAAGGGAAGAGCAGATCGGGCCGATCCTCTGCAACGATGACTATTACCATCCATTCACCTGTGGAGGTGTTGCGGATTACAAGGTTACGCAGAAATCCGGTATGGTTGCGGATGTCATAGAATGACAGGTTGTTTTCTGTGGCATAGTCGCGCACTGCGAGGCGGATTTGGTTCGAAGGGTCCGGTTGCAAAGAGCAATGCTCAATGGGAATGACTTTGTCAAACACCGTTGGGGCGTGGAATCCCACAGTGTTGACTAAACTGTTTTCCGATGTTTCGGGGTTGCTCAACCATCGTTTGTTGGAAAAGGTGAATTCGAGTTTGTTGCGGTAGTAGTATATGTCGTCCGAGCCGCATATTTCCTGCATCCCCGAGGTGTCTATATGCCCGAGCCGCTCAAGGTTGTCCTTCACTTGCTGCTGCTTGAATTTCAATTGCTCGTCATAGCGTAGCGTCTGCCATTTGCATCCTCCACAGATGCCGAAATGGGGACAGGCCTCTTTGATACGTAGCGGCGATGGTTGTTTTATCGCCACAGCTCTGCCTTCGGCGAAGTTCTTTTTCTTCTTGATAATCTTCAAATCGATAATGTCGCCAGGTACGACGAAGGGAACAAAGACAACCATGCCATCTATTCGGACAATGGCTTTTCCTTCCGCTCCGGCGTCGGATACTTCGACATCGGGCAGTATAATCTGTTCTTTTGTCTTGGATAGTTTCATGATTTCTAAAAATTGAAAAAAGAAGTATTGGATGTGCAATACTTCTTTAGTTCAAAAGGATGTTCCGCCAATGCAAAACATGCTTTTCTGCGCAATGGTCTAAAACCTGCACTTATCGTTCGTCTGATACGGTCAGTTTTTTTCTGCCTTTTCTGCGGCGTGCTGCTAAAACTTTTCTGCCATTTGCCGTCGACATTCTCTGACGAAAACCGTGCTTATTTGCTCTTTTTCTGCGTGATGGTTGAAATGTTCTCTTCATTTTTTACTCAAATTTGGAGTTGCAAAAGTACACAAAAAAAATGATATGGAAACAAAAAAATGTTTAAAACTTTTTTATTCGCTGTTATTATGTTGAATATCAGCAAAATAAAAATTAACAAATTAATAATATATGTTATTTCAAAAAAAAACTATAATTTTGCATTTTGTTTTTCACAATCTGAATCGTAAAAAATGATGGAAAAATCAGCCTTTAATATCAAACTGGACAATTTGTGTTCTTACTCGATGCAAGATAAATCGGAGATACAGCAGGAGAGGACCCGTTTCCCGTACTGCTCTTTGTTGCAAGTAATGGATATCCTCAGCGACAAGGCTACAGGCACTTCCGAATGGCAAAAACGTTTCCTGCCAAGAGTTCTGTTATATTTGACCGATACCGAAAAGTTGCAGAATTATCTTTCCCGTGTCAGCCTGACTGAAATACAGACTCCTGCTGATTTGAAAGCCAAGCAGCAGGTGGAGCAGGCAAAGAGCCAGGAATTCAGTACCTCGGAATCTGATTCGTTCGACATTTTGAAGGAAATCAATGCCTATCAGGAAGTCTCGTTCAAGACTGCCCCTAAGAGTGTAATCCTGTCCAAATTTCTTGAAACGGGCAACTATAATCCAGAAGAATTGGGTGATGTAGATAATGTCCCGATAGAAGTTTTGGGTAAAAATAGTATCAAGGCTGATGATTCGTTAGACACTGAAACACTTGCAGTTGTACTTGAAAAACAAGGCAAATTGGAGAAGGCTGTCGAAGTGTATGAAAAATTAATTGTGAAATATCCCGAAAAAAGTAGTATTTTTGCAGCCCGAATTTCGGAATTGAATAGTAGAATTGAAAATAATAAAAAGTAATAAAACATGTACAATTTTATCGTAATATTGATTTTGATTGTCAGCGTGCTTTTGGCTATCGTTGTCTTGATTCAGAACTCCAAAGGCGGTGGCCTCGCTGCCAATTTCTCAGCTCCCAACCAGATTATGGGAGTTCGCAAAACTACGGATTTCCTCGAGAAAGCTACTTGGACTCTGGCTATCGCTCTCGTTGTCTTGAGCCTTATCGCCACAATCAGCATCAAGTCGTTCACTGGTGGCAATGTCCAACAGCAGAAATCTGGTCTTGACGTAAACAAGGCTCAGCAGGCTATGCCGATAAGCACCGGCGCTCAGCAGAACAACGCCCAGAACACAACGACAGCCCCTGTCTCGGATCAGCAATAAATCCGAATTAAGGTTTTAAGATAGAGAGATTTGTCATCAGGCAAATCTCTTTTTTTGACCCATGAATCGAGTAGAACAGCTGATATTCAGTTTCTTTCCGCATACGCCCACTGCCGACCAACAGCGTGCGTGCGAGGCAATTGTGGATTTTCTGTTCGATTCCGACCCTCACTCGACCTTCCTTCTGCGGGGATATGCAGGAACAGGAAAGACATCGTTGGTTGCGGCACTTATCCAGGCAGCGCCGCATCTGAAAATCAAGACTCAGCTGCTCGCTCCCACCGGACGCGCCGCCAAAGTGCTTTCAGGATATTCGCACCGCAAAGCATATACTATTCATAAAAAGATATACACGACGGTTACTGATACAATGGGGAATGTCCGTTGTATCAGGGCGAAAAACAAACAGTCATACACTCTTTTCATTGTGGACGAGGCATCAATGATCGGCGCGACCCCTTCTGAAGGAGCATTTGCCGGAAGGCGCTCGCTGCTTGAGGATTTGATTGAATATGTTCAGGACGGTTCGCATTGCAGACTGATGCTTATCGGCGATGGAGCCCAACTGCCGCCGGTAGGCTCTGTGGATAGTCCCGCCTTGTCAGTCAACTTTCTGGAATCGCTGGCCGATATGAAAATTTATCAGGCGGAGTTGACCGAGGTGGTCAGACAAGACCTACACTCTGGAATACTGAGTAACGCTACCCTTGTCAGGAATAGAATAACCTCAATGGAAGATTTTGACTCTGTACAGTTCCCTTTGTTTGAAACCGACGGAATGGACGATGTGGTTAGACTGCATGGCGCAGACCTTGAGGATGTGCTGAACAATGAGTATTCTTCTGGGGAATTGGAGGATGTGGTGTTTGTCTGTCGCAGCAACAAACGCGCAAATATGTACAATCAGGCGATACGCAGCCGTGTTTTGTTCCGAGAGGATGAAATCAATACTGGAGACTACCTGATGGTTGTGAAGAACAACTACCATTGGCTTGAAGACGACTCGGAAATCGGTTTTATTGCAAACGGTGACATTGTCGAGGTGCTGGGCGCAAGACATTTTGAGGAAATTTACGGGTTCCATTTTGTGGATGTCACTGTACGCTTTGTTGATTATCCCGACGCGCCGACTCTTGATTGCAAGGTAATGTTGGAGACACTCCACTCGGAATCTCCGTCACTCACAAAAGAAGAGTCGCAGTTGCTGTTCACTTCGGTAATGGCTGATTACGTTGATTTACCGACTAAGGCGGAACAGCTTAATGCTGTGCGCAACAACCCGTATTACAATGCGTTGCAGGTTAAGTTCTCCTATGCGCTGACTTGCCACAAGACGCAGGGAGGACAATGGCCTGTCGTTTTTGTAGAACAGGGCTATCTTACTGACGATATGTTGAACAAGGAGTATCTACGTTGGCTATATACCGCACTTACTCGTGCCACAAAGAAGATATATCTCCTCGGCTTCGAAGAGCGTTTCTATGCGAAACAAAGATAAAAAAAAGGACACCTGATCGGGTGTCCTTTTTTTAATGATTAGCCTTATTAGAATTTCTTGCTGGCTTTGAATTTCAAAACTTTCTTTGCAGGAATCTTTATGGCTTTGCCGGTGCGCGGGTTTTTGCCCTTGCGAGCCGGTCTGTTCTGCATGGAGAAGGTGCCGAAACCGATAAGAGCGATCTTGTCGCCTTTCTTCATGGTCTCTTTGGTAACATCCATCAGAGCGTTGAAAGCTTTTGCTGCATCGACCTTTGTCATTTCAGCTTTCTTGGCAATTGCTGCGATTAATTCTGTCTTGTTCATTCTTTATGAATTTGAGGGTTAAACATTATTTTTTTGACGTTGCAAATATAAGATGTTTTTTTGGAAATACAATTGTTTTTTGAAAAAAAATTATGTTAATTTTTTAATAAAAAAGTTATATTATTAATTTCCAGTTGCTTATGTTGTAGCCTCTCAAAAATTCATTTATCGTAATTTTCTTTTTTCCATTGATTTGGAGTGACAAAACGTTGATGAAACCGTCTTTCACTCCGATTTTCATCACTCTTTTATTATCTGAAAAGATAGTCCCAATCGTATTGTTGTCGTTTCTTTCAAAGATTGTTTCGAATATTTTCATGCCTGTTTCGCGTCCTTTTTCGTCCATCATTACAGCTGTGGCGGCAGGGTAGGGTGCAAGGCCTCGGATGAAGTTGAATATCTCCATTCCGCCAAGATTCCAGTCGATAGCACAGTCTTGCTTGAAGATTTTTGGAGCGGATGAGAGTTTGTCGGGCATTGATTGAGGATGGGCAGAGATATTGTTGGAGAACAGACCGTCAAGGGTTTCCACGACAAGTTTTTTCCCCATCTCCGCAAGACGGTCATGGAGTGTCCCTGCGTTGTCGGAGGGCTGTATCGGTGTTTCGCTTTGTAGGAGGATCTGTCCTTCGTCAATTTTCTCGTTAAGTAGGAAGGTGGTGACGCCTGTTTTTTCCTCACCGTTGATAATTGCCCAATTGATGGGTGCGGCGCCACGGTACTGGGGTAGCAGTGAGGCATGCAGGTTGAAGGTGCCCATTGGCGGCATGGCCCATACCACCTTGGGCAGCATGCGGAATGCGACAACCACAAATACGTCGGCTTGAAGCTGTTGGAGCGAATCAAGAAAGTCCGGATCTCGGAGTTTCTCGGGTTGTAGTAGTGGCAGGTTGTGGTTCAGTGCATATTCCTTGACGGGCGAGAATACCACCTTAAGTCCGCGTCCGGACTGACGGTCGGGCACAGTGACTACAGCAGCTACATCATATCCGGCCTGGACAATGGCATCGAGCGAGGAAACCGCAAATTCGGGAGTGCCCATGAAAACAACTCTCTTCGACATCGTTATTTGTTTTCAAGGTTACGTTGCAAACTGACCATCTTGAGCGCTGTCACTGCTCCTTCGACACCCTTGTTTCCATGCTTTCCGCCGGCACGGTCTATGGCCTGTTGCATGTTGTTTGTGGTCAACAGACTGAAAATTACGGGGCGTTCGTGCTTCAGAGCCACATTCGTGATTCCTTGTGACACTGCTTCGCAGATGAAGTCGAAATGGCGTGTCTCGCCCTGGATGACGCATCCTATGCAAATGACTGCATCAAGCTTGGGATTGTTGTGCAGCATAAGGTCGGCTCCTGTGGTGAGCTCGAAGCTGCCTGGTACATGGACGATGTGGATGTTGTTTTCGGCGACATTGTATTGCAGCAGGGTCTGCAGGGCGCCTTCGGCCAGTGCATTGGTGATGTCGCTGTTCCATTCGGCAACGACAATGCCTATTCTGTAGTCGGCACCCGAAGGCACCGTCGTCGGGTCATAGTCGGAGAGGTTGGTTTTTTTTGTCATTTATCTTACTCGTATTTTTGTTCCATTTTTAATTTTTTTTATGTCAGGGTTCAGCCGTTTTAGTTCGTCAACAGTTGTACTGTGCTGCATCGCGATTCGCTCAAAGGTGTCGCCTTTCTTGGCTTCGTAATAAACCTCTTTTGGTTGCTGACGCATGGGTTTTTCCTTGATGATGCTCTTGTCGGCTTTGAAGATGGGTGTCTTGTTGCCTTTCGGAGCACTGATGCCGAAATAGGTCTTGTCAAGATGCAGTCGTCTTGTGCGAAGCGAATAGGTCTTGAAATCGAGCAGCCATTCCGGATCGAAGGGTTCGTATTGAAAACGTACCTCAAAATGCAGGTGCGGTCCCGTAGAGCGTCCAGTGCTGCCGCCGAGACCCACAATGTCGCCGGCTTTCACAATCTGTCGCGGCTTGACAAGGATTTTAGACATGTGGCCATAGACTGTTTCTAATCCGTTCTCATGCCTCAAAACGACAACATTTCCATATCCGTCCATCATACGGGCTATTCGCACCACGCCTCCAAAGCAGGCCCGGACAGGGTCACCGGTGCGCAGCAGTATATCTACCCCTCGGTGAGGGCGGTTCCAACGTGCGCGCCATCCGTAGGGCGAAGTGATGATGTTCTTCATTGGAAAACAGAATTCCGACGAGTCTTTGATTAAACGGAGGTTTACCTCGTCGGGCAGGGAGTCCATGGAGAAGGGACGTATGCGCACACTCGATCCTGAGATATTGTCGTGGTAAAAGAGCTTCCACATAATGATATTGTCGCCGTTGCCTTCAAAGAATTTCGGTTCCCGCTTGTCAGTAATGTCCTGCTGTGCGCTGAGCTGGCTGTTAAAAAGGAACAGCAGCACAGGGAGCAAGATCAGCAGGTTTGGACGACGATAGAGCATGTAGAAATATTAGATATATTTATACGCGAAACATGAGGAAAAGTTTCATCAGGAATTGTCCAATTCCTTGCGGAGTCTGCCCACGGGGATACCCATGCTCTCGCGGTATTTGGTAACGGTGCGGCGCGATATTTTGAAGCCTTCATCCTGTAGCCTCTTTGTCAGAGCTTCGTCAGTGAGGGGATGCATTTTGTCTTCGTTTTTGATAATTTGTAGAAGCGATTGCTTGATGTGGTCGATGGCTACCATTTCGCCCTGATCAGTGGCGAGGGCTTTGGAGAAGAGTTCTTTAAGAAGGAAGGTGCCGAACTCGGTCTGCACATATTTGCCGGTAACGACACGCGAAACTGTGGATTCGTCGAAGTTTGTCGCAGCCGCTATGTCCTTGAGACGCATTGGTCGCAGGTCGGCGCTGTCTCCGCTGAGGAAGTAAGCGCGTTGGTAGTCGAGTATTGCTGCCATAATGTTCGACAGTGTCACCTGCCGCAGTTGAAGGGTCTCGATAAACCACTGAGCAGTCTCGTTTTTGCTCTTGATGAACTGGAACGTCTCTTTGTCGCTCGAGGTCAAATTTTTCTGCTGTCCGAGTTGGTCAAGCATCGTGGCATACTCGCTGTTGAGGCGTAGCTGCGGCTGGTTGCGGTCGCTGAGCATGAATGAGAGGCTGTCACCATCGCGCGACACAATGAAGTCCGGAATGATGTAGTGTGCCCCTTTGTGTTCCTCTTCACGTCCCCAGCCAGGTTTTGGATTAAGATGTTGTATCACATCGATTGCACGGTTCAGCTGTTCGGTGTTCAGGTTTAGCTGTGATTTTAGTGTGTCGTAGTGTTTGTTTGAGAGTTGTGTAAAGTATTTGTCGATGATAATCTGTGCGTTAAGAGTGTCGAGGTCTGGGTGTTCCACTCTGTGCAGCTGCAAAGAGAGACATTCCTGCAAGTTGCGTGCACCTACACCGGCGGGGTCGAGTGACTGGACTTCATGCAGCATCTTCTCCATTTCCTCGTCCGTGGCCTCTATGCCGGAGCGGAACGCCAGGTCATTTGCTATTAGTTGAATGTCGCGCCCCAGATAGCCGGAACCGTCAATGCTGCCTATTATTTCATTGCCAATGGAGCGTTCCCGTTCTGTAAGGTTGCGGAGTGCGAGTTGTTTCAGAAGCGAGTCGGTAAAAGAATCCGATTCGGATATTTCGAAGTGACGTTCCTCGGTGTTGCGGTCCTTCTCGAGGCGCTCGCGATAGCTGTAGTCGTCGTCAAAGTAATCGTCTATGTCAAGTCCGCGGAAATCATCCTCGGTGTCTAAATTCTCATCGTTTTCAACACCTTGCTCGGAAGAGAGTGGCTCATCATCGGTGGCGCTCTCCACTTCGAGCATCGGGTTTTTTTCAACTTCTTCTTTTATTTTCTGTTCCAGACGTGTCGCTGGAAGTTGTAGCAAACGCATCAGTAGCAGCTGCTGTGGTGTCAGCTTTTGCTGCATTTTCATTTTCTGTTTCTGAGAGATCATGGCATTGAGTTTTGGAAGTTATATCATATATAACTCAAAACTCCCGAAAAAATTGTAGGGCGATTGAGGATTGCCTCAAATGGGTGATTCGGTGCTGGTTAATTCTTGACAACAAGTTTCTGGACAGTCGTTTCACCGTTGACGACAGTACGCAGCATATAGATACCATTGCTGAACTTGGTCAGGTCGATGCTCTTGGGCTGCGCTGCATCCCAGGAGCCGGCCCAGACCTCGCGTCCGCAGATGTCGAAAATGGCGCACTGTGCCGTTCCGCTGGCTCCAGCAAGGCTGACAGTCACCTGCGAAGTGGCTGGGTTTGGATATAGAGAAACCTTGGTGCTGCCCACCGAGCCGATGCCCACCTGACGCGGACCTACAAGCATCCTGATCATTGGAGCGTTCTGGTTATAGTTAAGGACTGGGTATAATCGGGTTTGGGAATATGAATTGTTGCCTGTTGTGTCCAGTACAAGAACGTCATAGTCATTTGGCTTGAAGAGGTGGGAATATTTTTCGGTGGCTGGATTGTTACGGAAATAGATGATTGTGTCAAAGTTTTCAGGGTCTCTGGGATTTGCTGTGGAGTAGTAATCGGCAGCGGCAGCCACAGCGAAATTATTGCCGTTTACGATTTTGTAGCCGATACGGTAGCTTGTAAATGGTTGCAAGGCAGGCTGCTCGGGGAAGAGCATAGTGATGGTGTTGTAGTTGTCGGGTTCGAGATAAGGATTGCTGTTTCGCCCTAGAACCGTCTCGTCGTTCACCTCATTGGCAGTAATCAGGTGAGCTTCGCTGTTAGGAATCAGGTCTATATAGTCGATAGTATTGCCGTCATTGTATTCCTCTTTTAGAAGCATGGGTTTGATTGTTGAGCCAACACCGCTGTAAATTGGCGATGCCACCAGTTCCACTCCGCGGATAACCCATCCTTCTGGAACTTCGCGCCCTGTCGAGTAACGTAGATTCACTGAATATTCAGGATTGTTGAAGTTCACTTGGTCTGGATCCTCGGAAACATAACGGGCACCATCTTGCATGTAATAACCAAAAATATAATAGTTGTTCCTTCTGTATGAAAGCATGCCGTTGTCCTTGCCCCAGCGATAGGACTTGGTGTTGTTGTCGAAAGAACTGACGCGGTAGTACATGGTGTCGAAATTGAGATTCAGACCGGCATCGGTTGTTATCGATGTGTAGAGATAGTGGTCGCCTGTGATTTGGGTGGGCAACGGGTCGCAGCTGCCATGATGCACGTTGTGGTTAGAGAGACTATACCATCCATACCAGTCTGAAGTACTGTCTGTATTAAACCATCCTTCTGGGTCGAGAATCATTCTCTTTGTTGTACTTGCGGCAACACTGCCGTTGTTGTACGAACCCAATGTTGTTACTGACGACATGGTGCTGTTCATGTGCTTGAGGGTAGCGGTTACATTTTCCTGGGTGTTTGCACCGTGGTTTGTCACATCGCCAGACCAGGCGGGTTCGATGTTCATGTACTTAGGCATTGTCCCGTAGCCACCTTGTGTATATGATTCTGTGCCAAGCTTCATACGGTCAGGATTGCTGGCAATTACCTCGACATCATCGATTAACCACATATATCCGTAGGCAGTACCGCGCTGCGGAGTGGAACTGTTGAACCAGCGGAGACGCAGTTCAAGATAGCTTTGCCCCGCGGCGGCAAGCGGCAGGGTATAGGTGCAATAGCCTTGATAGGTGCTGGTTACATTGATATCAACGCCACTTTTGTTAATTTCGACGGGAATCCATGATCCGGTGCTGCTCGTTCTATAGTCAATATAACAATAGTCGTAGTACTTTTGATAGAATTGATAGAAACGAACATCGATGACACTTGCTGACGAGGCATCGACAACGCCAAGATTGATGTAGGCATTGAAATTGCCTGTGCCAAGCTCTGCCTGGTCGTACATGGACATCATCATGAATCCGTTATTGGCTGATGTTATGTCGGTACTCATGTGGTTTCGGATATATGATACAAAATTCGCTGTGCCAAAATAATTTGAATAACGGGGATAGATGGAAGTTAAGGCGCTGAGCGTTGCTGTCTCGGTGTTGGGTATTCGGCGCCAGAAAGAGTAGTCTGCTGTTTGGCCGTGAGCTTCCGAGCCTGTGGAGACGACACCGGTCTCATAGCCCGTGCCACCCCAGAAATTGCCATCCCTCGTACCGTCGTGGAAATCAACGGCCATAAGGGTAATTCCATCCTGTGCTTTCAAAGTAACAGAGAAAAGCAAAGCACATACGATTGCAACAAAATAATTGTGTTTCATTGGATTATTGTTTTTGATTTTGAAAGTGCAAAGATACAACTTTTTTTTCAAACTCTCTTTTTATTGTCATAACATTCCAACTTTCTGCCAAAAATGGCTATTTTTTGGAATGCGAAGATACAACAAATTATTAATTTGGCAAAATATTTTTCATAAAATCACGAAGTTCCGCTGCCATATTCACGCATTTATTGCATTTACATATTACATTTCTATTAACCATTAACCGTTAACCATTAACCATTATTGACGTTTCCCGACAGCGTGGGGAACTTTGTGTTGGGTATTTGATCCTTTTTGGGGCTCGGTCAGTATTTAATCTTGAAATAGCCAGCCGCTTGTAGGACAAATACTCCATTTTATCGGCAAGATTTTAATAAAAACACGTTGCAAAGATACAACTTTTTGCCGATACCGGCAAATTTATTTCGAATTTTTTTACGACGTTTTCCGCCTTTGCCACCGAGACTGTTGCCCAACGACTTGAGCAGTAATAAGGCACCGAGCTAGACGATAACGATGTCGATAAAGGTTTCCATATTAGTCGAATTTCATTTCGTTTTTATCGTTTCCTTCTATTTTGCTAAACATTTTCGCCATTTGTGGCAGTAGTATCGCCATCACTATCGTCACCAGTATTGACACAGTCTGTTTTCGACGGAAAACTTTATTTCATTTCTATTTACTTCCTTTTCTTCGGTTACACTCCTGACAGAGCATTTGGCAATTTTCGATAACCGTGCGGCCGCCGTCGGCCACTCCAGCGGCGCTCTCTACATAGGTGGTCGTGGTGCTGGTGCCGAGGGCGGCACCGCAGATGGTGCCTATCGAGTCGGCCATGAAGCATTCGTTGATGCCGTCGACATTGCCCTCTTTGTCGACGTAACCGGCCTTTTCGCTCACACCGATGACGGTACCCATCGTGTCGAAGATGTCGAGAAAAATGAAGGTAAAGAGCACCACTATCATGTCAAGAATGCCTTTGGCACTGGTGAGCTCGCTCCAGGT
>JAEEGL012597319.1_pt1 | contig 13707 bp, 11 predicted proteins | sample 9134231 | NCBI WGS metagenome assembly JAEEGL01 (sample SAMN16246548, study PRJNA631951) | gut metagenome | biome: gut microbiome; feature: rumen; material: fiber-attached | host: Bos | place: Iran: Karaj | collected 2018-10 | reverse complement strand
CTGTCCTCTAACTACACCAGCAATTACATTGCTCATTCTATAGTTATAGCCAAGTTCTTCGTGCTGATACCAGGCTGCATTTTCTCTAGCCTGAGTAGACCACTTTCTAACCTTATTTGCTGCTTCTAAGTCATCAGTAAGAAAACACCCACCTGATGAACCCGTAATAATTTTATTTCCATTAAAAGAAACTGTATTATATTTACCAAATGTTCCTGTCTGAACACCTTTATAGGTTGCTCCCATAGATTCTGCTGCATCTTCAATGAGTATTGCATTGTGCTTCTTTAAAATAGCATTTATTTCATCTACCTTTCCAGGTGTTCCATAAAGGTGAGCTACCACTACTACTTTAACATCTGGGTAAATCTCGAATGCTTTTTCAAGAGCTTCAGGATCCATATTCCAGGATTCTCTTTCTGTATCAATAAATACAGGTATTCCGCCCTCATAAACCACAGGATTTACAGTTGCATCAAAGGTCATATCTGTACAGAATACTTTCTTTCCTTCAAGAGCGCCATGTCCAACTTCTGGCATTCCATATGCATCTATGCCTGCAAGCTTCATAGCCAAGTGAAGTGATGCTGTTCCTGCTGATAATGCCACAGCATACTTAACTCCTATATATTCTGCTACTAAACGCTCAACTTCATTTATATTTTTTCCCACAGTAGACATCCAATTAGTATCATATGCCTCTGTCATGTACTTCATTTCTTCACTATGCATTGTCGGAGAGGATAACCATACCTTCGATTCAAATGGTTTAATATCATTTTCTTTAAACACAATATCTCCTAACGAAATTCACTTAAACGATTTAGTTACACATTTAATCAATTATACAACTTTATACTTTCTTTTTTATTCACACTTTTTTTAGTGTATCATTAAAAATTTCATTTGTCAATAACCATTTTTTCAAATAACATTTTTGGTTAAATTCACCAATACCCAACTATAATCAACGAATTTTTTTGTATCCATTTACAATTGAAATCGTTTTCGTTACACGGATTTTTTATCTATGTCTAACTAAAAAGTATCTTTGTTTATTTATAACAACTTTTTTACTTTTTAATGTTGAAAGCTAATTATAAAAAAATACTAATCTCTCTGAAATAAATCTCTTGTATATACCTTTTCCTTAACGTCGTTAAGTTCTTCATTGTATCTATTAGCTATAATAGCCTCAATAAGGTTCTCTGGAACATCCCGATAGTTAGCTAAAAGCTACTTTGTATCAAGTCCCTTACTCTCTGCATAGGTATCAATGCCTTCCTTTATAGCGCCTTCCTGTAGAAGTGCTGCAAATTTCTTCGCTGCCTTTAGAAGTCTTACATCAAGAATATCAGTTCCTACTATTATTCTTGATGGATAAACATTGTCCACAATAGTAATATTAAAAATAACAAATCCCGTATTACCATACTTTTACTATACGGTAATATGGGATTTGTTCCTTTAATCAATTTCCTATTGTTTATTTTCAAAAATCTCTTTTACATTTTCATAGCTGGCTATATCGCCTATATCATATCTCTTCCCAGGCATAACAAAGGCATGCATAGGAGTTTTCTTGCTAAGCCAGGCCGCAAAGCTACCCGGCGCATCAGCGTTACAGCCGTCCTTAAGTGCCTCTGGAATTCTCTTTAAATCCTTCTCCTTATAAAAATAGAAAGGGGGCACCGCAAGATTTCCTTTAGGCTCCTTAGGCTTTTCTTCATAGCTGGTTATCTTATCATCTGCGTCCAAGGTTATTATTGCTGTCTTTTGCTTCTTTTTAAGGTCATTTTCTTCATGGCACATCACACATGATGTCCCCTTCTTTTCTGCAAAGGCTACAAATTCCCTCAGGCTAAAATCCAGAAGGTTATCCCCGGCCATTACTACTGCATCACCTTTTATGCCGCATTTATCCACAGCAAACTGAATATCGCGAACTGCTCCAAGTCTTGTTTCATTGGTGCTTGTTCCATCATCTACTATGGTTATATTCTGTGGTTTCCCCTTTGCCCAGTCCTCAAAGTGCTCTGAAAATTTATGATTTGATATTACTATATATTCATCTATTTCCTCATTTTCGCTTAAATCATCTATTAAATGGTCAAGTATTGGCTTTCCTGCTACTTCAAGAAGCGGCTTGGGAAAATTCTCTGTTAGCGGATAAAGCCTTGTGGCATAACCCGCTGCAAGTATTATGCACTTCATATTTTCTCCTTATTACTGCGCCTTTATATGCTTTCCGTTTTGGGCTTATTTTATAACAAAACTCCATCTGCACTTACACATGAATGGAATTCATATTTTCCTTCAAGGCCTGGAAAGCTCTTTAAATAGTCCTTTTGAACCCTACTAGCAATTTCTTCTTCCTTTTCTGGCTCCATAAGTGCCATGCAGCATCCTTTAAAGCCCGCTCCCGAAAATCTTGCCCCGTAAACTCCATCTGTGCTACGTAGAATATCATATAGCTTTATCAATTCATCACAGCCGCATTCATAGTTATTAATACTGCTGCTGCCGCTCTTAAATACAAGCTCTCCGTAGCTCTCAAGATTCCCTTCTTCCCAGTATTTAGCTCCGTCCATGGCTCTTTTTATTTCAGAATAGTAATGCTCTGCTCTTTTCCTAAAGTTATCTGGAAGCCTGTCCTTATACTGATTAAAAACTTCTTCTGGTACATCTCTAAGTCTTGTATCTGCATATTTTCCATAATCCATGCCTGCAAAAGCCAAAAGGCTATAGGCTGCGCTCTTACATTCATCTACTCGCAGGTTATACTTACTGTTCTTAAGGCTTCTATCTAGACCGCTAAAGAAGATTCCTATTTTATAAGGCTTCATTTTTTCGCTAGTTGGTATCAGCCTATAGGAATCATTACTTGTATCAAGGTATAAAAGCTCATCCTTTCTGCTAAGTACCTCACAGCTCTGATCCAGTTTTCCGCAGTTTACTCCGACATACTTATTCTCTGCTGCCTTTGCCATCATTATCATCTCAAGTGGCTCTAAGTGTATGTTATTTACCCTGCAAAGCACTGATAAAAAGGCTATTATTACTGCTGCAGAGGAGCTAAGGCCGCCAATCGGAAGACTTCCTTCTATCACTCCGCAAAGCCCCACATTAAGTGGATAGCTCTCCGATAGCATAAGCGCTGCTCCTCTTAGGTGATCCGCCCAGTCTCCTACCTTTTCAGGTGGTATGGCTCTGATGTGAAACTGCGCTCTTTTAGGAAAATTCACTGATTGAAGCTCTATTACTCCATTCTTTTTTGCCCCATATGCAATGTGAATTCCCTTATCTATGGCTAGACCGTTTATTATTCCCCACTGATGGTCTATATGCGCCCCAAGAGGCGATATTCTATATGGACAAAAAGCCACCGCATCAGGCTCTCTCTTATAGGCCTCTTCGTAAACCTTAGTACATTTTAAATTCTCTGCATTCCCATTTGTTATCATACCTTATAATACTCCTTATACCACTCTGCAAAGTTGCGAAGGCCTTCTCTAATTCCTATCTTTGGTGTAAATCCGTAATCACGCTCTAGTGCAGTGCTATCTGCATAGGTCACCGGCACATCTCCTGGCTGCATCGGTACAAGCTCTTTATGTGCCTCAAAGTCATAGTCTTTTGGAAGCACACCTGCACGTACAAGCTCCTCCTGAAGTGTGCTGATATAGTCAAGAAGGTTTTCCGGTGTTCCACCGCCAATATTATATACTGCATATGGAGGCACTGGGAGACCGTCCTCACCGTTCTTCTTTTCAGGAGCTCCTCCCATTACTCTTACAACCCCTTCTACAATGTCATCCACATAGGTAAAGTCTCTCTTGCAGTTTCCAAAGTTAAATATCTTAATTACCTTTCCAGCACGAAGATTGTTGGTTGCAGAAAAGTAGAACATGTCTGTTCTTCCTGCTGGTCCGTATACCGTAAAGAAACGAAGTCCTGTAGATGGTATATTATAGAGCTTTGAATAGGAATGAGCCATTAATTCATTGCTCTTTTTGGTTGCTGCATATAGTGATACCGGATTATCTACCTTATCATCTGTGCTGAATGGGACCTTCTTATTGCCGCCGTATACTGAAGAAGATGAGGCATATACAAGATGCTCTACACCTCTTTCTCCGTTATCATAGCTATGTCTGCAGGCCTCTAATATATTATAAAAGCCTATTAAATTAGAATTTATGTAGGCACCTGGATGGTCTATTGAATATCTTACACCTGCCTGCGCAGCAAGATTCACTACTACTGCTGGCTTATACTGTGCAAAGGTATCATCTATAAGCTTTTTATCTGCAATATCCCCCTTAATGAATGTCCAGGTATTTTCCTTACTCTTTTGCTCTGCTTCCTCTGATAGCTTCTTTATCTGAGCAAGTCTCCACTCCTTCAGCTCTATAGGATTATAGTCTGTTATGGAGTCTATTCCTATTACTGTTACTCCTTCATAGCTCTTTAAAAGCCTCATTGCAAGGTTACTTCCGATAAAGCCTGCCGTTCCTGTAACTAGTATTACCTTTCCATTAAGGTCTACCTTTATTTTTAAAAGCTTATCATTTTCTAGCATTTTCATATCTCCGTTTGTTATAATTTTATGTACTTCTTTTCTATCTTTTTCCATTGTCCACAATATTAATATTAAAAATAACAAAAGTCAAGCACCAGTTTTGATTTTCTATTATTTTTTCATACTTATTTAATTATAGTGTTCTTAAAAACAACAAAAGAGTACTGAACTTCTTTTACAAGTTCAGCACTCTTTCAGTAATTATCCACCAAATTGTATTGCTATATTCTTTATCAAAAATATTACATCTTCTTTTAATCCTTCAAGTCTGCATTTTCGAATAAATTTCTTTTGCTCTATTCATTATTGAATTCTGCTAAGCGAGTCAATAATTTGATTAATAGGTTTAGGGTTATTGTTATTATCAAATTTTCTCGCAAAATAGAATTTCTTCGATTTTATCAGTTTATCCACATCAGATTCAAGAATAAGGCGCGGATTGTTTCTATTTTTATCCCATTCTAAAAAAGTCAATTTTCCCATATCCGTTCCAATATATGGTGACATGGAAAAAAGAGTTTGAAAAAAACTCTCATCTGGGGTAAGAGAATTTTTATAAAAACGCACATATGATGGATGTGCATTAATATAATCCATCATCCAAGACAAGCACTCTTTCTGAAGACACCACCACTGACTGCCAAATTCAAAATCTTTCGCAACTTCACTCCTTCTCTTGAAAAAACGAAATGTATGAAAGTATCCACCAGTCAGATAGATGTATAACCTCTTCACCAATCGCACGCTAAATGATCGATTATACATCCATTTAGGATAATACAAATCAATTCTTTTGCTATATCTTTTTCTACGTTTACTTTCTTTAGGAAGTATTTCAATGAAATTCTTCCCTTTATTCGTTTCTAAAAGATTAAATATCTGCCGATTAGTTTTGATTGGAAAATCTTGACCACTTATCAAAAATATATACTCGTATTCACGTTTAGATAACAGGCACTTGCGTATAAGATTAAGCGTTGCGCTAATCATAGAGAATGACGCCCACTGAATATCAACACATTCATCTTTATCTAACACAAAAACATTCGATTTCTTGTTAATAACGAAATGATTCGCTTTTGCATCAACATGAATGTAGAAATCGACATTCTCATCGGTCAATTGATCTATTAACATATTAACCTGAATAGGATTCTTATGACATAGTATTAAGTAAGCTATTTTCATCTCTATTTCCTTTTTAACGTCTTTAATTTTCTGTAACAATGATATACCATCGTATCCCCAGCAATAATAATTTTGCCAATTGTTCCTCACCTCACGCTCTTTTCAGCTTTCCACTAATCTTTGCAAATGCTGCTGAAAGCTTATCTCTATAAAAGACCAGATTTATAATAAGAACAATCACACACCAGATAGCAAATACCTCTACTGCCTGAATGAACCATGCATGGTAAGAAACAGACAGTAGTGGGATTTTGAACGTGGCAAGGCTAGCAATTATAACTGTAATCGCATCCACTCCACACTGTTTAAGAAAAGTCTTAAACGGCCAGTTGATAATGTTCTTTGAATCATACCATGCCATCCACACCGTTTGATAAAACATGGCAATTAGAGTGCCGATTGCCACACCAATTAATCCCCAAAGCTTTACAGTAGCAATAGAAATCACTATATTCATTATCATAGCAATAATATAATTACTCTGCGTTTGTTTATAGTGACCTGCAGCAAGAATCATGATGTTGTAAGGCAATCTAAGACAGTGTCCTGCATTTGCAATTGTAATAAGGATTGCAAACAAAGGTTGGATATAATCAGCGTCATCAATTCCGTTAGTATAGACCCTTACAAATGAGACAAGCAGAACTCCAGTACAACCAAATACTAAAGTTGTTCCTGTATGAAGGAACCATTCAACATAGCCAAAGAAGTTGTATAGCTTTTTTGTTTCCTTTTTAGCAAGCATTTCGCCAATCAGTGACTGGAATCCATTGGTCATGGAAAGGAGAGCGTTTTTAACTCCAGCAATTGCTAAGTGATATACAGAATAAATTGAAACATTTGCAAGAGTTGAAAACAGTGTAAGAACAATACTATCTGTTCCACTCAATACATAAGCCGCAAAATGCTGGGCCATTCCATTCCATTTTTGTTTTATAGGTTCTTCGGTATATTTGATGCTCTTATCAATACTATAGTGCTTCTTAACATATAGAACCAAATAAAGAGGCTTAAGCAAAAATACAAGCGAAGTAGTGAGTTTGACTATCTGAATCGAGAAGCCTAAATAAATTAAAACCGCACATGCAATAGTGTTTAATACTATGGTAATAATTTGAGCTGTATATTGTATATACCCCTTTTGATCGGCTGATAAAAGCAAACTATTAACAATTCCAAAGTAGTACTGAACAAAAGAACTAATGCAAATAGAAGCAATTAATGTTGCTGAATAGAAGAAGCCAAAGTCTTTATTAACAATTAAAGGGTATACAAATAGAAGGACGCAAACGTATACAAGAAGTATCATCGCAAGTCTCTTAAAGAACTTACTTGCAGATGAATAAATTTTGCTTATTTCATTCTTATTTTTATCTGCCAGCGGTTTATATAATGAAGACTGTACTACAGCTCCAACGCCCAAGTCAAGAAGCGTTATTACACCGAGGAACTGTGATATACTGTTAACAAGTCCATTAACATTTGATCCAAATGCTCCTAAAATTAGCCGGGGTAGAATGAAGCCACTAACAACGCTTGTGATTTGAAGCAGTAATGAAGTTATGGTATTGAGTGCAAGTTTTTTCCCTCTTGAATTCGCCATAATATCACGCTCTCTTCTCAGGAAGTCGAATGAGTTTTCCTAATTCTAAATCCAAACTCTCTGGAATCATTTTTTGAAAACCACTTGCCGTATAAAAAGTGATCTCGCCAAAGTAAATCTTACCTTCGATTATGTAGAAGTCTATTCTAACCTGGGACATATTCTTACAAAGAATTCTTGTAATGTGAAGCAATTCGTCCAAGCATTCTGGTCTAGGAATATCTTCTTTGCACACATCGAAATGATCATCAAGTGAGACAGGTTGAAGTACCCAATTCACATCATAGACGGATTCGCTTAGATGTTTTTCTGAATTGAAACGATTATGGAATATGACTATGTATTTAGGCTCGCCATTGACGCAATATATTTTGTAATCCTCTGGTACAATTTTCCCTTTTTCCTCCATATATTTTTCTGCAATTATACGAGGAGGAACATTTTTATATGGCCACTCTCGGCCATAATAGTACAAATTACTTCCCAGATTGCGTGTGATTTTTTCTCGCGCGGCCTCAATGTCAAACGATGATTTATCTTTGCAAATGATAACACCACCTGAATCATGTGTGCATTTAAGAACAAAACGATTTGGCAATTTATCAAAGTCGATATCCTCAAACCTATCCCATACCCCGAGAGTCGGAATGACATACTGGCTTCCAATCGTCTCTGCAATATACTTTTTTACCGCATACTTGTCAACCATCTTCGTGTATTCAGGGTTTCTGTCATACAGTTTGAGCCACTGAATCTTCTCGTTAAAAGTTTGAGGATTTCTGAAATTCGGAAAATGCCCAAAATGCTTAAAATAAACAAGAGATAAGTATAACTTATCCGGAATAATCTTTGATAAGGATTTGATAACTCTTTTCATGTGGTATTATCTCCTTTAGTTCATTATAAAAAATTTATAGCCACAAAGATTTCCTCTTGCACATACAATCGCAAATATAAAAATACAAATCAATTTGAAATTGTTGATAGCTTTTTCGCTTTTTGAATTTGAGAGATAAAATGAAATCTGTGGAATTGAAAAGAACAGACTAATCAATATGAATCTGTGAAAAATATTATATTCAAATATCAATATTGCTTCCAATATCAATAACACTTTTGCCATTCTGTTAATATGAATAAGCCCATTTGCTCCTTCGTATTCTTTTAGATTTTTTCCTATTTTATATGTAATACTAGCAATTGTCAACCATTGAAGCACTCCAATGATGTATTCCCACGAATAGGAGTATGCATCATTACTAAGAAAAGAAACTCCTTTATTAAAAGAATGAGTAACAACAGTTGGATATTTAATGCAGGTTACAATAACTATAGCAGTTAAAGCTGAAACACTAAGCATTTTTTTAAGTGCGGACATCTCATTTTCACAAACTATATAATAGATTAGCCGAATAATTAACAACGGTATAACCGCAGAATGCATTAATGCACCTATTGCGTATAATGGGATGCTCTTTAATATATTTCTTTTATCAATCCACTCGAATATAAAGCATCTGACCACAATTGAGAATGCTAAAAAATTACGTATATCTGAAATTACTTCTAAAAAACTACCTGCTGCCATGAAAAAGATAAAGGCTATAGCTATACTATCCTTTTTTAGTTTGTTGTTATTCAACAAGCGCTTTATTATATCGAATGTATTCATATAAAACAATGCAGCCGTTATTGCTGGAAGAGCGCCATCAAAAGGAATTCTTCTACAAAGATAGTAGTAGAAAAACCCAATTGCCGTAGGTGATTTCATCATTTGTGAATTACAAAACTCTTTCAAACTCAAATTCGGCCATTGTTTTGTCATTTCAAGAATTCTGTATAGATCCTTATGCTCATCTGGTACGAAAAAGAAAGCCATTGCAACTAGAGCTAGAACACATAAATTGAGTTTTTGCTTAGCTTTCTTTGCATTAAATTTGAGAAGGGAATTATACATCAAAGCGACCACTATTACATAACAACCAATGCCTATAAGTCGCTCTATCAAAAAAGTTCTACTAATAATATCAAACATTTATACGCCCCGTTTATTTAATATTTAACAGACCTTCATAGATAAAATGCGCCTTCTTTGCTAAGGCATCCCAATCATACTTCAACGAAAGATCATATGCATTCTTACCTTTACTTATATATGATTCTCTTTGCGAAATCATTGCTAGCATCGCATTCTTTATGGCTTCAACACTATTATCCGCGCCCCATCCGGCATTGGCTACCTCTACTTCCTTCCTCATATTAGAGCCGGTTGTAACCAAACAAGGTAAACCATATGCCAAGGCTTCGAGTAATCCTGTTGGATGCCCTTCAAAACGAGAGGTCATTAAGAATACATCAGCAGATATAAGAACGTCCTCTTTTTCTTGTCCAAACACACCATCGTGAAATGATATAATGTCAGTCATACCTTTATCCGTAATCATTTTCTTTAATTCATCAAGTTTTCCTTCTTGATTTGATCCGTAGAATGCAATGGTCACATTGTTATCTATCAGTTGCTGCTTAATCTCACTGCAAGCTTCTATCAGCAAGTCAATGCCTTTTTGATACGGCTCAATGCGACCAATCGACACGCATTTAATCTGGTCTTTTTGATAATCCCTTTGAATTCTACTTGGAACGATAGTGCCATTAGGTATAACAATACTATTTTTATTCCATTTTTTAGAAGTTTCTCTTTTCTCTTGTTCAGTAAGAAAATGTATTGCTTTGGCCTTTCCCATAAACTGATAATACCCAAGTACTATATTTCCTATGATTTTTTTAATTTTTTTCTTGCTTTGCGCAGATGCAGTAAGCTCACCTCTAGGAACTACAATATATGGGACATTAAGTTTCATAATCTCACGTCTGATTGCTTCCATAGCAAACGGATATCCTTGTTCAACTATTATTAAATCTGGATTTGAAAAAGGATGTGGAAGATCTTTGATTCTTCCTGACGGAACAGTTGTTAGATCAATATAGTATTTCTCTTGGCGCCATTTCTCAAAATTGCTTTTTCCTTCTGGAATAGGAGTATTAACTAAATTATACCAAAGCACATTGTCAAACTTCGCCTGTGACTTAACTTGATTTGGAACGCTATATGATGGTCCAATCCAAGGCCTTCCGTCAATTTTAGAAACATATAATATATTCATTTATTCTACAGAGCCTCCTAAAAACTACCTTGAGATATTTTTTTACGTCGTTTCTTATCTAAAAAGGCTAGAAGCTGCGGACAAATCGAACCTCCACACAGCATCATTTTCCTATACAATGAAACATCCTTTTTAAGTATCAGCCTATATGTGTTTCTCTTAAGAATGGCTTTCCACCTCTTGTAATCATTTATATAAGTCATAGCGTTTAATAATCTTTGCAGGTGCACCTATAGCAATTGTTTTAATAGTCATTATTTCCTCAACAACTTCTCATATAGAACTTTCTTAACACACGAAGGAGTATTCACAAACGCCCTGATATAGAGCATATTCATCATAGCCTCTTTTTTATTAATCATTCCATGTTCAAGCATGAAATCCTGAAGCGTTTTCCAGCCCGTAATGCGCTCTTTTGAGCCTCTTTTAGAATCGAATCCATTTCCTACACGAACATATACAAGAGACTCGTGAATATTAGCAAGTTTACAGCCAGAAGCTATCATATTAAGCCACAAGTAGTAATCTTCAAGTAACAGAAGTGTTTTATAGCCACCACACTTTTCAAGAGCCTCTTTCTTCATGCAAACCGAGACATGATTCATAGGATTACGCTTCTTTCCCATCTGAACGATATCATCATGTTTTTCAGGGCAGGAACGAACACGCATATCTTCATCAATAGATTCGTTAAACTCTGCTATATCAGTACCGAGAACATCTATTTCAGGATGTGTCTCAACATATGCTATCTGTCTCTCAAATCTATGCGAATCGCTGATATCATCTGAATCCATTCGCAAAATATAATCGCAGGTACATTTTTCAGAACCAATTCGCAGCGCTTCGCCTAACCCGTGATTTTCCTCCTGTGGAAAATACTTTACAACATTTTCCTTTCCTAGTTGGAATTCATTCAGGACAGCGTATAATTCATCAGTAAGCGGTCCGTCAAACACAACAACTATCTCATCTGGCTTCACTGTCTGGTCATCGTAGATACTTTTTAATGCAATTGACAAGAAACCTGGATCATCATTCTTGTATACAGACATCAATACAGAATAAGTATGTTTTCTATTATTGAGATCAAAGCCGTTGAAATCTTCTGTGAATTCATAATCAAACTGTTTTGTCTTTGCCAGCTCTTTAGCCATTGCGCCAGTTCCGCCTTCTACAACACCTTCGTGCTTAAGAACAGAGAATATAGAACCAAAGAACATTTTCATATCCATACGGAAACCAGCTAAACTGCTTTTGCTAAGTTCATTTGCATACACACCATCAAGTTTAGCCTTTTCAGGTATCTCCAACTCATCTCTACCACTGATCTGAGCAAGTCCGGTAAGTCCAGGCTTCACATCGTTAGCGCCATATTTGTCTCTCTCGGCAGTCAAATAATCCTGATTCCAGAGAGCCGGTCGAGGACCAATAACGCTCATATTTCCTCTAAAAATATTCCAGAGCTGGGGTAGTTCATCGATAGAGGCTTTCCGGATAAAGGCTCCGACCTTTGTAATTCCACCATTCTGAAGCATATGTGTCGGCACATCTTTCGGCGTATTGACGGACATAGATCGGAATTTAAGCAACTCGAAGTAAGACTTATCCTTTCCCACACGCTTCTGCTTGAAGAACACAGGGCCGGGATCATCAGCCTTAATAGCAAGAGCTGTAACAGCGTAAATAGGTGCTAAAACAACAAGACCGCCGAAGGAGAGTACAACATCCAATCCTCGCTTGATGTACTTCTCATAGAATGTCGGTATATGTGTGCTGTTTCCAACAGCTTCGAGGTGTCCCTGTTTTCCGTCTGCGTTCACAGGATCATTCGCATTCTCGACAAACACTACTTTTCTGCCCTTTACCGGATTCTGCTCTTCCGGCTGATTAGCATACACAGAGTCGGGATACTGTTCCTTAGCAATATGACGCATAGCAAGATATGTAGCCCTCAAAGCTAAACCGGTTACCGAAGCTGCTGTTTTCAGATTTTTCTTAGTCTGCTCTTTCACAATCCTTTACCTCACCTTAATTATTCTATATCTCATAGTTTTGCTATATCAATACTGTGTTCTACACAAGTTCACCATCTCCCAAAACCGCTTACACGGCAACAGGCAATTTCTCATGCTGTTTCATATGTTCAACCTTCTCGGTATCACATACCTCATTATAGCCTGTCTGCGTGCCAGTCTTGATCTCTGCTCTTGCTTTAACAACAGAGCCACAGTTAATATGGCAGCCTTCGTGAACAACACTGTTGTGGTTTAAGATCACTCCGGCGGAGAGTATGCATCCTGTTTCAACACTCACTGCGGTATGAACAACAACCATAGGCTCTATGAAGCAACCTATGCCGATTTTTGCCGACGGACTAACATACGCTTTTTCATGAATGAGAGTCGGCACTTCATAGCCGATCTCACATAATCTTCTTATCAGATTCAGGCGGAGCTCCGTATTTCCAATCGCAACAACCGCCGAATCATATTCATTAATCAACTTATCAATATCACAGATCTTTCCGACGGCAGGCGGATATACATCATCAACAAAATCGATTTTCTCAAAGCACTTCATCGATTCTGCAATTTCTTTGGCGACCATACCATATTGTCCGGCACCTATGATAAGTAAGTTCTTCATAAACACGCCCCTTAAAAAGAATATAAAAGTGTCAAGATGGATCAATACTACTACTTTTAGAGACCAAAAAAGCTCTTGGTCTCGGAAATACTATATATAATAAACAAGCGTGTGTCCATTACACACTGTGTTTATTAGCAAGCTCATATCAACCGCTAACATATTTAGCAGCTTATATCAACTCGCCAACTTTAATCTATACTAGCTTCTTATGTACATACTACCAACCATTTACATACCAATGACCTTCTTCAGCTCAAAAGGTAAATTCTCCGCCGATGCGTCGGAAGTGTTCATACCTGATAGTGCAATGATATTACCCCGAAAATGTAACGAAACAATGGTGATTTTTAATGTACATTTTCCTCTATTTTACGCTGTTTTTGCGACTAATTCACCTTTTATAAATAAGAGGTTCCAAGTTTGTCAGTAGGGATTGCTCAATCGGCGGAGAATGAAAATCCCGATTTTACGCCATTTTCTTAAAATTCGGTATTTGGGGATAGTTCCGAGCGAGGGAT
>JAEEGL011317873.1_pt1 | contig 13707 bp, 10 predicted proteins | sample 9134231 | NCBI WGS metagenome assembly JAEEGL01 (sample SAMN16246548, study PRJNA631951) | gut metagenome | biome: gut microbiome; feature: rumen; material: fiber-attached | host: Bos | place: Iran: Karaj | collected 2018-10 | reverse complement strand
GGCATCGCGTGCGGCCTGAACCACATCCAGAAGCTCGCCGACGGCACCCCGCTCGGCAGCAAGACCAGACCGGAGGATGACTTCGCCGATCTGGACGATGACGACGAGGACTTCCTGTCCTAAAAGCAAAAAAGGGTGGCGGGCATTATGCCTGCCACCCACGGTAAAAAGGAGTCTGGTATGAACATGGAAATTGTCAATGAAGTGATGGAAGCCATCGTCCGCGGGACCATGACTGGCATCTGCCTCGGCTTCATAGCTCTTGGACTGGTTGCCATCTGGAAGTGGTTCTTCGGCGTCGTGAAGCGCGTGGTGATCTTTCTGTTCCCGGGCATCGCAACTTGGGCACAGCGCAGGCGCGAGGCGAAGCACCTTGATGAAGATGAGGAGGAAAAACAGGAATGGATGAAATAACGATGAGCCAGATGGCCGACATGATTATCGTTTTCGGCGGCTGCGGCTTGCTCTGTGGGCTGGTTGGCGGTGTCGTCGCCAATGGGATCTGCCTGCTGATCGACGCGATACAGGTATGGCGTAAGAAGCGGAAGGAGAAGAAACATGATCAGGACGCTGTCTCTGGATCTTGAGACGCGGAGTAGTGTAGACCTCGCCAAGTGCGGGGTCTACCGTTATTGTGAATCGACAGATTTCGACATTCTGCTTCTCGGCGTTTCCGTCAACCACGGCCCCATCACCGTATATGATCTCGCCTGCGGAGATACCGTCCCTGAGGAGATCATCGCCGCGCTGTCCGATGACCGGGTGACGAAATGGGCCTACAACGCCAGCTTCGAGCGCGTCTGCCTGTCGATCTGGCTCCGCCGGAACTACCCCGAGCACTTCCGGTCCTACAGCATCCCCGGTGATCCAGTGCAGAACTACCTTGACCCAGCGTCGTGGAAGTGCACGCTGGTCTGGGCGGCATACAACGGCCTGCCACTGGGGCTGGAGAAGGTCGGTGCCGTCCTCGGCTTTGAAGAGCAGAAGCTCAAAGAAGGCAAAGAGCTGGTCAAGTATTTCTGCTGCCCCTGCAGGCCGACAAAGAGCAACGGTGGCCGGACATGGAACTTGCCGCATCACGCCCCGGAGAAGTGGGCGCTGTTCAAAAAGTATAATGAGCGCGATGTGCAGGTGGAAATGCAGATTCAGGACCGGCTGAAGAATTATCCGGTGCCGGACTTCGTGTGGGATGAGTATCATCTGGATCAGGAGATCAACGACCGCGGCATCATGATCGATCAGGAGATGGTCTGGCAGGCGCTCCGGATCGACGAGCTTTCCCGGTATGATCTGACCGCCCGCATGCAAAAAAAGACCGGGTTGGAAAACCCCAACTCGGTCATACAGATGAAAAACTATCTCGCGGGCAGCGGCATGGAGGTCGACAGCCTCGGCAAAAAGGATGTCGCCGCCATGATCAAAACCGCGCCGGAGGACCTGGCGGAGGTGCTGGAGCTCCGGCTGCAGCTCGCCAAGAGCAGCGTCCGGAAATACCAGGCGATGCAGAACGCCGTCTGCGCCGACGGCCGATGCCACGGCATGTTCCAGTTTTACGGCGCGAACCGCAGCGGCCGCTGGGCTGGGCGGCTCATACAGTTGCAGAATCTCTATAGGAACTCAATGCCCGACCTGGAGCAAGCCCGGGATCTGGTGAAGGCGGGCGACTACGATACCCTCGATATGCTGTACGACTCTGTGCCCGAGGTGTTGGCAGAACTGGTCCGCACGTCCTTCATCCCGCGGCCGGAATACAAGTTCATCGTCAGCGACTTTTCCGCGATCGAGGCCCGCGTGCTCAGTCACCTCGCCGGGGAAGAGTGGCGGACGGAGGTCTTCCGGGAAGGGCGTGACATTTACTGCGAGAGCGCCAGCAGGATGTTCGGCTGCGTTGTCGAGAAGCATGGCCAGAACAGCCATCTCCGGCAGCGTGGGAAAATCGCCGAACTCGCCCTCGGCTATGGCGGCAGCGTCGGGGCACTAAAGGCGATGGGCGCGACCGACATGGGCATTCCCGAGGAGGAGCTTCAGCCGCTGGTGGACATGTGGCGGAGCAGCAATCCGCATATCACGCAGTACTGGTGGGCCGTCGATGCTGCTGTGAAGGAGGCCATCACGCTGAGAAAGGAAACCCAGGTCGGGAACATCACGTTTGTGATGAAAAACGGCATGCTGTTTATCACGCTGCCGAGCGGCCGCAGGCTTGCATACGTCAAGCCCCGGCTGGGCGAGAACCGTTTCGGCGGCGAGTCCGTAACCTACATGGGCATCGACTCCACGAAGCACTGGTCCCGGATCGAGAGCTACGGCCCGAAGTTCGTGGAGAACATCGTGCAGGCCGTCAGCAGGGACATTCTGGCCTATGCCATGCGGACCCTGAGCTACTGCCAGATCGTCGGGCACGTGCATGACGAGCTTATCATAGAATGCAGCCCCGACGCGTCCCTCGAAGCAATCTGTGAGCAGATGGGCCGGACGCCGCCGTGGCTCCCGGGCATCGAGCTCCGAGCCGACGGCTACGAGTGCGGATTTTATATGAAGCAATAAAAAGGGCAGGGCCTACCGGGATGGTAAGTCCTGCCCTCCGCGTTATGCGTTCTTTTCTTCTTCCTGAGCCTGTTCCGGCGGGGCCGCTGCCGCAGCCGGTTCGATCGTAATGGAATCTTTCTTTCCTTCGATCCTGTAGCGGCCCTTCGTCATGCGGTCGATCCCGACCAGAAGAACGATACCGCCGATGCCCGCGATAACGGGCGCATTTTCACTGTTGACCATGTTCGTCAATGCCTCCATATTAGTCATTTGGATTTTCCTCCCTGTATTCTTTGACAATTTGTTTTGCCCGGCTGAGCATCTGATAAATCCGCGGCTCTGAAAGGCCGAGCTCTTCCGCAATGGTTTTTACCGAGTCGCCGAGAAACGTTCTGGCTTCATACGCTTCCGCGATCCGCCAGTCCTCCGCGCACATCAGAGCGCGGATCTCTTCACGTTCAATCTTGGCCAGTACGGTGTGTTCCACAGACTCGACCGGCGTAGGGTCCCAGCCGGTTTCGATCAGACCGTCCAGCGATACCACCGCTGACTGCCGGGTTTCGGGCGTCACGCCATATGGGCAGGCGGTGCATTTGTTCGTGTCGCGGCACCGCACAAACGCCTTGCGTTTGCCCGGAACCATGCACCGGCTGGCGAAGTAGGCGCTGGAGTGCTGGTTGTTGATGGATTCCCATTGGAATTCCGCAAACTCGCGATTGGGCGTCTTGTAGAAGTACACCCGCATTTTCTGGCTGCCGCTAAACCGCAGATATCGGCAGTCATCTTTGCTGATGCCATAGTGTTCCATGTCGGCATCGTCCACGATCTCGATCGGCGCATCATATAAGATTTCGCCATTTTCGCCGATAGAGGTTCCGTGCTTGAACGCACCCTTTTTGCTTTCGTTGACCTTGTTTGTCCGAGCCATTTTGGCCCTCCTTTCGCATCTGCGAACGGAGAGCCTCAGCGCAGCAACCGGAAGAAGGGCGCACTTAAGAGACCGGACCCGAGAGCTGTTTTTTAGCTCTCCGTTCAGTTCTTGTGCTTCCCCTCCACAGGGTGAGCAACCTTATTCAATTCCTAACACGCTCCCAGTGGAGCCCGCCTTTCCGGATGCAGGTGGTCGCGGGTCAGGGGGTGGACGGTTTAGCGTCTCGCCTCGACGATGTTGCTGAGGCAGGATTCTCTTTCCCGCCCTGGCAAGGCTATAATACGGCAGCTTCTCAGGCTCATACAGGAACCTGAGGTTGCCCTAAAACACAAAGAAGCAGGGCCTTGTGTACCGTTCTTGATACACAAGGCCCTGCTTCTTCTGGCAGTCCTTTTTCGGTATGGAATTCTGTATAGAATCTCAAGCCGACACATCACATTTGGCTGTTTCGTAGGGGAACGTCAGGTTGCCCCGGGAAGAAAAATTATTCTGCAATTTTTTGATTCCTCTGATATGGAATGTGCTGCTGCCCAAATTGATCGAGGATCATATTCCACTGATCGAGAGTTCCGTCTGTATAATCCAGCAGGAAGCGGTAGGCCCTGCTCCGCGGATCATCCTTATCAACCTGATAGTTTGCTGTCCCCAGCAGATCAATGCAATATGGCCGGTGAAGGTTGAGCCCAATGCAGACCGCCATCACATTTTCGATCGGAGGATACGGGATCGCGCCTGACCGATAATTTTTGATCGTGGTGTCGCTCAGACCGGAGCGTTCAGCCAGCTCTTCGACCTTCACATTTTTCCTTTTCATGTGATATTTGAGAGATTCCGCAAAAGTATCGCACCCCTGTGACGCCATTTCCTTTCGGACCTGCTTCTCCTGATCTTGCGCTGCATTATACGCGGCTACTTCTTTCGCAATTTGGTCCGCCGTCTGGACACATTTGTGATTGAAGTATTTATCGTATGTATGCTCGACGTAATAATCAGCCTTGACCTCTTTGCTGAGATAGGACTCTCCATAGAACTCGTACTTATCCTGCAGCTCCCGCAAATAGGAGGTGCTCCGGAAATCAAATTTCAGGCAGCATTCGTCAGCATTCTCTCTGGCATAATCGGATAGCTTCAGCTTTGCTCCTCCGCCAGAGAAATCTGCCACAATATACTTCGGGTCGTTAATGCAGACCACATACCCAAGATAGACGTATTTGCCAGAATCAATGAGCTCGGCAAAATCACAATTGTTGTGATACAGCTTCTCATAGCTGGCTCTGTCGATGACATAGGTCTGCTTGGGTCCTAAGTTTCCGTTTTCAAATACAAACGGTTCATGCCACTTGCCATCAACATAGACAAACGCGCCGTCTGCTGCTTCTATGCCGACCTGTCTGGCACGCTGCTTGGCTGCGAAGATCGGCACATCGAACATTTTTGCAATACGACGTAGGGCGTTTTCAACGATATCCCCGGGGTGTTGCTCCTTATCCTCAGTCGCGCTTATCTCTGCAAACGCCTTTCTCAGTAAAGATATCGGCATCGCAATTCGAATCGCCAGCGCATTCGCCTGCCACTCGGCATACCAATGCGCCCGCTGCGCGACCGTCATGCTATCATCGTAACGGCTCGGTTCAACCTCACAGGACATCATATCCATCTCGTCATCCAGCAATGCGAGGAGCTGAAAGTATTTTTTATGGAGATGCCAGTGGATGATCTCGTGCGCAATTGTCAAAAGCTGTGTCCCGTCGTCTCCGAGAAAATACTTACTGCGGCTGATCAGCATGGTCCCGGGCTCGATCTCTTTTCTCACGGGGACCAGTTCACCGGTGTCAGGATCGGCTTCGTAAACAACGGCGGTTGCTTTTCGGAAATACATCCTGCCGAAGCAGCTCTCAGGCAAATCCGCGAGGAAGCACTTGATATCGAATTCTTTGAAAATATGTTCTATCGGGAGCTTATAGCCGTCATAGTCCGCGCCATCACAATAAAACTCTGTAAAATCATCGGCATTCTCTTCCAGCGAGGCTGAGTAAATGTACGGCACCAGAAACTGATCCAGCGCATTATCTTTCTGGAATTTCCCGTTATGAAACTCCTTCGTGTCGAGGACCTCAACGCCGGTCAGACCGTTTACCAGATTGCCGCGCAGATAAACTGTGAACCACTTGTGCTTTCGATCAGCTTCATAGCGTTTGGCCCCAAGCCCCAGCTCAACAATATCCGCCGAGATTCCGACATCCATTTTTACCCGGGGACCGATATCGTCATGGCACGTGAGCGCCTTAACCTCAAGATTCTCTACTTCATGTCTGCACAGCGAGAGCACATTGATGCTGTGGAATCCACTGCCATCATAGGAGCTGTCCACGAAACTCTGAATCGCCTGTTGCAGCAGATCCAGATAGTTTGCCTGCAGATAACTCTTCAGGTCAGGATACTTTGCCATTCGATAAACCACCTCTATTCTTCTGTGCTAAACCCAATCTTTCTCTTGGGACGATCCGGCTCTTTCTCGATGGTCGTAAGAAGAAAATTCAGCTGATTGATATGCTGGATTAACGTAGCTTCGCGACCGTTGACGAAGCCCTTAAACACCATTAGAACAGAGTATTCATAGGTGATGTTGGTAACGCTCATTAAAACGGACTGACCAAAATTCGTGAGCATTACACCAACCTCATGCTCATCATCCAAGCCAGCTTCAAATTCCGTGATGTATTTCTTCAGAATTTCAAACTGCGAGTCGGCCCACATATGCTGAGTAGGCAAATCCGGAAGCTCCGGTACTTTGATCTGCTGGACAATAGAACCATAATCTAACATAGAGACACTCCTTAATAATACTGCTCGATATAGCTGTACGCCTTATCAAAGACTTCTTTATCCTTGATTTTATATTTTACCCATACAACGCTACGCAGAGCCTTCTTGACTTCCTGCTTGCCGCCGGTGGTGTTCTGCCATCCGTCAAAGCGGACGATCTTCACGATATCATCGATATCTGTTACGATCCGCTCCACGATGATCGGGGTGTTGGTGTTTTTAACGCCATTGAAGAGCTCGGTCAGAGCAGCCTTGCCCTTATCGATTTCTTCCTCCGGCACAACTTCCTTCTCAGCCTGAGCGGCTTCCCGGGCCAGCTCTAGCAGCATCTTCAGGAACTCAATGCTGTTGATCAGACCCTGCTCATGCTGTTCACGCAGCTTCTCCAGTTTGTCGCCGAGCCGCATCCACTTGGGGTCATCGGTGTGCTTACGGATTTTGGCAACAAGGTCGATCTCTACCTTCTTTGCTGCATTTTTCGCGCCTTTGTGCTTTTCGATAAAAGCATCGATCAGCTCCGCATCGAGTGAGAGAATCTCCTCGTCCTCATGGACTTCACCGACATCCATGTTCGCGTTAACGATCTCCATCGTCTTGGGACCGAGCGCAGCCCAGATGAGACCGCCGCCGCCGTTTGTCGGCTTTACAGATTCAAACACCTTGGTCAGCCATACATAGTCCGGCTGGATTGCCGCCAGCATAGGATCGGGTGAGATGGCATTCCATGCGCGGTTCAGCACCTGATAGTCCGCGGCGAACTTGTCCTTCTCCTTGTTGGTAGGCAGGCATTCCTGGGCGGCCATGAGCCCTTCCCAGCCATCAACCGTCCGGTCGACACCCATGAAGTAGCTGAGGCATTTCCGGAGCAGGGCAGGGATCTGCTTTTTCACCTCTTCGATATTCGTGATGACCTTCTTCATGCTGCCTTCGTCGAAGTCCAGAGCTTTGGCCACGTTATCAAAGATACCGATGTAGTCTACGATCAGACCGTTGGTTTTTCCCTCGTCGTAGGTGCGGTTGGTGCGGCAGATCGCCTGCAAGAGGGTGTGATCCTTCATGGGCTTGTCAAGGTACATGACCTGCAGGATCGGAGCATCGAAGCCTGTAAGCAGCTTTGCTGTTACGATAACGATCTCCAGCGGATCGTTCGGGTCACGGAACCGGTCGAGGACTTTTGCCTCTTCCTCTTTCGATCGGCGATAGGCTTTGTACTCGTCAGCCTTATCGTCGTTAGTGTCCATCACGATGGTGGAGCACTTCTCGCCGAGCAGCTTGTCCAGTTCATTTTTATACTTGATGCAGCAGGGCCGGTCATACACAACCACCTGGGCTTTGTATCCATTAGGCCGGATCTTCTCGGTGAAGTGCTTTGCAATGTGAGCACAAACCTTATGGATGCGAGCTTCATTGTACATGATCGCCTGCATGTTCACACGTTTGGACAGCTCTGCCTTATCGGAATCGGACAGCCCCTCGGTTAGCACATCGAATTCACGATCCATAGTGTCACGATCCACACGGAGGTCCACAGGCACCGGCTCAAAGTTAAGCGGCAGGGTGGCGTGGTCGCGGATGGAGTCAGAGAAGGAGTACTTGCTCATATAACCACTACGATCTTCAGTAGCACCGAAGGTTGCAAAGGTGTTCTTATCCAGCCGGTTAATCGGTGTACCGGTCAAACCGAAGAAGAATGCATTCGGGAGAGCGGTACGCATTTTGAGACCGAGGTCGCCTTCCTGTGTGCGATGGCATTCGTCAACCATCACGATGATATTATCGCGCTGGCTGAGCTCTCCAGAAACCTCCTGAAAACGGAAGATCGTTGTGATGATGATCTTCCGGATATCCTGCCGGAGCATAGTCATCAGCTGCTCTCTTGTTGCCGCAGACTCAAGGTTACCAACATCGGAGGAGTGGAACTGTGCAGTGATCTGAGATTCCAGATCGAGACGGTCATCCACAATAATGACAGTCGGGTTTTTCAAATCAGGCAGCATGCGTAGTTTTACTGCAGCAAACTCCATTAGGTAGGATTTGCCGGAGCCCTGGAAGTGCCAAATAAGACCTTTCTTCGGGTATCCGGCCCGAACACGATCAATGATCATGTTGGCACCTTCATACTGCTGATAGCGAGCGATGACTTTATACTTGCGATACTTGCTGTCCGTAGCGTACAGGGTGAAAAACTGGAATAAGTCCATGACCTTATACTTTGTGATCATGTCCATCACGCTGATCTGTACAGCAGCAAGGGAGCCATCAGATTTATCATCGGTCGTGTGCCACGGACCATACTTTGCAGCAGGCATGCATACAGAGCCATAGCGATAGCACTTTCCCTCAGTAGCAAAGTTGAATACGTTGGAGACAAACATCTGAGGAATGCTTTGCTCATACTTGTTGATGTCCTGTGCGCCGTCCAGCCATGTGATGGCGGCACGGACCGGCGTCTTCAGTTCGCCAATGACAAAGGGAAAGCCGTTCACCAGCAGAACGATATCCAGCCGCTTACCGCCCTCTTTCTTCGGATAGACCCACTGGTTGGTGACAACATACCGATTCTGATCCAGCTTACCATTGATCTCAGTTCCGAAGAAATCTATGGAGACCTGCTTACCGTCCTTCCCGAAGGGATAGGTGTTCTTCTCAAACACCAGCTGCTTGAATGCCTCGTTCTGGGTGACGAGGTTTTGTGCATTGGTAGAAAGGAACAGGGTCCTCAGCTTATATATGACTTCATCCGCTCTGGACTCGTCTGCCGCGATCTCCGGATTCAGCCGAACCAGAGCATCTCGGACCATTGGCTCTACCATGACATCACTCTCGTCACGGCTCAAATCATCCGCTGGGATATACTCCCAGCCGTTTTTCACAAGCGTGGAGATAATCAACTGCTCGGTGGTATTGTCTTCGTTAAAAACAGCCATGTATCAGTTCTCCTTCCTACTAAGGATAAAATTCTCTTCAATTATTTTTTTTCGCAGAGCCTGCGTTTCTGATATTGTTCTTTCAAGTAGATGCAGAGTTTTATCACCTTGGGCTTTAAACTCAGCAAACTGTAATTGTTCTTCAATGCTTGGCAGTTTTATTCCGTATGACATAAAAGCGTCTTCGCTAACACGTTGCCTGTTTGTGGTTCCTATGCTGTTCCTGTTGATCTGCTGTATAAAGTTATCTTCAAGCACGGAGAACATAAGGTAATCGTTTGTTATCCGATCGGAATCAATACTGAAGGTGGGAAAGTCCTTACTAACAACCGCACCATTTAACTCTTCAGGTATAATACCAAACGCACCGTTTCTTGCGTCGATTCTCGAATAGATGAATTGCCCTGACCGAACTCTATATCCTGTGAAAGGTTTCGGATCATATTTATCAATATTTCTTTCTCTTACGCCCTTTCCATAGAGCGCAACAGTAACATATTTTTCCTTTTGCGGCTCAGTAATTCTCTCGGTTTTGGTGTTCTGGTGTAACAAGGACCGCATCTCAACAAAAGGATATTTTTCACTCCAAAACATCTCAATGAAATGAGCTTTAACCATCTCTGAAGTTTCGGTCGCTAAATCTTTATATGCTTGAAGCGTCTTGGTTATAGACCACAACATGTCGGCAAACTTCTCTTGTTCTTCCATTTCAGGAAGCTGAAATTCATATCTGCCCAAGTGCTCCCATTTTACTCTTGGAGAAAGTGAACCAGCCGACTTTCCTACAGCGAAGTCAAACAGATAATCGTCCTGAATAATAAATGGCAGCAACCTTGGTGAGATGACTTCAGGGATCGCCCGGATTACAGTTATATCTCCTGAACAGATTCCATCGACAGGCGCTTGAGCCGCCTTCTTCAAATATGCCCTACGCCTTCCAAATAGGACATCCCCTTGTTTAAAGGATTTAGTGAAGGTGTTCTCTATATCCATATCCCAGTTCTGTAAGGATACTTCTTCCGGGATAAGATGTTCGAGCCCAACGATAGGAACACCCTTTTTTTCGCCTTTGAACGTTTCGCTGCAGACAACTGCAACATCGCTCAGCTGATATTTAGTCATTCTTCCGCCCTCCCATCATGGAATTAAACACGCTGAATGCGGCAGCGGTTTCCTGCGATAGGCTATCCCATTCTTCAAATATTTCTTCACGGGATCTATCATCCGTAGGAGCCATATCCGAAGTGCTTTTGATATACAGGGGAATGCTCAAAAGGAAATCATTGGCTTCGATCTCACGAATAGACACTTTTGAGGCAAACTCGCCATCACTTACGAAACGGTCGTATGCTGATGCAATCTTCTGAATGTGCTGAGGCTCAAGGTTGCTTTCAGCGTTCTTTCTTGTAACTTCATTTACCGCATTGATAAACAGGACATGCCCTTTGTGAGAATCGGGTTTCACTGATCTACATATTACAATGCACGCCTCCATAGTTGCATTGTAGAAAAGATTAGGGCCAATTCCGATAACACATTCCAGCAAATCTGATCGGATCAGTCTTTCACGCATCTCTTTTTCCTCATTTCTAAATAGAACACCGTGAGGAAACAGTATTGCACATCTGCCGGTCTTCAGGTCCATGCTCCTCAGTATGTGCTGGAAAAAAGCATAATCCGCACGCCCCTGGGGAGGAACTCCGAGAAAGTTCCGGCCGTATTTATCATTGGCAAAGGCGTCTCTATTCCATTCACTAATCGAGTACGGAGGATTGGCCAGTACCAAATCAAATCTTTTTAGCTGGCCGTTCTCAATAAAAGCAGGCGCAGCGAGAGTATCGCCGTTTATGATACTAAAATCATTTATTCCGTGTAGAATACAATTCATTCTTCCAATTGCTGAGGTTAGAGCATTTACCTCTTGGCCGTACAGTGACACGTTTCGCCACTCTTTCCTCTGATCTTTAAGGTAAGCAATCGAGGATATGAGCATGCCTGCACTGCCACAAGTAGGGTCATATATTGATTCGCCGGACTCAGGCTTTAACATCTCCGTCATCAGATGAACGACAGTTCGATTTGTATAGAATTCTTGCGCTGTGTGACCGCTGTCGTCTGCAAACTTCTTGATCAGATACTCGTACCCATTGCCAAGCTCATCTTCGGGAAGATTTTCGATAGATAGTGTCTTAGTGCTGAAATGCTCTAATAAATCTTTCAGCAACCTATCGGGTAGCCGATTCTTGTTTGTCCACGTTCCATCACCGAAAATACCCTGCAGTTTATCACTGTTTGCGCTTTCAATGTTCCTGAAAGCTGTTTGAATAGCCTTACCAACATCCTGTGGGACATTGCGTACATCCACCCAGCGTGACCCCTCTGGTATGACATAGCTATGCGTTTCTTCCCATGCGTCTGCTTCTGGGCCATTTTCAGCTATTGCCTTTTTTGACTCTTCCTCGTAAACATCATTCAGCCGTTTGAAAAAGAGTAAAGGAAAAATATACTGTTTATAAGCGCCGGCATCAATATTGTTTCTCAGAAGGACCGCTGCTCCCCAAAGGTACGATTCTAATTCTGACTTCGTTATTCTATTAGCCATTTATGAACCCTCCTTCAATCAATAGCTGTTTCATCTCGCGCTCCATAGTTTGAACTTTATCGAGGGCAGCAAAGTACCGTTCTCTTACGAGTGCTGGTGATACAGGCTCATACTTTGATTTCTCTATATACTTTTTTACGCTCAAATCATATCCGTGTTGTTCGACTTCGGCGATAGTGACTACCTTGCAGTAATCAATGGTATCTTGGTAACCAGTATATAGTTCATAGAGCCGTTTTGCGTCGGATTCAGATATATAATTCTGTGCTCTTTGTGGAGTGAAGATAGTGCTCCCATCGATAAGGCATATTCTGCCAATATGACCAGGAGTCTTTTTGTTATTCAGAAAGACGATACAAGCTGAAACGTTAGTGTTGAAAAAGACTCCGCTTGCCAAGGTAATCACTGTTTCTATTTTATCTGATTTTATTAGTTTTTCGCGTATTTGGCCTTCTTTTCCTCCGTGAAAGAGGACTCCTTGAGGAAGAACTACCGCGCATCTTCCAGTTTTGGGGTTCATTGACTTGACCATATGCTGAACCCAAGCATAGTCGGCACAAGTATCAGATGGGCATCCCCAAATATTCCTACCATATTGATCATTTTCAAACTGGCTTGCACCCCATTGCTCGAGACCGAAAGGCGGATTCGCCAGTACGCAATCAAATATTTTCAGCTTCCCTTTTTCTAAGAAAAGAGGATTTCGCAAAGTGTCTCCCTGCCTGATCTGAACATCTTTTGCGCCGTGGAGATATAGATTCATTCTCGCAATGGCGGAGGTGGAAAGATTGTTTTCTTGTCCGAATATTCTGCCATACGCAAGACGGTCTCCATGCATATGATGGATGGCCTCAATAAGCATACCTCCGGTGCCACAGGCTGGATCGTATACCGTTTCGCCGGGCTGGGGATCGAGGAGATTAACCATGAGCTTAACTATGGTGCGTGGAGTGTAGAATTCGCCAGCGTTCTTTTTTGACATGTCTGCGAATCTCTTTATAAGAAATTCATAACTATCACCCATAATGTCAGCAGAGTAGTTCCTGTTCCCAACCTTGATGAGGGACATGTGCTCGATCAGGTTTTTCAGACGCTCATCAGTGAGCTTGTTCTTATCAGTCCATGTGGCATCATCAAAGCTGCTGAACACACCTGATAGAGTCTCTGGGTTAGCTTTCTCTATGCCAGTCATAGCATCAACGATAGCCTTTCCAACATTCTGACTAACAGCGCGAACATCTTCCCAATGACAACCTTCCGGGATAACAAAGGAATGCATGTCCTCCGCCTCAGCATATTCCACATCGCCCCCGGAGAACTCCATTGCCTCTTCATACTCTTCGTCATAAACATCAGATATTCTCTTAAAGAAGAGAATGGGGGTCACATAGCTTTTAAACTCGTCCTGATTGATCGGACCGCGAAGAATGTTGCAGGCTTCAAACAGGTGGTTAAAGAGCCGACGGCTCGTCGTCAGCTCAGGTGTAGTCGCAGCGTCATCGGCGTCATCATCAGCAGCCTGAACAGCCTCCTCAATGATGGCCTCCCGGGTTTCACCTTCGACTTTGCGCTCAGCCCTCCGTTCGACCGGGACGCTGATATCGCCGACTTTTTTCTCCATCACCGGGGGATACTTGTTCTCGAAAACGACCAGAATCTGCAGCAACCGCTTATCGAGGAAGGTCAGAGCGTGCTTCCGGATATCAGACGGGATGCCGTAGTACGCTTCCGCAATACCGCCGCAGATGGCAGCGATCGTGTCGCTGTCACCACCGATGGAGATCGCATTCCGGATCGCATCCTCAAAGCCGGTTGACTCGAAGAATGCCATCAGCGCCTGCGGGACAGACCCTTGGCAGGTGACGTCGAAACGGTAGTCCTTCCTGATCCCGTCC
>JAEEGL010844931.1_pt1 | contig 13707 bp, 16 predicted proteins | sample 9134231 | NCBI WGS metagenome assembly JAEEGL01 (sample SAMN16246548, study PRJNA631951) | gut metagenome | biome: gut microbiome; feature: rumen; material: fiber-attached | host: Bos | place: Iran: Karaj | collected 2018-10 | reverse complement strand
TATTATGGATTTATATGTGTAAATGGACATTCTTTAAAAGATGTTAAATCACAAAATTCTAATTTTGCTTTTATTAGTAAAATTGGACTTACTGAACCAGTTACTAATACAAGACTATATGGTGAAAGTATAGCAAGAATTGCAAATGTACTAGGAGACTCTAAACCAATAGTGCAAAGCTTACGCGATTTAAGAAAAGGAAGACGTAGCGATTGGAAAAGAATTAACAAAGGATTCATTGAGCCAACATTAAAAGACTGCGTAGCTGGGGATCTAGCATTAGTTCTTCCACATAGAATCATTACTAATATATTAGAAGGCTTGGAAAAACTTGATAAGATTATTCCAGGGGTTAATAATGATGAAACTCTTCTTTATGGACCAGAAATTAAATTCTTCTCAAATGAAATAGATACAAACAATAAATTTAAATTAGAAGATTATGATATTTATTTTGTAGGTGATGGAGCTGGTAAAGCAGGTAATATTGTTACTGCTGCTGCAACTGGTTTAGTAGCTGCTAGAGATATCTTAAAAAGAAAATAAGAATAACTAAGTTATTCTTTTTTTTGTAGTAATTAAATGTTATAATAATTAGAGAATAGAAAAGTATGTGGATGTGATATTATGTCATTAAATAAAGGTAAAAGTTTATGCATGTTTTCAGCTAAAGGTGGGGTTGGTAAAAGCGTTAATATACTTAATTTAGCTGGAGTTTGTGAACACTTAGATAAGAAAGTTTTAATTATAGATTTTGATTTATATAGTGGTTCTATTGCTACATACGTTAATAAGAAATTTAAAAAATCTGTTTATGATTTAGCAGAAGATGTATTAAATAATAGATTCACAGTTATTAAGGATTATGTTGTTAGTGTAGATGATTATATTGATGTACTACCTGCACCAAAAGATCCTAGAGATGCTGGTAAGTTAGATGTTAGAACAATACCAGATATTATAAAGATTGCTGAAGGATACTATGATATTGTGTTAATTGATACAAATCATGCCTTAAACGATATAAACTTATTTATTTTAGAAAATGTATCAGAAGTATTATTTATGACTACTAATGATCCATTAGATTTAAAGAGTTTAAGATCTTTAATTGCTATATTTAAAGACTTAGAAATAACTAATTATAAAGTATTATTGAATAATAGTAGAGATCCTTTTAAATCATATTTTAGTTTGTATGATATTAAACATATTTTAAAGACTAATATTGATTATACTTTATCTGTAGATATGTTCTTAAAAGATATGGAAAAGTATATTATGGATGGAATTATTATTTCTTTAGATAAGAAGTTTAGTAGTGTTATGAGTAAGGATTATCAAACATTCTTGGTAATAGCTACAGATTTACTAGGAGGGGATAAGAAATGAGTAAGTTAATTGAAGCATTTAATGTAGAAGTTAAAAGTCAATATTCTCCAAGTAGTGATTATGATGTATTTAAAGATAAAGAATTATTAGATAGTTTTAGAATAAGAATCTTAGAGAGTTTATCTAATAAGGGTTTGTTTAAACATAGTATATCTAGTGATGTAATAAATGATGAAATAAATGAAATGTGTCGTGGTTATGATATAAGTAGCCAAGAAAGGAATTATTTATTCAATTTAGTAGATAATGAAGTTAATGGATTTGGTCCTTTAACTGAATTATTAAAAGATAATAATATCAGTGAGATTATGGTTAATAATCCTAAAGAGATATTTATTGAGTTGGATGGAAAGATTCAAAGAGATGATTCAGTATCATTTATTAATGATGAACATATAGTAAGAACGATTGAAAGATTATTAAGTGAAAGTGGTAAATCAATTGATGTTAATAATCCAATGGTTGATGCAAGACTTGTTGATGGTAGTAGAATCAATGCGGTAATACCACCACTTTCAAAGAGTCCAGTTATAACTATAAGAAAGTTTAGAAGTAATGTGGAAGATATGGATACATTAGTAGGTAATGGTACATTAACTCCATATATGGCAAGATTCTTAGAAGCTTGTGTTAAAGCAAAATTAAATATTATAGTTAGTGGTAATACTGGTAGTGGTAAAACAACTTTATTAAATATACTAAGTAGTTTTATTGATAATGATGAAAGAATTATTTCAATAGAAGATGCTTTAGAATTAAATCTAAAACAAAATAATGTAGTTAGTTTAGAAACTAAAGTGTCTAATTATGATGGTTTAGGTGAAATAACTATTAGAGATTTAGTAAGAAATAGTTTGAGAATGAGACCAGATAGAATTATTATTGGTGAAGTAAGAGGGGTTGAAGCTTTTGACTTGTTACAAGCAATGAATACTGGTCAAGATGGGTCTTTAACTACATTGCATGCTAATAGTTCTAGAGATGCCTTAAGAAGACTAGAAACAATGGTTTTAATGGATAGTGCTCAAGCACCTATACAAGCTATTAGAGAGTATATTGATAATGCAATAGATATAGTAGTACATATGAGTAGAATGCGTGATGGCAAAAGAAAGATTACTAATATATCTGAAGTAGTAGGGGTTAAGAATGGTGAATTAATAGTAAATAGTATCTTTGATTTTACGGTTAAAGGAATTAATAAAAATGGTGAAGTTGATGGAGAGTTTGTTCTTCGTAAATATGTTCCTAAGTGCTTAGAAAAGATTAAGAGTTCAGGAATAAAGGAATTAAATTCAATGTTTAATTTTAAAAAGAAATAAATAGAAGGGATGAAGAAAATATGGGCGATTATAGTGTAGTATTTGAAATGTTAATAATATTAATCGTTGTAATACTTGTATTTTTCTTTGGAAGATTAATTGCTTCTATTTTGAGAACAAAAAGATTAGAAGACTTTTCTATATCAAGTAAAAGTAACGATGTTAATTTAGAAAAAAGTTTATGGAAGATAGTTCATAAAATAAGTAATGTATTAAATTATGTAATATTTATGGAAGATGTTTCTAAGAAATATGAAAAGTATATTAAAGCAGGAGAAGAAGAATATAAAAGACCTGTTGATTATGTAACAGTAAAAATATTATTTGCTCTTATAATGGGTTTGTTATATATATTTGAAGCTGGGTTGCATGGTTTAAAATTTAACTTTATTGTTTTGTTATTGGCAATTATATTTGGTTTCTTCTTTCCAAACTTGTTATTTGTATTAGATGATCGAAGAAAAAGGAAATATGTTTCTGGAGATATCTTAAAATGTGTAATTATTATGAGTAATAGTTTTAGAGTCGGACGAAATGCACATCAAGCTGTAAGTGATGTAATCGATAGAACAGACGGAGCTATTCAAGAAGAATTTAAACACATTAGGGATGATTTAGACCATGGTTTAAGTTTAGGAGATGCTTTTCAGAAATCTTATGAAAGGGTACCTGATAAAGATATTTTGTATCTAGCTAATGTATTAATGTTAGTTAGTAAGAATGGATCAAATATTAATGTCGCTTTTGAAAATGTAGAAAAGACAATTGTTAATAAAAAGAAAGAAAGAGAAACTATTAATGATCTTAAGAGATCAAATAGAATATTTAGAAATATAGTAATCTTTATACCATTAATATTCTTCTTAATAGTAGTTATATTAAGTAAGAGTTATCAAATGTTACTATTTGGTACTAGAGATGGTTTAAAGATAGTAGTTATTGAAGTAGTAATATATTTAGTATATGTAAGTATGATAAATTGGTTAGTAAGGAGGAATTAAGATGAATGATAGTATAGCTAGTAGATTCTATGAAAAGAATCGTATAGATAGACTTAAGATTAAGATTAAGATGTGTGGAATTAATTATGATCCATATATTTTATTGAGCTCTAAAGTTATTTTGTCAGTATTGCTTTTCTTAGTTTTACTAATTAATAAATGTGGTATTATTGTACCTGTTATTGTAGCTATATTATTTTATTTTATAATAGGTTTCTTATTTATTGATTTACGTATTTATTTAAGAATGAGAAGATTAGAAAAAGATGCTGTAGATTATGTACCGTTACTATTATTAAGTATGGAAAATGGACGTAATATTAGAAGTGCTATTGAAGTTAGTTGTGAAACAATTAATAATGAATTATCTAGAGAGTTTAAAAGGGCTTTAGAAGATGTTAAAGTTGGTCGTAGTATAGATGAAGCATTAAAAGAATTAGGGGAGAGAATACCTAGCAATTATATTAATAATATAATTTTAAGTTTAGAAGAAGCGAATAAGTTGGGTGTTTCAGTAACTGATTCTATTAATAGACAGTTATCACTAATTAATGAAAATAGAACTAATTATGAAAAACGAATATTAAAAGGTATTCCACTTCATTTAGCAATATTATGTATATTATGTTTTACAGCAATGGTTACTGTGCTAGTAGTATTTAATAGATGAACTATTTGTTCATCTTTTTAATTTGAAGAGAATGTGTTATAATACTAGCAATGAGGTGACGATACATGAAAGAAGATTTAAAGAAGATTTTCTATATGGGTTTAGGAGCTATGTCTTTAACTAATGAAAAAGCTAAAGAATTAAAAGAAGAACTTTTAAAAAAAGGCGAAGAACTTTATGAAAAAGGTGCAGTTGCTAACGAAGAATTAAAACATAATATTAATGAAGCAATGAAAGAAAGAATTACTGTAGTAAAAGTTGAAGATGTTACTAAAGATAGTATATTAGAAAATTTAGATAAATTAAGTGATGAAGATAAAGAAGAAATATTAAAAGCTTTATCTAAAAAGAAAAATAAAAAGGAAGAAAAGTAAGAACTTTTCTTCTTTTTATATTTTAGATATGATATACTTATAAGTAGAAAATAGGAGGTGTTTTTGTCATGGAAGAAAAAAAGATTTCTGGAAAAGACAGATTATTTGAGATTCTTTCTGTTATCAAGAAGAACGGCATTTTAAATGGCTTAACACCTCAAAAATTACGTAAAACTTGTGAAGATTTGGGCCCAACATTTGTTAAGATAGGTCAAATATTATCTAATAGACCTGACTTATTAAGTGATGATTATATAGATGAATTAAGTAAGTTAAGAAGTAAAGCTAAACCAATGGATTATGCTGAGGTGTTAGAGATAATTGATGGTGAAACACCTAGAAGATTATTTGAAATATTCTCTAAAATAGATACTAAACCATTAGGTAGTGCTTCAATTGCGCAGGTTCATAAAGCAACTTTAAAAAATGGTGATGAAGTAGTTATTAAAGTACAAAGAAGAAACATCAAAGAAAAAATGGCTACGGATATAAGAATCATGAAAAAAGCTTGTAAGCTATTGAGAGTAGAATCTATTATTAATCATATAGTTTCTATTGATGATACTTTAGATGAATTATTTGAAACATGTCTTGAAGAGATGGACTTCAGACATGAAGCAGAAAATATTGAAGAATTTGCATTACATAATAGTGAATATGCATACATGAAAGTACCTAAAGTATATAAAGATATTACTAGTGAAAAAATGTTAATAATGGAATATATTGATGGTATTAGAATTAACAATATAGATGATTTATTAAAATCAGGTTATGACTTAGAGGAAGTATCTTCTAAGTTAGCTGATAATTATATTTATCAAGCTTTAGATACGGGATTTTTCCATGCTGATCCACATCCAGATAATGTATTTATAATGGATGGTAAAATAGTATATTTGGATTTTGGTATGATGGGAAGATTAAGTAATCAAAATAAAGGTATACTTAAGAGATGTTTAGTTAATATTAACGATAATGATATGTTTGAATTAGAAAAGAATTTATTGTTGTTAGTAGAAGCTAAAGGAAATATTGATCATAATAAATTAAGAAATGATTTAGAACATATTTTAGATAGAAATAAAAGTCAAGATATTGGTAATATCGATATTGCTAGTTTTGCTAATGATTTAATGAATATGTTTGCATCTAATGGTTTAAGTGTTCCACATGATATTACGATGTTAATTAGAGGTATCGTAGTATTGGAAGGTACATTAGAAACGGTAAATCCTAATATTAATTTATTACAAGTAATAAAGAATAGAATGGCTAGAAGAACCATTAAAGATTTTATTAATAAAGATAAGATTGAAAAAGAAGTAACTGATACAGTATTAGGTTTTAGTAAGTTAACTAAGTTACCAAATGATATGCATATATTCTTCAAGGAAGCATCTAATGGTAATATGAGACTTAATATGCAGTTACCAGAAGCTAACAAGTATTTTGATCGATTAGAAAAAATGGTACATCGTATTGTAGTTTGTATATTAGATGTAGCATTTATACTTGGAGCTGCTTTAATTGCATCGAATAGAGTAGAAACAACGGAGCAATCATTCTTGTTCTACTTGTTTGTATTCTTAGGAGTCATATTTACAATATGGTTATTTGTAAAAATGTATTTAGATAAATTAAGTAGAAGAAAATAAGATAAGGAGATGATAATAGTGAATAGATTTTTGAGAAAAAATGGCTTAACAATTACTATTATCATCTCTTTAATTTTTATAGTTGTAGTTAGTATTTCTTCTTATATTATTTATGTTTTTGGTTTCTATAATAAGCTACAAGATAATAAAGTATTAGAGTATTATAATACTTATAATTTTGATGAATTATATTATTATATGGATATTAAAAATAATGAATATATGAGTAAGAAAGTATTTCAAGGGATAGTTAATACAATGTATAACAAATTAGAATTACAACAAATCTATAAAGATTATTATATAGATAGTGATATTTATAAAGATATGGATAGTTTTGTTAATGAATTCTATTATGGTTATGGAGAGAAAGATAAAGAGAATTTTGAATTAGAATATAAAGGAAAGACAACATTATTTACGAGAAGAAAACTATTAATTAAAGGAATAAAAGTAAAGAGTGCTAGTGAACAAGAGAGTTATTTAGGAAGAATAAATAATATTACTTTTAATGTTGAAAATAATGCGAGTATTAAGATAGATGGAGTAGCAGTTAATTGTGAAAATAGTATTTGTGTTATAGACAGTTTATTTGGTGGTGTACATCAAATAGAGTATACATCTGGAGATTTTATCTATTATAGTATTTATAATATTAGTAAAGATAATACAGTTATTAATATTAATAATTTAAAGAATTTAATTTCTATTAATAAAAAGATAAGTATTTCATCTGATGATTTTGATAATATCATTAATGATTCAAATAATAAAACATTAGATGCTGGTTTGTATGCTTTAGCAGATTGTAAAAGTAAAGAAATATGTCCAAGTAATAATAGTTATATGTCTATTAATGTAGATGGTACATTAACATATACTAGATATTATGGATCTAATGTAAATAATTATACTGGTACTTATACATTTAATAATGGTTTTATAAATATTGTATTTAATAAAGTTGATAATGTAGAATCTGTAGAAAAGGTTACATTTAAAATTAATGATGATGGGTCATTTGGTAATGATAATTTTCGATTTGTAAGAAAAGCTTAAGAAATGTTTGACATTTCTTTTTCTTTTTCTTTAAGCAAGTACATATGTATGATATAATAAATGGTGTTTAAGGATGTGTTACTATGTTTAATTATATAAAAGGTACAATTACAGGTTATGGTCCTAATTATATTAGTTTAGAGAATAATGGTATCGGTTATTTAATATATGTTTCTAATCCTTATTCTTTTCATGAAAATGAAGACCATAAGGTATATATATACAATTATATTAGAGAAGATGAGAATTCTTTATATGGATTTAAAAATGAAGCTGAAAGAGATTTGTTTTTGAAGCTAATAAATGTTAAGGGAGTAGGGCCAAAATTGGCTTTACCAATATTGGCAAGTCCAGTGGATGCTATATATGACGCTATTGAAAGAGAGAATATCTTGTATTTAACTAAGTTCCCTAAAGTAGGAGATAAAGTAGCAAGACAAATTATCTTGGATTTAAAAGGCAAATTAGTTAAGAATGATGATTTATTTACTAATGATGGCTTAGATGAATTATGTACAATATTAGAAAGTTTAGGATATAAAAAGGGTGATATTAAGAAGATATTACCAAATGTAGATGCAAGTTTAAGTGTCGAACAACAAGTTAAAGATGCATTAAAATTATTAATGAGGTAATGGTATGAGAATAGGTGTAGATATTGATGATACAACATCTAAAACGGATGAATGTTTAGAAGTAGAAGCTTATAAATATGATAAGAAGTTTTTAGATGGTAGAGGTTATCAAGATAAAAATGCTTATAAATTTATTGAAAAGTTCTTTTGGGATATTGTCGATGTTAGTAATTTTTTCGATTACTTAAGAAAAAGTAATTTTTATCTTAAACTAGAAGTAATGGAGAATGCTCCAAAGTGTATTAATAAATTAAGAAGTATGGGCCATGAAATTATTTTTATAACTAGACGTGGTAACCATTTTAAAACTAGACATTATACAAAGAAATGGTTAAAGAAAAATGATATTGGTTATGATAAATTAATAATGGGTGCTGAAGATAAAGGTAAAGTTGTTATTGAAGAAAATATTGATATATTAATTGATGATGATGTTAGAAATATTCAAAAAGTAGTAGAAGCCGGTAAAAGAGGCTTATTAATGACAAATAGATATAATAAAGATGAGAAAGATTTTGAAAGAGTTAATAATTGGAAAGAGATTTATAAAAAAATAAAGGAGGGTTAATATGGCACGTATAGTTGATGGGAATGCTGTAGATATGTCTGATTTTGATCAAAGCATTAGACCAGGGACTTTAGATGAATACGTAGGTCAAGAAGAGATTAAAGAAAACTTAAGAGTTTTCATTAAAGCTTGTAAGATGAGAGATGAAGCCTTAGATCATGTTTTATTATATGGTCCTCCTGGACTTGGTAAAACAACGCTAGCTCATATTATTGCTCATGAAATGGGTACAAATATTAAGACGGCTTCTGGTCCTTCAATTGAAAAGAGTGGAGATTTAGCTGCTATACTTTCACAACTTGAACCAGGGGATGTTTTATTCATAGATGAGATTCATAGAATTCCTAGATATATAGAAGAAATATTATATCCAGCAATGGAAGATTTTGTTTTAGATATAGTAATACCTAATGGAGATGGAACTAGTCGTAATTTAAAGATAGATTTACCACCATTTACTTTAGTTGGTGCAACTACTAGAGCAGGTGATATATCAGCTCCTTTAAGAGATCGTTTTGGTATTGTTTCAAAATTAAACTATTATACTGATGATGAACTGTTCCAAATCGTTAAGAGAACAAGTAAAGTTTTAAATATGCCAATAGCTGATAAAGCAGCTAAAGAATTAGCTAAACGTAGTAGAAAGACACCACGTATTGCTAATAGACTATTTAAAAGAGTTAGAGATTTTGCTTTAGTATTTGAACAAGATGAAATAGATGAAGAAATAACTAAATCTTCATTAAAAAGATTACATGTAGATAATTTCGGTTTAGACCAAATAGATATTCAATATTTAGAAGCCTTAATTACAAAGTTTAATGGTGGACCAGTTGGTGCTGCTACAATTGCTACAAGTATTGGTGAAGAAGTTACAACAATAGAAGATGTTGTAGAACCTTTCTTATTACAAGAAGGATTTATTAAGAGAACACCTAGAGGACGTGTAGCAACAGAAAAAGCTTATAAACATTTGAATATTGAACATGAACCAAATAAATAAAATGGAATAAAATCCATTTTTTTTTATTAAATTAAGATATATCTGTTCCCTTTTAAGCGTTTTAATGGTAAAATATTAATGAAATTAGGGTGGTGTTTTATATGGATGGAAGAACAAGTTTGTTCGAGGTAAGCGAAGAGAAACGAAATATGGTTTCTACAACAATCAAAGAAGTATGTGATGCTTTAAAAGAAAGGGGATATAATCCTATTAATCAATTAGTTGGATACTTGATTAGTGGAGATCCAGGTTACATTTCTGGTTATAAAGAATGTCGTAATAAGATTTTGGAATTTGATAGATCAGAAATAGCAACGATTATTTTAGAAGATTATATACGTAACAAATGAGATGTTTAGGTCTTGATTTGGGTACTAAAACGTTAGGATTGGCTTTGAGTGATAAATCTAATTTAATTGCTTCACCATTTAAAGTTCTTAGATGGGATGGAGAGAATTATGATTTATTATTCAAAGAGCTTGATTCGATTATTGAAGATAATCAAATAACTGATTTAGTACTAGGTTTACCCAAAAATATGAATAATACACTAGGCTTTGCGGCCGAAAGAAGTTTAAAATTTAAAGATGCTTTAGAAGAGCGATATAAATTAAACATTACTCTAATAGATGAAAGATTATCGACAGTAGAAGCTACTAATTATTTATTAGATGCTGATATGAGTCGTAAAAAAAGAAAGCAAGTTGTTGATGGTGTTGCAGCAAGCATTATACTGGATACTTACTTGAAGATGAAAGGTGAATAATTATGGAAGAAAAAAGAGGAGTATTTACAATTGTTAATGATGAGGGACAAGAAGTAGAATGTGAAATATTATTTACATTTGATTCTGATGAAACTCAAAAGAGTTATATAGTTTATACAGATAACACTTTAGATGATGAAGGAAGTACTAAAGTATATGCATCTGTTTATGATCCATCTGGTCAAACAGCTCAATTAATGCCTATTGAAACTGAAAAAGAATGGTTAGTTATCGAGAATATTTTAACAACTGTTCAAGAGAAAATAGAAGAAGCAGCTGCTAACAATTAATTTGCTAATGAAAGAAAATAAGAAATCAAAAAAAGGCATTTTAATATGCCTTCTTTGTTTAATTATAATAATAGCATTATTAATAGGCGGTGGTGTTTATTATTATAAGGATTCTTTAGGACCAGTTTCTAAAAGTAAGACAAATGATGATATGGTATTCGTTGTAGAAAAGGGAATGAGTTCTAAAGCAGTATTAGAAAAATTACACAAAGAAAAATTAATTAAGAATAAAAATACTACTTATGTTTATTTAAGATTAAATAAAGTAGGTTCTTTTAAAGCAGGTACTTATATACTTAATCAAGGAATGTCTTTTAAAGATATAGTGGAAACTTTAGAAGGTGGTAAGGTACTTGATGAGAGTCAAACTATTAGATTTATACCTGGTAAAAGACTTACTACATATGCTAAACAAATAAGTGAAGTATATGGATATAGTGAAGAAGAAATACTTAATACATGGAATGATCCTGAGTATTTAAAGGAATTAGTGGAAAAGTATTGGTTCTTGACTGATGAAGTATTAAATGATAGATTATATTATGCGTTAGAGGGATATTTATGTCCTGATACGTATCAGTTTGCAAAAGATGCATCTATTAAAGACATAACTGAAAAGATGTTAGATTTAACAGGTGCACATTTGAATAAGTTTAAAAGTGATATTGAAAATAGTGACTTTACTATTCATCAAATGTTAACAATGGCAAGTATTGTTGAACTTGAAGGTTCTAATAGTGATGATCGTAAAGGAGTTGCTGGTGTATTCTATAATCGTTTAGAAGGCGGCTGGAGTTTGGGTAGTGATGTTACTACTTACTATGGCGCTAAAGTTGAAATGTCAGAAAGAGATTTATGGCAATGGGAAATTGAACAAGTAAATGATTATAATACAAGACCTGCAGCAATGGCTGGTAAATTACCAGTTGGTCCAATATGTAATCCTTCAGTGAAATCACTAGAAGCAGCAATTGAGCCTGAAAATCACGATTATTATTATTTTGTAGCTGATAAAAATGGTAAAACGTATTTTAATAAAACTAATGCAGAGCATCAAGCTACAATTAGTAAATTAAAGAATGAGGGTTTATGGTACGTTTATAAATAAGGTGATAACATGAGAGAAATAATTAGTGAAATGGAAGAATATGCAATTAATTATAACGTTCCTATTATAGAAAAAGATTCTATTGCATTTATCATGAAGTATATAAAAGCTAATGGAATTAAGAATATTTTAGAAATAGGAACAGCAATTGGATATTCAGCTATTTTAATGGCAAGTGTGGCTGATGATATACAAGTTACAACTATTGAAAGAGATGAAACTAGATACATGGAAGCATTAAAGAATGTTAAGAAATGTGATCTAGAAAAAAGAATTACAGTTGTATGTCAAGATGCATTAGAAATGAATTTAAGTGGTGTTAGCTACGATATGATATTTATTGATGCAGCTAAAGGACAATATACTAATTTCTTTGAGAAATATAAATATTTCTTGAATCCTGGAGGAGTTATTATTTCTGATAACTTAAAATTCCATGGACATGTAGGAAATAGAGATAATATTGCTTCAAGAAATCTTAAACAACTAGTTGGTAAGTTAGAAAATTATATAGATTTTCTTAAAAATAATGAAGAATTTGAAACAAACTTTTATGATGTTGGAGACGGCTTGTCTGTAAGCAAGAAGAAAAATGAACAATAAAGTACTTATATATGTAGATAAAACAGATTATATAAGTGAATATAGAAAAGCGGGAGTCTCTGCTTTTCTTTTCGCTTTAAAGGACTATTGTGTAGGTTATGAAAATACTTATACATTAGATGAAATTATAAAAGTTGATGTTTCAAATAAATATATATTAATTAATAGATTATTAGATTGTAATGATGTAGATAATCTAAAAGTATTACTTAAAGATATTAAAGATATCAAAGGAATTGTCTATGAAGATATTAGTGTTTATAGAATAGTAAAAGGATTAGGATTAGGTGTAGAATTAATCTTCTTCCAAAATCACTTTGCAACAAATACATATTCAGTTAATTTCTGGTTAGATAGAGTAGATAGTTTATTATTAAGTAATGAGATTACTAAAGATGAAATAAAGTATATTTTAGATAATGCTAAGAAGGAATTATGTGTTCATGTATTTGGATACAATCAAGTAATGTATTCTAGAAGATTATTATTAAGTAATTGGTCTGAAGAATTCAATATTCCTTTTAAAGATAAGAATGTATTAGAAGAAGTTGTAACAAAGATTAAGTTTAGAGCTATAGAGAATAAGTATGGTACAGTAATGTATTCTGAGAATATCTTTAATGGCTTAGATTTATTAAAACTTAATAATATTAAGTATGGTTATATTAATACTACTTTCTTGAGTCATGGCACTGTTATGAAGGTTTTAGAAACTGGAGCATTTGATGGTGGTGATGATGGTTTCTTAAATAAAGAAACTATTTATAAATTGAAAGAGGTGAATAAGTAATGGAAAGAATAGAATTACTAGCACCTGCTGGAGATTTAGAAAGATTAAAGATAGCTTGCTTATATGGAGCTGATGCCATTTATTTTGGTGGACAGAATTATGGATTAAGAGCTAATGCTAAGAACTTTAGTATTGATGATATAGCCGAAGCAGTTAAGTTTGCTCATAATTTGGGTAAAAGAGTTTATGTAACTGTTAATATTGTATTTCATGATAAAGATTTAGAAGGTTTAGAGGATTACTTAAGAACATTAGATAGAATAGGTGTAGATGCTATTATTGTATCTGATGTAGTAGTAATGGATTTGTGGAAAAAACTAGGCTTAAAGTTAGAATTACATATTAGTACACAAGCTAGTACATTAAATTATGAAACTGCAAAGTTTTATAAAGAATTAGGAGCAACAAGAGTAGTATTAGCAAGAGAAGCAAGTAAAGAAGATATTATTAGAATAAAAAAAGAAACAG
>JAEEGL010179751.1_pt1 | contig 13707 bp, 11 predicted proteins | sample 9134231 | NCBI WGS metagenome assembly JAEEGL01 (sample SAMN16246548, study PRJNA631951) | gut metagenome | biome: gut microbiome; feature: rumen; material: fiber-attached | host: Bos | place: Iran: Karaj | collected 2018-10 | reverse complement strand
GTTGTCGGCAAGCATACCGTCAAGGATATCATTCTCGGAACCTAAGACACCGCCTGCCTGCAGGTCGATCTTGATGGATCCGCCGGAAAGTCTTTCGCACTCGTCTTTAAATTTCTGATCCATCGCACCAACGATGGTACCGTCCACCGGGTTCACCTCTGCCATAACAAAAGTAACTTCCGGATCATTTGCTGCCGGGAACTCCTCGGATGCAGCTGTTTCTTCTGCTGCCGGTGCTTCTTCAGCTGCCGGTGCTTCTTCTTTAACCGGTTCTTCTGCTGCCGGTGCTTCTGTTGCAGCAGGTTCTGCAGCAGGCTGTTCAGCACTTTCCAGACCACATGCGCTCAACATGGATGCAACCAGGGTTGCCGCAAGAATGACAGATAATATTTTTTTCTTCATAAACGTTTTCCTCCAATTATCATTGCGATAGTTCATTGTTGATAAGTAACATGTCAGTCGATAGTTAAAATATATCATCCTGACATGTTAGTGTAAAGTGGCAAAACTATACAAAAAAGCAACTAACATTTTAGTTAAAAATGACGATTCGAAAATCAGAGCAGTTTTTGAAGCGTGCTGCGTACCGCGCCGACTCCCGCGATCTCGGATACAAAGATCTCTTCGATCTTCTCTCCGATCCCTGCTTCATACAGATCGCTGCCGAAAATATTCGCATTGGAAAGGATCGGTCTCAGATATTTTGCTGCCCCTGCATCATCGCCGAGTCTGACGGCGGATAATGCACCGGTCAGTTCCGGTACCAGCGGGTCCGGGGATAATTCAAACGGTTCCCCATGATCATCTACGCCCAAGAGATAGCGCATCCATCCGGCGATGGCGATCGGGATATAATGCAGTCTGCCGGCGTTCCCGTATTTTGCTACGTAGGATTTGATCGTCTCTCCGTAGCGGATTGCGACCTTCTGTGATGTATCTGTTGCGATCCGTTGCGGCGTATCCGGAATGAATGCATTCGGCAGACGTTCCGTCAGTACTTCCTGAACAAATCTGTCCGGTGATAAGATCCCCGGATCGCAGACCACTTCCATGCCTTCCTTGGGTCCGATCCCGTATACCAGCTTTTTCAGTTCCTCATCCTGCATTTCTTCCGCGATCGAATGATAATCAAGCAGACAGCCGTATACCGCAAGAGCGGTATGCAGCGGATTCAGACAGGTGGTCACCTTCATCCTCTCCACGTCATTCACGGTATTTCGATCCGTAAAATATACGCCGGCCTTCTCAAGCGGCGGTCTTCCGTTCGGGAAACAATCCTCCACCACCAGGTACTCCGGGCCTTCCGCATTAACAAACGGCGCAATATAGGTCTTCTTTCCGGTGATGACCGGCTGCATGTTTTCAAGGCCCATAGACGCCAGCTGCGATGCGATCTGCTCATCCGGCCGCGGTGTGATCTTGTCGATCATCGTCCACGGGAACGAAACCGCTTTCTCGTCCTTCAGCCAGTTTATGAAATCTTTCGATACAAGATTTCTCTTCTCCCATTCTCCTGCCATGGTAAGCACGGCATTTTGAAGTTTTTCTCCGTTATGGGAACAGTTATCCATGGAAACAACAGCGATAGGACTCTTTCCGTTTACGAAGCGATGATACAGAAGTGCGGTCACAACCGCCATCGCACTTTTGGGTTCGTTTAATCCCTTTTCAAGATCGGGGAGAATGTATGGCAGATAAGTGCCGTCCGTTCCCTTCAGCGCATACCCTTTTTCCGTCACGGTAAAGGAAACCATCTGCAGGGAGGGATTCCCAAAGATTTCCTGTAATCTCTTCCATTCCGGTGTGTCTCCGCTGTTTGCGGCAATGGCTTCCGAAAGGGAGCCGATCACGCGCCGGTCGGTAGACCCGTCGGCTTTCAGGGTAACGCCAAGGACCAGATTGTCATATGGGCGATAGATCTGATCAACGATATCGTAATCGAAAGTCTCCACGCAGACGATCCCGCGGTCGGATAACCCTTCATTCAACAGTTTATCCTGCAAACCTCCGATAAAAATCCTGAAAATGTTCCCGATCCCGAAGTGCACCCATATCGGTGCCTTCTTTGTCTTTTCAGACACCGCGCTGATATCATAGCGCGGTATCTGAATCTGATGATTCCTGTAAAAGTCATCCTGCAGGGTATTGATCTTCAGTTCCATGCTCACACCCCCCGCTTTCGATCTTTATCAATCGCTTCCCATAGGCCGAGCAGATACTGTGTACCAAGTGCCCTGTCGTAAAGGCCGTATCCGGGCATTGCTTTCTCGCCCCAGATCATTCTTCCGTGATCCGGTCTGATCGGTCCGTCAAAATGCACATCATAGAGTGCTTTCATGATCTCATAAAGATCCATTGAGCCATCTGATGAGAGATGTGCCGCCTCTTCAAAGTCTCTTGGCGAATTGTATTTTAAGTTGCGCACATGCGCAAATGCGATCCGATCCCCCGCAAAACGGATGATCTTTGGGATATCGTTCTTCGGATTTGTTCCCAGCGATCCCGTACAAAGTGTGATGCCGTTATAGGGCTTGTCTACCGCTTCAAACAACCGCTTATAGGAATCAAGTCCCGTAATGATGCGCGGAAGATGAAAGATCGGCCACGCCGGGTCATCCGGATGGATCGCCATGCGGATGTTGTGTTTCTCGCAGACCGGTCCGATCGCCTTTAAAAAATAGACCAGATTGTGAAACAGTGTCTCTTCATCCATACCCTGATACAGGGCAAATAATTCTTTTAAACTGTCCAGCCGTTCCGGCTCCCAGCCCGGCATCACAAACCCGTTGCTCATGGAGGCAATGGATTCCTTCATGTGATCCGGATCCAGTTTGTCGATGATATCCTGATTATAGGCAAGTACCGTCGAACCGTCCGGCCTGACTCTCGCCAGTTCCGATCTTGTCCAGTCGAATACCGGCATAAAATTGTAGCAGATCACGCGGATCCCCTCGGAACCGAGCCGATCCAGCGTCTGAATGTAGTTGTCAATGTGCTGATCCCTCAGGGGACCCGCTGTTTTGATCGCATCCGAAACATTTACGGATTCGATCCCTTCTATGGTCAGTCCCGCGTCCTCAACCGTTTTTTTCAAGGCGCGGATCTCATCAAGTTCCCACGCCTCTCCGGGACTGGTCCCATACAGAGTCGTTATCACGCCGGATACTCCCGGGATCTGTCGAATCTGTGAAAGCGTCACAGAATCATACCCCGGCCCGTACCAGCGCAGTGTCATATTCATCATGTATCCTCCTGAAAGTCTTTGGAAAAGTCGAATCAGGATTTAAACAATTCCGGGTTCCTCTTACGCATATCTTCTATATCCTGTGTGATATATCCAAGGTGCTTACCAAGCAGCTCCCGGTACTTTTCTTTCTTTCCCTCCTCGACATAGCGGATCATCTGTTCATGTGTGCTGACCGTACGATCCTTATAGAAGGTATCCAGGTCGATCAGCAGACGGATCCGGTTATAATGCGTCATGGTGTTGGCGATCAATTCTGCCGCCAGACTCTGCCCGGCGATGTGATAAGTCATTGCGTGAAACTCATTGTCGCAACGGAGATATTCATATGCGAGGTCGTGATTTTTGGGCATTTCGGAGATTTCTTCCATCTTTTTGCAGAAAGAACGCATTCGCAGGATGTCAGATTTCTGAACACATTCAAACAGGGCATCCACCATCCCGAGTTCGAGCGTTTTGCGGATAAACCATTCCTGTTTGGCCCGATCGACATCAATCTTGGAGATCACGGATTTGGACTGCGGAAAAATATCCACAAGTCCCTCTGTTTCCAATTTCACCAGCGCCTCTCTGGCGGGAGTTCGACTGACGTGGTACCGGTCTGCGATCTTCGCAGCCGAAACCGGTTCTCCCGGCTTTAAGGCAAAGGTCATGATATCCTTTTTCAGGAACTCATATGTTTGCTGGTTCAGTGAGTTGTTCATCTGTTACCTCCATATCTTTTCAGACAAAGTCCTCTCGCATCGGTGTGAAAATATCAAGCAGCTTCACATCGCTTAAGCATTCGATGCCATGCATCACGTTCGGTGCGACCAGATAAGAATCGCCCGTTGTCAGGATCACATCTTCTTCACCCTCTTCTTTATAAAGCAGAGAGCCTTCAATGATATAGCCGATCTGTTCATGCGGATGGGAATGCATGGCGCCGATCGCACCACGTTCAAATTGCAGTTCCACATTCATCAGATTCTTACTGTAAGCAAGAACCTTGCGATGCACACCGCCTCCAAGATCTTTTGATTCCTTCTCCTGATTCCGTACATACATGGCGAACCCTCCTTCGAACTGACAATCCGTGTCCGGGTACGCGATCGTGCGATTTTGACACAGATTTTGACATGTTACTTTCGACTGACATGTTAATTGTAACATGTCAGTCACATCTCATCAAGCGTTTTTTTACTTTTCTTTAATGATCATCAGACGGCGTCTTTTTTTATCCGCATAAAGCAAGACATCGGCTTCCGCAAACAGTTCCCGAAGTTTCATATCGTCTCTTGCGGTGAACTTGAGACATCCTGCGGATATGCCAAGGTAGTACGGCAGATCCGAATTGCGGTTGAAATCATCGCAGTATTGATGGATCCTTTCGACGCATTCCTGCGCATCGAAATCATCCGCGACCGGGAAGATCGCCGAAAACTCATCTCCTCCGGTCCGTCCGATCACCGGTTTGTAGCATCCCAACACCTCCGCCAGGGCATTGGATGTGAGCGTGATCGCATGATCTCCCTGCGCATGACCGTATGTATCATTGATCTGTTTTAAGTGATCCAAATCTGCCATCAATACCGCAACCGGCCGGCCGATATATCGATGCAGTACTTCTCTTTCCTGCTGCAGGAATCCGTTCCGGTTATAGACCATGGTCAGCGCATCATGATAGGCGGCAAAATCCAGTTTCCGGTTCTTATCCTCCAGTTCTGCCCTTGCTGCTTCTTCCGCTTTGATCAGATCAAGGTAGCGAAGCCCCAGCCCGATCTCCAAAGACAGCATATAATAATGCTCGATTTCTTCATAACGGATCTTCAGTTCCAGGACACCGTACTGAAACTCTTCAAAAAAGAGCAGGAACACAACGCTGCATCCTTGATCCGTTTCTTTATCAAAGTCGTCGGGTGCCTCATCCAACAGGATCTTTTGCATGTTCTCTTCCGCAGGCGCCTCGACTTTTCCCTCATGACACGAAATCGCCTGATAAACCGCATCCGGCAGATCGAAAATATCTTCTCTCTTCAAAACGCGTGAGGGATTCAGCAAAAGCATACGACCGGTCTTCAGATTCTCGATCTGCATCATGGAAGCGATCATATTTCTGTAAGAATTCTGATCATGCGCATTCAGCATTGCACGGTTCATTGTTGCCCCGCTGAGCAGACGCTGGCGCATGTTTCTGAGTTTCACAAAGCTGCTGACCAGCTTGTCCTGATCCGCCTCTGCCTTCTGTATCGTTTTGGTCTTCTCGCACATGCTACATCCACAGGATCCGCGCACGATCATTCCGGGACGATACACGACGGATTCGGGCATGTCACCCTGAAGCATTTGCATGCCAAGCGTCATGACCTGTCTGGCCATTTCATGATAATCCTGCCTTACGGTGGTAAGCGGCGGATCCAGATAAGGTGCAACGCTGATATCGTCAAAGCCCGTCAAGAGGACATCTTTTCCGATCGTCAACCCGTGCTTTTTGGCAACACGGTATACCGCAAGCGCCATCTCATCATTTGAGGAAACGATCGCTTCCGGATGTTCCTCTCGCGTAAACAGAGGTTCTATCAGCTCGTCAACGCTTTCCCCGTAATTTCCCTGCACAAAGTCTTCCTCGGAAACATGCAGTCCGTGTGCCTCCATTGTTTCATAAAACGCTCTCTTTCTCTCCTGGGCACTGATGTTTTCCTTGGGACCCGAAATAAACGCGATCCTCCTGCAATGATGTACCGTGATCAGATGCTCTGTACATTGTCTGATCCCGTCGGCATTGTCCAGGATGTGGCTTCTGCTGTATTCGCCATCCCGTGAATTCTCCAGAAAGATCGTCGGCACCTTGGGCAGCATGGAAAGAACCCGCTCTGCCTCTTCCATGCTCCGGCTGATCGTCAGTGTCCCACCCGATATGATCAAAAGATCGAACTTCTCATAGCGACTGTAAGCTGACAGACAGGAATACTGATAATCGTATTTGCTGGCTTCTGCCATCACATCATTCATATAAAAATGGTTCTCCGTTCCTATATAAAACTTGGCACTGATCCCCATCTCTTCAAATAATTCCCAAAGTTCCCGTACGAACTGCTGTGTCCTGTCTGCCAGATAATTCCAAAACATACAGCCCACACGGATCTGTTTACGATTCTCCATAACGATACCTCAGAAGAAACTTTGAAACTAACATGTCACTTTACGGGCTAATAGTAACAATTTTGCTTAAAAGATGCAAGTACCATTTTGAATACTATAAACAAATCGGGAAAAGAATAAATATTTTCTGAAATTGTTAGCACTCGTCTTGACAGAGTGCTAACAGCGGTGTATAACGATATTGTCCGAAGGGAAAACAGATCCGGACAACAACCAAACGTTTATAAAACCATCATATATAAAGGAGGAATGAGTTATGATGTACATGCCTACGATTTTTGGAGAAAACTTATTTGATGAACTGTTTGATGATTTTGCAAGACCTGCAAAACACAAAAACAATCCTGCCGCTTCCATCATGAAGACCGATGTCAAAGAACATGATGACGCATACGAACTCGGGATCGAGCTGCCGGGATTCAAGAAAGAGAACATCCAGATCCAGTTGAAGGACGGTTACATGAATATCCAGGCCAGCAACAAGACCGAGAACGAGGAAAAGGATAAGAAGGGTAACTATTTAAGACGCGAACGTTATTTCGGAACCTGCTCCAGGTCCTTCTACGTCGGCGACAACCTGACCGAAGAAGACATCAAGGCAAAATTCGAAGACGGCATCTTAAAGATCACGGTTCCTAAGAAGGAAGCAAAACCTGCTGTGGAAGAAAACCGCTACATTGCCATCGAAGGATAACGCTTCATCAAATACAAAAGAGGAACGCAATTGCGCTCCTCTTTTTTTGTTTCAAAATATGCTTTTGTTCCTTCAGGCATTTTCCATCTTACACAGAAAGTCTTTCACGGCATCCAGGACCTGATCAAGATGTCTGTTGTAGCAGTGATCCTCACCATCGATCGTAATAAGTGTAGCATCCTGATACTGCAGAACAAGCTCCTGTGCGTAACGGTAAGGTACGGATTCATCTTCTGTTCCATGAACGATCAGAACCGGTTTTTTATAGTTCCTGATCGCATCCTCCACCGGAAGCATTCTCGCAACGCGCAGGTAATCCGATGAGATACTCCAATCGGACATCCCGACCGAATCCGGAAGATCATCATAATCAAACGGCATCCCAAAGAGGTCTCCTCTTCTTGCGCCGTCCCAGATATTGATCGCAGGCGAAAGCGGGATCAGCGCTTTGACCGACTCTTCCTTCAACCCTGCGGCAAGCACTGCGGTCAGCCCGCCCTGCGAATGGCCGGCAAGATAAAGATCAGAAACAAACGGAAGATGTTTTGCATGTTCGATCACACGCATCGCTTCCAGCATCCAATGCATGACCGTGTGGTAAAAGAAATCGCCGCCGCTTTTTCCGTGACCGTACATTTCGGCACGAAGCGTTGCAAAGCCAATCTCATTGGCCGCCTTTGCGACCGCAATGATATGTTTTTCTTCAATGTGTCCGGTCAGTCCCGGGATCACGATCAGAAGCGGCATCTTATCTTTCTGTTTTTCCGGAAAGTCGAGTTTGGCATGAATATCGATCCCGTCACAGTCTATATAGTATTCCTTGTTTTCCTGCATCCGTTTTCTCCTTATATCTGCTTACAAAAACAGCCGGGATGATCCCGGCTGTTTCATACTCTTAGGTTAAGCCTAAACTTAGAATAAAGATACCTGACCGGCATTGCTACCGTTGATCACATAGTAAACAGCGTTGTCTTCCGGCTTGTAGTATAACTGTACAGTCTTAATATCAGCAACCTTGCTTGCCTTTTTAACTTTCTTTACAACTGCGTCTAATGTGAGTTCTGCGCCGTAGCCCTGGATCACGAATTGAACCTTCACGTCCTTCTTAGCTGCAGGAGCTGCCTTCTTTGCAGGAGCCTTCTTAGCTGTTGTAGCTTTCTTTGCAGGAGCCGCCTTCTTAGCCGGAGCTGCCTTCTTTGCAGGAGCCGCCTTCTTTGCAGGAGCCTTCTTAGCCGGAGCTTTCTTAGCGGGAGCTGCCTTCTTTGCAGGTTCTGCTTTCTTTACAGCCGGAGCTGCAGGTGCTGCTGCTGCAACGACATCTTTCTTAACTTCTGTTGTTGCTGCTGCAACTGTTGCTACAGGTTTCTTTGCTACAGGTTTTGTTGCTGCGGGTTTCTTAGCAGCAGGTTTCTTTGTTGTTGCCATAATCAATTCTCCTCCGTTCATAAAAAAAACTTATATGAATAATTTAGAATTACAACGTTCTAACATACTATAACACACTTTTTTTCATACTTCTAGGATAAATATTTACAAATTTTCAACAATTTACATGGTTCCCATAGTATAAATTGAATACTTATTCAGGTATTTGACGAAGGATTTTTTCTGCCATAGAATACAAGAAAAGATTATAGGAAACGATGATGGAAAACCGGATTCAGATCATGATCAAAAAAAAATTTGTCATAGTAGCTGTATGTACTTTGTCTTTATTTCTCTTATCATGCGGCGGGCAAAACGAGCGTGCAAAGGATATCCCGACGCAAGAGGAGGCGCTGGAAACTGCTACCCATGATATGGGAATTATCGGCGCGAAGGTACTGGCAGCCGAAGATGTCAGGGCAAAGGGCAGTGAGTACTATGGTATTGATGCTGTTTACACCATGTCCTGCGACCGTATAGACGAGTTCACACTGCTGCGTTCCTGGACGTATGATACGCTGTTTTGGGGTGGTTATTCCTACAACTGGATCACCGATTACAGCGACGTGGTCATGGAGGACTATCTGAAAGATCATGCGCTTCCGGATGGCATCTTCTATTCCGAAGGTCCGTACGCAAGATCCAATTACGGCGCACAACGCTTCTTCAGCAAAAGTGGCAAACAGATCTGGTTCGAATTTTCTTCCGATGAAGAATTTGAATCGTATCTTGATAAACTACAACCGTGGCTTGATGAATGGCTTTCTTTTGAGCGGTCATATCTGACAGACGGAAGCGACCCGCAGATTCAGGTGATCGCATACAGGCCGCAGGATGATACCATGAATTACAGTATTCAAATTTACAGATCGTTCGGTTATAAAAAAGATTCGTTTCATTCACTGGGCGAAGACGGCGAAACGTACACCTGGGATTCGTTCAAAAAAGCAATGTCTGCCGGATACAACGCACAAAAGAAACTGAAGATGAAGCAAAAATGAACCACTAACCCCGTCCCCAATGGTTCACTTTTCCCCGACAAGCCGCTCGAATACCGGAATCACACTTAACGGCGCAGGAGCCGTGACCGTCATGCCTCCCTCATATTCTTCTCCGGTGGTCGTATTTCTCCACCGTGCGCCGGCCGGAAGATATACCTCTCTTGACGCAACGCCCGGTGAAAATACCGGTGCCACCAGAAAACGGTTGCCGTACATATATGCATCCTCCATCTCCCAGGCTCTTACATCGTCCGGAAATTCATAAAAGAGTGTCCGCATGATCGGCGTTCCCTTTTCATGTGCTTCCTTCATCAGCGATCTTGTATAATCCCGCATGGATTCCCTGATCTCAATATATTTTCTACAGATTTTATATGCTTCCTCTCCGTAACTCCATACTTCGTTTGCGGCACCGGAAAGACATGTCGCACCACCCGTTGTTCCGACCTGCGGCTGTCTCGGTTCCCTGTCTCCGTGCAGTCTCATGACCGAACAATAGGTTCCCCATTCAAACCATCTGACAAACAATTCCCGAAAAGCCGGATCATCCGGGTTCCCGCCATGAAATCCGCCAATGTCCGTCGTCCACCAGGGGATCCCGGCAAGCCCCATGTTCAATCCTGCTGCCAGTTGGTCACGCATGCTCGTGAAGCTTGAAGCGATATCCCCGGACCACACGAGTGCGCCGTATTTCTGACTGCCTGCCCAGGCGCATCTTAAGAGGTTGACGATCTGCTCCTGTCCTGATTGTTCCATACCCTCATAAAATGCCCTTGCATAATCAACGGGATAGATGTTGCCGATCTGCAGATCACTCCCCAAATGATAGCGGTAATTGTCAAAATCATACGCCGAGTATTCCGGCTCTGCTTCATCAAGCCAGAAGATCCGAACGCCCTTGTCATAATAATTCTTTTTCACGGTGTCCCAGAGATACTGCCTGGCTTCCGGATTGGTCACATCCAGATGGATCGTTGCACCCTGAAAATTCAGCCCGACACGAAAGCCCCGCTCGGTACGGATGAGAAGTCCCTTCTCCAGCATCTCATCAAAATGTTCGCTTTCTCTGTCAACGGTCGGCCAGATGGATACCATCAGTTTGATCCCCATCGCATCCAGCTCTTTGATCATTGCCTCAGGGTCCGGCCAATACACAGGATCAAATTTCCACTCCCCCTGTTTGGGCCAGTGGAAAAAATCCACTACGATCACATCTAACGGAATCCCGCGCGTATGATATTCTTCGGCAACGGTAAGCAGTTCTTCCTGCGTCTGATAACGCAGCTTGCACTGCCAGAATCCAAGCCCGTACTCCGGCATCATCGGCACGGTTCCGGTCACCTTCGCATAAGCTTCCACGATCTCAGACGGGGAATCTCCAACAACAAACCAGTAATCCATCACTCTGGTGCTGTATGATTCGAAAGAAGTGATGTTTTTACCGAACACACATCTGCCGATCGCCGGATTATTCCAAAGGATTCCGTAACCAAGAGAAGATACGGCAAACGGAACGCTCGCCTGCGAATTCCTGTGTGCCAGTTCCAGATCCGTACCTTTTAAATTCAGGTACTTCTGTTGGTACTGCCCCATGCCGTAAATCTTTTCATTCGGATCAAGCGACTCAAACCGTACGCTCAGGTGATAATCGCCGCCAGGGATCGGTTTGAATTCCCGGCCCTCCACTTCGATCGCGGAGCACTTCGGGTCCGTGATATCCCTGCGATTTCTCCAGTATTCTTCAAGCAGCATTTTACCATTCTCATGGTATATCCTGATCTTTCCGCCATCCGAAAGTTTCACGGTCATCTTTCCGTTTGTCAGAATCGCCCCGTCCGCGGTTTTTTCGATCACTGCTTTTGCATCCTGCGGAATAGAAAGTGCCCAGTTTTCATCCGGCATCTTTGCACATTTTGTCGCGCGCACGCGCACGGCGTTTTCACCCCACGCTTCGATCAGGAGCGTTTCGGAATCATATTGATAGATCAGCTTCTGTGCTTCAATCCTAATCATAATTTTACTTCTCCCATGCTCTCATGGAGCCATACACGCATCTCGTTTTCTCCTCTGTTTGCCCAAGCATAATAGGGGATCATTTTAATGTGCTGCGCTTTCTTCGTGAATCTTTTGGCACTCTCATAAAGCGGACCGTCATCGTCGTAAGCTATGATCCTAAATCCCTGCATGCTGATCACACCGACGCCTTCCAAAAGGTCTGCTCTCCATTCGTAATCTGCTTTTGCTTCCTCAGGCAAAATCAAACCGTGCAGATTTTCTCCGTTATCCACGGACTCTGCACAATAGACAAACGGTCCTCTGGCGATCGCAACCTTTCCGACGTCTTCTGAAACGTTTGGATTGGCATACCATCTCTTGACCTCCAGATCCAGATGCAGATTCACCCTGTGCTCTCCGATGCTGATCCTTATTTCAAGATAGCCGTTGATGATATCCGCTGAAGTCTGTCTTCCGTCTACCGAACACTTATATCCGTCTGCCCAGGAGGGTATGCGGATCTTTAAGGGCAGCTCATCCGTTCCGGTATGATCAACCGTGAACATGATTTCCCCGTCTTTCGGATAATCGCAGCTTTGTGTGATTTGGATCGTATGTCCGCGATATGTACACTCCATCGTTGAACGGATAAACAGATTTATGAGAATCTCATCTTCTTTGACCGTGTAGATATAGCGGTCCAGGGATGCAAGGAGCCTGGCAAGATTCGGCGGACAGCAGGCGCAGCCAAGCCACTGCGGACGGACAGGTTTCACATGGCTTTTTCCGGGATCCAGTTCGGACTTTTTCGGAACAACTTCGAGCGGATTGACATAGAAAAAGTGTTTTCCATCAAGCGCCATGCCTGATAATACCGTATTGTACAGCGCACGCTCCATCACATCCGCGTATTCTGCCTTCGATTCCAAAGACAGCATCTGCCTTGCGAAAAAGATCAAGCCGATGGATGCACAGGTCTCGCAATACATCGTATCATTCGGGAGGTCGTAATCCAGCGTAAAGGCCTCTCCGATCACCGTGGATCCGATCCCGCCCGTGATATACATCCTTTTGTCCGTGATGTTGCGCCAGATCTTTCTGCAGGTATCGGCAAGAGATGCATCATCGGTTGTTTTAGCCAGATCAGCCAGCGCTGTGCACATATACACGAGCCTGACCGCATGCCCTTCCGCGGAATCCTGCAATTCCACCGGAAGATGCATCTGATAATACTTCATCGGGAATTTATGAATGCCGTCGATCACCGGTTTTCCCTGATCGTCAGCGGTCTGTTTTTCAAAGAAGTGCGGATCTTTTCCTCTCTCCCTTAAGAAAAAGCCGGCCGTATTAAGATACGTCTTTTCCCCGGTCAGATGATACAGCCGCATGAGGCCGGTCTCGATCTCTTCATGACCGTCGACACCGCGGATCTGTCCCGCATTTTTACCGAAGGTTTTGCAGATATGATCAGCAAGCTTCCTTGCAGTAGAAAGCGCTTTCTCACTCCCCGTGATCTCATGATATGCGACTGCCGCCTCAATAAAGTGTCCACTGCAGTACAACTCATGACTTTCACCAAGACGTTTATATTTGCGGTCCGGTTCCATGATCGAAAAATACGTGTTCAGGTATCCGTCCTCTTCCTGGGCCGAGGCGATCAGGTCGATCACTTCGTCGGCCGTCTTTTTCAGTTTGTCATCCCATGCGTAGGAAAGTGTATAGGCTGCCGCCTCAAGCCATTTATAGACATCGCTGTCCTGAAAGACCCATCCGTAATGTTTTCCCTTCGTTATTCCGGCTGCGATCTTAAAGTTCTCGATCGCGTGGCTTTTTTCATTCGGAATGGATGCGTCGTCACGCTCTTTTTCGATATTGATCGAAATCGCATCATTTAGGACCGCCCACTGATACGGAATCATCTCCTGTTTGACCAGATTTCGGTATCTGTTCCAGAAATCATCGGATATCCTGACTTTATAATTCATTCCGGTTCCTCTCTTCTATTACCTTTCTGTTTTCGAAAAAAGGGCAGAGAAAGATCTCTGCCCCTTTGATCATGCTAACGATCACTGACCGATGATCGAATCGATCGTTGCCTGTGCTTCTGCTGCCGCATCTGCCGGCTCGCTCTCTCCCGTGATGACTTTATTGAATGCAAGGGAGATCGCATCAGAGATATCCGGCCACTCAGGCAGAGGGCCTCTGGC
>JAEEGL010037144.1_pt1 | contig 13707 bp, 12 predicted proteins | sample 9134231 | NCBI WGS metagenome assembly JAEEGL01 (sample SAMN16246548, study PRJNA631951) | gut metagenome | biome: gut microbiome; feature: rumen; material: fiber-attached | host: Bos | place: Iran: Karaj | collected 2018-10 | reverse complement strand
CCACCTCTTCCACCGCCGCCTTGCGTCGGCGGTCCCCCTTCCCCTCAAAGGGGAAGGAGCAAAAGGGGAAGGCGGCGCGAAGCGCCGGATGAGGTGGGCGCACGGGCTTTATCGGTTTGACAGGGAAGTGCGTATTCTTTCAACCACCTCTTCCACCGCCGCCTTGCGTCGGCGGTCCCCCTTCCCCTCAAAGGGGAAGGAGCAAAAGGGGAAGGAGCGTGAGTTCGTCCATTCTCCACCAATGGGAAGGAGGCGCGAAGCGCCGGAAGAGGTGGTCGAGGGGTCCTCACCGCTGTTCCCTCCACTCGCAGGCTGCTGGCCGCCTGTCAGTGCGTCAGACCGTTTCCACCTCGTACTTTGTCACGCCGAGCACGGTCTCGCCGTCGATCTGCAGGGCGGTGGGGCGGTCGAACTCCACGCATACTCTGTGCCCCTCGGTCACGGTGCAGGCCTTTTTGTGCTTTACGTGTTCGCCCTTGAATATAGAGGGGAATATGATGAGCGCGCGCAGCGCGCCTATGCCGTGGTAAACGAGGGTGGATACTGTGCGCTCGCGGTTGAGCCTGTTCTGCGCGGGGCAGGCCAGCATGCCGCCGCCGTAGCAGCGCCCGTTCATGGTGGGGGCCAGCCATACCTTTTTATACTCGCGGGTCACGCCGTCCACGGTGACGCGGGCGTTGACGGGCTTGAACTTGCCCAAAAGCCCCTTTATCGCAATTGAGGTGTAGTTTACCTTATCGACCCCCGCCGCGCGCTGACGGTCGCCCTCTTCGCAGCAGTAGCCGTCTATGCCAAAGCCCACGCCGTTGATGAAAAGCCGCGTCGCGCCGTTTACCGTGACGCGCGGCAGATCCTTTATGTATTCGTTCATCCTGACGAGCCCGTCTCCGGGCTTTTTGCCTATGTCAAACAAAAAATCGTTGCCCGTGCCCGTGCCGTAAAGATAGACCTCGTTATCGAATTTCACTCCCGCCATGTCGTTTATAAAGCGGTTCAGCGTGCCGTCGCCGCCGCAGACGACCAGCTTTTCATCCTTGCCCAAAAACGCGAACACGTCCGCAAAGCTCGCCATCAGCGAAGCGTCGCGGTAGATAAGCGTGTTTCCCGCAAGCAGCCCGTCCAGCGCGTGCGCCGCGGCCTCGCCCGTTTTGCCTCCTGCCAGGGGGTTGAAGAGTATCTGATAAGTATCCATATACGCCTCCGTTAACTTTGCTTACCGGTATTATAATCCCGTTCCCGTCAAAATTCAACCAGTTCCGAGCCGAAATGACAAACGCCGACGCCGCCCGTGAAGGGCGGAGCCCTGCGAATTCGGAAAACAATTTACAGATTTTTCAGGCAAACCACTAAATATAGGCAAAGAATTCAACATCAAAACGAAATAAGTACCGCCGCGTTTTGCTGAAATGTGAAAATTCTGTAACTACTGAGATGTATATTCGCCTCTGTTGTTGCAAAAGCAAATTCGTTGTGGTACAATTAAGTTTGGTATTGTTCGCCGCAATGGGGCAACTGCGCCCTTTTCGCGGAAAAAGCGTACAGCCATGGAGGAAAACCATTGAACTACACAGCGGTCTATATAATATTTGCCGTGTGTGCCGTCGTACTTCTCGTGCTCGGCATTATCGAGAAGAAGAAGCATCTGAAGCAGGTCGAAAAGATCCCGATGCGCATCAACGTAAACGGCATCCGCGGCAAGTCCACCATCACCCGCATGATCACCGCGATGCTCAGGTATCACGGCGTAAAGGTCATCGGCAAGACCACGGGCTCCGCGGCAAGGATGCTCTACTGGGACGCCGACGAGCAGCCCATCGACCGTAAGCCCGAGGGCGCAAACATAAAGGAGCAGATCGGCGTTATCAGCCGCGCCGCCGACATGGGCGCGGAGGCGCTCGTTTGCGAGTGCATGGCGGTCAATCCCAAGCTGCAGAAGATCTATCAGGAAGAGATGATAAAGGCGCAGATAGGAGTCATAGTCAACGTGCTGCCCGACCATATCGACGAGATGGGCCCCACGCTTGACGAGATAGCCCTTGCCTTTACCGTTACCATCCCCTATAACGGGATACTGGTGCTCGGCTCCAGCGACTATACCGAGTACTTCTCCAAGATAGCCGCCGAGCGCGGCACCAAGGTGTTCGTCGCGGACGAGTCGAAGATCCCCGAGGGCTACCTTGACAAGTTCAACTACGCGGTGTTCCCCAACAACGTTGCGGTGCCGCTGGCCCTTGCCGAGGCGCTCGGCATACCCTACGAAGAGGCGCTCGAGGGCATACTCACCGCGCCGCCCGATCCGGGCATCGCAACGGTCAACCCCATCGGCGACCCCAAGAACCGCGACTTCTTCGTAAACGGCTTTGCCGCGAATGACCCCGTATCCACGCTCGAGATATGGGAGTACGTCAAGCGCAGGGGCTGCCCTGAGGACAACCTCATAGTGCTTGCCAACTGCCGCGGCGACAGGGGCGACCGCACCCGCCAGATGGCGGAGGACGTAGTGCCCTTCATACCCTGCAAAACGGTCATCGCCGTGGGCAAAAACACCAAGCCCATCACCGACGCCTACCACAAGGGCAAGTTCAAGTCCGAGTACCTGAACCTTGACTCCGCGAAGCCCGCGAAAGTCATTCAGGAGATAGAGAAGAGGCTCGGCGGCGCGGTGGTGTTCGGCATAGGCAATATCCACGGCATCGGCGAGGAGCTCATCGAGGGCCTTATGCATATCGGCAAAAACGAAAAGGAGGATGGCGGCAACGCCTGATCAATATGGAACTGTCATACGTTTACACAACTATCATTCTGGGCATAGCCGTCAGTCTGATCTTTACCGAGATCACGGGCATTTCCGCGGGCGGCATAGTGGTGCCCGCGTATCTGGCGCTCACCGTCAACCAGCCCAGCGTGCTCATCTCCACGCTGGCCATCGGCCTTATCGCCTACGTCGCCGTCGAGTTCGGGCTTTCCCGCCTGATGATGCTCTACGGCAAGCGCAAGTTCGCCGCGTTCGTATTCGTGGCGCTCATACTCCGCATTATCCTCAACCTTGCGCTGGGCGGCATATTCGACGCGCTTGACGCGCTCACCTCCGTCGGCGTAATCACCGCCGCGCTGCTTGCCAGCACCATTTCCAAGCAGGGCGTCGGCTACACCCTGCTCGGCACCGGCATCGTCACCGTCATAGTCTACGGCGCCGCAGAGCTCATAGCGGTCCTGTAAGGAGTACAGCATGGATCCCAATGCAAAGCTCAGTTTGAAAAGGCGTACGCAGCGCAGGATAAGGCGCCGCAAGCCCGTGCACCCGCTGTGGTACATGGGGGCGGCTGCACTGCTCATCGCGGCGTGCGTGCTGTTGAAGCTCTTCCCGATAGGGGTTAAGGCCGCCTCGTACGACGGCATCTCCGGCACGGGCTTTACAGCCGTGTTCACGGGCAACGTCGCCTGCGTCGGCGACGGCAAGACCATCGACGCGGAAGGCTACCTTCAGTACTTCGACGGCGTGCGCGGTCTGCTTGAAAAGGCCGATTATCTGGCCGTTCCGGTGAACGACCCCATATTGGACGACTACATCGAAACGTACGAAAGCAAGATGGCCATAAAGTTTGCCGACAGGTACTTCAATTCCGAAATGGCAAGCGCGCTTTCGCAGCTCAAGGTCAACAACGTTTCGCTCTGCAACCGCGAGATATTCCGTTATGGCTCCAAGGGCGTGTTCGATTCCTCCATGACGCTTGAGCGCATGGGCATCGCGGTAAACGGCCTGCACACCTCGGGCAACACCGACGCCGCTCCCGTTACCGAGTTTTCGGGCGGCAGCCGCCGTCTCCTGCACGTTGCAATGGAGGCCTCCGACGACAGGCTGCGTGACTACGGCTCCTACGATATAAGGACGTATAACGACCGCGACAACACCGTCGCCGCCGACGTCGCCGACCTGCGCGCGCTCAATCCCGACGCGTTCATCTGCGTCACGGTCTCGTGGGGCGAATTCTACCTGCTCAAGCCCTCCTCTTATATGAGGGAGCTGGCGCATACGCTCATCGACAGCGGCGCGGACGCCGTTATCGGCACGGGCATACAGATGGTCCTTTCCGCCGAGAAATACGGCGACGGATATATCTTCTACGGCCTCGGCAACCTGGTTGCCACCGAGGCGTACACCATGACCCAGCGCGGCGCCGTGCTGAACTGCGTGTTCGACGATACCGGCGCCGTCACCTATGAGCTCGTGCCCCTGTCCGTTTCCGGCGGGCGTCCCACGATAAGCGATTCAAAGGTTATTCTTCGCACGCTCGTTTCCGATATCGGCTCCGACGCCGAGTACACCATCGAAAACGGCAGGCTAATACTTAAGTAAGGTTGGTAAACAAATGGAAAGACGCAGAGCAAAGAAAAACAACAGGGGCCTTGCGGTGTTCATCTGCATCGCGCTGGTCGTCATACTCGGCCTCGGCGCGGCCCTTTATCTGCCCAAGCTGCTAAAGCACGACGATAAACCCGTTGATGTCAACGATCCCACGCAGGCGCCCGATCCCGCCGCGAGCGGCGACGTGATAGTCGTAACGAGCGCCCCGTCCCTGTCTCCCGACGCGACCGACAGCGGCAACGTCGGCGTTAAGAACAATTACGCGGTGAGCTGCTCCAACCCCTACGCCACCGGCATCGGCATGTCCGTGCTTGAAAACGGCGGCAACGCGGTGGACGCGGCCATCGCCGTGTGCTTCGCGCTCGGCGTGCTCGAGCCCTATGCCTCCGGCATCGGCGGCGGCGGCGGTATGCTGGTCTACGACCCCGCCTCCAACACCTCCACCTTCTTCGATTACCGCGACGCCGCGGGCGCAGACCGCAGCGGCACCTTCGGCAAGACGGGCGTTCCCGGCTTCGTGCTGGGCATGGAGACCGTATATCAGAAGTTCGGCAGCAAGGATTGGGGCTCCCTCATTCAGCCCTCCGTCGAGTATGCCGATAACGGCTTTACCATTTCCGCCAGCTTCGCAAGGCATCTGCAAAGCTCCGCCAACAAGCTCAAGAGCAAGTATCAGCCCCAGTTCTATAACGGGAACCTGCTCCTGCGCGAGGGCGATACCATCGTTCAGCACGACCTGGCCGAGACCTACCGTCTGATCCAGCGCTACGGCAGCACCGTGTTCTATCACGGCGCGATCACCGATCACATCATGTCTGCCATCGGCGGCAAGCTCACCCAGTACGACTTCGACAGCTACAAGGTGGCCGAGCGCGTGCCCGTTCAGGGCACCTACAAGGGCAGCACCGTGGTCTCCGCGCCCGCGCCCTTCTCCGGCGCGACCCTCATCCAGATGCTCGAGATCGCCGAAAAGGTCGAGCTTGGCAATTACGAGGACGACCTCCTTCGCTATGCAAAGCTCATGGGCTCCATTTCGTCCGTCACGCTGAAGGACCGCCTTGCCAAGATCTGCGATCCGGCCTTCCACACCGTGCCCGACACCCTGCTTGCGCCCGAGCATATCGCGGAACTTGCCGCCAATGTGGCCTCCGGCAACCCCGAGTACCTCGAGCCCGACCCCGAGCATGAGAGCACCACGCATATCTCCGTCATCGACTCCAACGGCATGATGGTCTCCGTTACCAACACGCTGTCCGACTTCTTCGGCTACGGCGCATACTGCGACGGGTTCTTCCTCAACAACACCATGAAGACCTCGTCCGACGGCGTTACCGCAAGGAACTACTGCGTGCAGGGTCAGCGTCCCCGCTCCTTCGCAATGCCCACCTTCATTTTCGGGCAGGACGGCAGCAAGGTCGTTCTCGGCTCCTCCGGCGGCGACAGGATACCCCAGGTCGTCTCTCAGATAATCCTGCGCTACTTCAACGGCGAGGATATGCAGGAGGCCTGCGATAAGCCCAGGCTCGTCATGAACGGCTACCTCTATTGGATCGAGGACAGCTCCGTCATCGACCCGCAGGGCGTGCTCTCCTCCAACCAGTTCATGAGGATGAGCTTCTCCACGCGCGAGTATTTCGGCGCGTTCAACGCGGTCGGCGTCAGGTCCGACGGCACAGCCTTCGGCGCATCCGATCAGCGCCGCTACGGCAGCATAGGCGTCTCCGAGGAGAACGACGGCTGATATTTTATCCCCAGCTGTACCGGCCGGGAGCGAAAGCTCCCGGCTTTTGCGTTGCCGGGAAGCGCGCAGAGCGCCGGATGAGGTGGGTGCACGGGCAGTTCTCGGATGAGAGGCGAAAGCTTGATTTCGTGAGGTTCCGCTCCTTCCCCTATGAGGGGAAGGCGGCGCGAAGCGCCGGATGGGGCGGACGCGTGGGTTTTATCGGTTTGACAGGGAAGTGCGTATTCTTTCAACCACCTCTTCCACCGCCGCCTTGCGTCGGCGGTCCCCCTCATTCACCTCTTCCACCGCCGCCTTGCGTCGGCGGTCCCCCTCATTCACCTCATCCACCACCGCCTTGCGTCGGCGGTCCCCCTTCCCCTCATAGGGGAAGGAGCATAAGTTCGTCCATACCCCACCAAGGGGAAGGAGCATGAGCTGGTCCCTTCCCCGCCAAGGGGAAGGCGGCGTGAGTTCGTCCATTCCCTACCAAGGGGAAGGAGCGGAAACGGCCTTCTCATCCGCCGCAGGCGGGCCCGGCAACGCCGCGGGGCGCTGCCTTTTTATATAGAAAGAACGCGCGGGAGCCCTTCTCCCGCGCGTCTGTCGATTCCGTCAATGCCTCAAAAGGCAATACTTACCCGATTTTTTGTGCAATTCCCGCCACCCAGTTGGTGATGAACGGCACCTCGACGGGCTGACCGCGCATGCTCTTGACGGCGCAGGTGATCTCCACCGCGGCGAGTGCGAACCAGATGATGAGCATTACGCCCACGAACAGCACCGTGCAGATCACGTAGAACGCACCGGAGGCGTGGGACGCGGCGCGGATTATGAGCCACAGTATGAGCGGTATCGCAGTAAGCGCGGCAGTAACGAGCGCCGTAAGCCCCGTGTGAATGCATGCGACCCTTGCCTTTGAATTGCGTTCAAGCAGGAACAGCAGCAGCGGCAGCAGCGGGAAAACGAGCGCGCACCAACCCGAGAACGCGCACAGAAAGTGCAGGACGGCGGCAAAACCGCCCCCGGTCAGGAATGAGAACAGAGTGCATTTTTCGTCTTCCATAGGCTGCCTCCTATTATCGGGTATTTTTTATTTTAACATATACTGCGCCGCGGCGCAAGCCCTATACCTCTATCAAAGTATACTGAATGCCGCTGAAGTTCAAAAACCTTTCGATATCGGCGGTATTTATGACGTAGGACTCGGTGTTTTCGTTGGGATGCACGCAGATGCGCTCCCGCGACATAAGGTCGCGGTCTATCGCAACGCGGAGCCTGCCCGCCCGGCAGGCCTCTTTGGCGCAGGGGTTCGCAAGGCCCATCACCGAAACGGACCCGCCCCTGAGCCCGAGCACGGACTCAAGCTGGGCTTCCGTGGCAAAGCTGAGCCTTGTGGAGCCGAGCCTGCGGCTGACCTCGCTCGTACGGTAGGGCTTGTCGGGGCACATGAGCAAAAGGTAAAACGCCGTGCCGTGCTTGTTTGCAAGCAGCAGGTTTTTGCAGTGCTCCGCGCCGTGCTCCGCCCCTATGCCCCGGCACAGCTCCATGGTGGAGGCGGGCGCGTGCGTGAGCCTTATATAGCTTATGCCGGCAGCCTCCAGCGCGTGCGCGGCGGCGGCTTCGGTCGGCGTCATATCAAGAGCGGTATCCATAGGCCCCTCCCATGGGTGAAGTATCGGCGGAGATCCTCCGCTTTGAGGCGATTATACCACAGTTTTTTGTGCCTGCAAATATAAAAAAGGTTGCAATCCGAACTCCGTTGCGGTATTATGCTGATTGTGAGGACGTTCGTTTAAGGAGGCTTTGATGGAGGATTTGCTTGAACGCGTTTCATCCGCGCTGACCGGGAGCTATTGGCTTGCCCCCGTTTTTGCCGTACTCGGCGGGGTTTTGACCTCGCTCATGCCCTGCTCGCTCTCGACCGTGCCGCTCGTCATCGGCTGCGTAGGCGGCGGCGAGGCAAAGGGAAAACGCGCGTTCGGGCTGTCGCTGCTGTTTGCGCTGGGCTCGTCCATCACGTTTATAACGCTGGGCGTAATAGCCTCTGCGGCGGGTCTGCTTTTGGAAAAGGCCGAGGTGTGGATGCACCTTGCGCTTGCCGTGCTGCTGGTGCTGATGGCCCTGCAGATGTGGGAGGTCATCAACATAATCCCCTCCGGCAATATGTACGCGGGGCGCATGAAGGGCGCCTGGGGCGCGTTTATAGCCGGGCTGCTTGCGGGCATATTCAGCGCACACTGCGCAGCGCCCGTCATTGTGGCGCTGCTTGCCGTGGTCATCGACCGCGGGCAGGTGTTCTTTGGGATAGTGCTGCTGCTCTGCTTCTCGGTGGGGCACGCGATACTTTCGGTGGCGGCGGGGACGAGCGTGGGCCTCGTGCAGAAGATAACCTCCGACCCGAGGTATGAAAAGGCGGGCCGCGTCATACGGATAGTGCTCGGCGTGATAATAATGCTCGTCGCCGTCTGGCTGATATGGGAGGCGATAAGCGAGGGCCTTTTGGGGCATGAGCACGCCGCGATAATAACAAAAGGAGCTGTAAAATGGCTATAATCCGAATAATGGACATGAAGCAGCGCAGGCGCAAAAAGCAGCGCCCCCTGCTTGAAAACGCGGTCGCGGGCGCAAGGATAAAGGTGCTTGCGACGGGCTGCTCGCATTGCAGCGCGATGAGGGAGAACGTGCGCGAGGCAGTGCGCGAGCTGGGTCTGGAGGCGGAGCTTGAATGCATTTCGGAGCTTGAGCGCATCGCCGGCATGGGCGTTTGCGCCACGCCGTCGCTCGTCGTGGACGGGCGGCTGGTGTCCTCAGGCAGGGTTTTGAGCGTGGACGATATAAAGGCCGCCATCCGCGAGATAATGGCGGAGACCGACAGTGCGGAGGCCGACGCTTATTCGGACGGCGCGCGCGAGGACTGAACCGGGGCGTTACGCCCTTCCGACAATACTGATAAGAAAGGGTCGATCGTATGAAATGCGCATACTGCGGTAAGAACAACAAAGAAGGCGCTCTCATTTGCAAGCGCTGCGGCATGGGCCTGCCGGTAAAGCCCCCGGAGCCCGAAGGCCGCGACCCGTTTGACGGCAGGTTCTCGGACCCTGTCGAGGACGCTCCCGAGCCCGCCCCCGTCGATGGCGGGGAGCTCTCCGAAAAGCACGGCAGGTTCAGGAAATGGCTCGTTGCGGCGTGCGCGGCGGTGCTGGCGGTGATAGTCGCGATACTGCTTATCTCGCTGGCCGACGGAGGAAACGTGATACGCGCCTCGTCCGCGCCCTACACGGTGGGCACGGACGCGGTGATAAAGAGCGGCGAGTTCATACGTCCCTCCAAGGATATGCTCGTCTCCGCAAAGACCGATATCGACGGCAACCGCGTGGGCATACTGACCTCGGCGGGCGAGCTGTTCTTTGTGCCTTCCGGCGGGGACAAGCCCATTGCAAGGAACGTGGTGAGCTTCTCCGTTTCCGCCGACGGCAAATACATGACCTATCTTGACGAAAACGGCCTGCTGTGGAGCTATAACAGCTCCAAGTCCGACGACGCTCCCACCTGCATCTGCAACGAGCCCGTGAAGGAGGGCTACGTCAGCTCCCCCGACGGCAAGAGCGTGCTTTACCGCAAGTTCGACGACCTGACCCTGTACCTGTGGAGCGGCGGCAGGTCCGCTGCCGTGGGCGAGGAGGGCATGTCGCCGATAGCCGTTTCGGACGGCGGAAGGCATATCTACTGCTATTCCGACAGCGAAAACGCGCTGTACTACATTGCAAGGCGCGGCAAGGCGACGTTCCTTTGCGGGAGCGTCACGGGAGATATTTATCTGAACAGCGCGCACACCCAGGCGGTGTTCTGCTCGCAGACGGACGACGGCGTGCTTGCTACCAAGATAAGCGTTTCCGGCTCGGAGCCCGTCGAGATACTGAGCGGCCCCTACCCCGTCGTTCCCGTGCTGACCGTATCGTCTATCACCATGCGCGATATTTCGGGCAGCTTCAGCGTGACCACCTGCCCCCTGCGCTCGTTCGACAACGTGTTCTTCTGCGGCGGCTGCCTGCTGCGTTACGGTCTTAAAACGGGCGTTGCGGTGCTTGAGCCCGGAGAGTGCTCCGGAGCGGTCGCAAACGAGTCCTACTCCACCGTTTACTACGTTGTGGACGGGCAGCTTTCAAAGCGCCCCGTCGCCGGCGCCTCAAACCCCGAAAGGACGGCAAAGGGCGTTGCGTCGTTCAGGATATCCGGCAACGGCAGCATTATATGGTTCCTTGACGAGCAGGACGGCCTGCATTGTCTGAAGGGGCTGACCGACGAGAAGATAGCGCTGAACGTTTCGGATTACGTCATCACCCCCAACGGGCGTGACGCGCTGTTTATAAGCAAGGGCCGACTCTGCTGCAACAAGAACGGCTCGGCAAAAAGGACGTACATTTATGATAACGTCTACGCGCTGGAGCTTGCGTCGGACTCCAAGGGCCTGTATTACAGCACCTTGACCGACGGCTGGGTAAAGCTCTCCGCCGGCGGCAGAAGGTCGGATACGAGCTTTTGAAAATGAATGAAGCCTGATGCTTTTCAGGCCCGGCCGCAAAGCCCCGTGCTCATCAAGCGAGCAGGAAAAAGCCCCCTTGACCGAAAGGCCAAGGGGGCTTTTGGTGGTCTGTACTGGACTCGAACCAGTGGCCCCCGCGATGTGAACACGGTGCTCCACCAACTGAGCTAACAGACCGTTGTTGACTTTTCTTCGTCTGGTTCGATTGGCGAACCCCTTGGGAGCCTTGCTCCCAAGGCGCTCGGCTACGCCTCGCGCTCCCGCGATGTGAACACGGTGCTCCACCAACTGAGCTAACAGACCAAAACGCAAAGACATCTCTCTCTGCAACATATCTATTATACACCCGAACGCGGCGGAATGCAAGCCCTAATTTGGGCATTCGCAAAAAACTTTTAGAGTGGAAGCGTTTTTGAGCAGATGAAAGCCGGGGCGCGCGAGGCGCCCCGGCTTAAAGGTCGATCAGTTATCTTACTGAACGTTCATGCTCTGGCGCATGATGATGGTTGCGTCAACAGAGTTGACGATGCCGTCGCCGTTGACGTCAGCCGCGAGGAGCTGGTTGGCGGTGAGGTTGCTCAGGTTCATGGAATAGCGCAGCACGAGCAGCGCGACGACGCTGGTGACGTTGCCGTAGCCGTCCAGGTCGCCGGGAGTGTAGGCGCGGTTGTCAACAACGTTGTCAACATAACCGCAGTCATCGCCGCTGTGCACGCTGGTGTCCTTGGTGTAGCGCCACTGGAAGGTGTAGGTGCCGGTGGACGGAGCGGTGTAGGTGATGGTGGTCCAGCTGGTGGTGCCGCTGATGAGGCTGCCCTGCTGGGAGTTGTTTACGTAGAAGCCGAGCTTATCGTAGTTGCTCTCGGAGCTGACCTTCCAATCGAAGGCGATGGACTCGCCCGCCTGCATCTGCAGCACGAGCTGCAGGGTGGAGGTGGAGCTGTTGACGCCGCCGTTGCCGGACTTGGCCGCGGCCCTGCCGTCAACAAGAGCAACGGACCAGGGATAGTTGGCGGTCGCGCTGGTGAAGCTCAGATCGCCGCCCGTGGCGTTTGCTGCCTCGTTAAGGTCGGGGAAGTGCAGAACGTTGACGGAGCAATAAGCCCTGCCCATGTTGACGCCGTCGGCAACGACGTCGCAGTAGATGCGGGTGCTGCCGTCGGCAACGCCGGTGATGTTGACCTTGCGGTTATTGCCGCTGACGGTGGCAATGGCGGGATTCTCGGAAGCCCAGGTCAGCTCATAATTGTTGGCGTTGTCGGGGATGCGGTTGAAGTTAACGCTTACGGTAGCGGTACGGTAAACGTCAACGGCGGTCTCGGAGAGGGAGTAGCTTTCCAGCGCGACGGGCTCCATGCTACCGCCGAAGAGCTGCCAATCGCAGTTGACGTTCTGGTGGGCGTCGGGATTGGTGGGGAAGGGATCGTCGGGGCTCATTACGATGGCCCAGGCGTCGCCGTAGGGATCGGGCTCGCCGTGGGCGGCGATCATGGTGTCGAACGCCTCTGCAACGGTGGCGTTGTTGTTCTTCATCTCGTTCCAGAAGGTCGCCTCATACTCGTAATCGCCGGCAAAGGTGACGGACTGGGAGTAGCCGTAAACACAGCCTGCGCCCGCCTCAAGCAGAGCGTAACCGGTGGTGCCGCGGCCGGAGAGCTTCATACCTTCGCAGATAGCCATCCAAACGAGGGTGTTGGGCAGCGGAGCGGTGATATGGTTAAGGATGTAGCGGCCGTCGATGTAAGCGGCGGAACCGGAGGATACCGCCCAACCGTTGGAGTAGTCTTCGGAGGTGATGCCCGCGTTGGTGGTGAGGCAGAGGTAGGAGGAGGTGCCGCTTGCGGTACCGTGGGAGTCGTAGATGACGACGCCGCTGTCGGGGTATGCCGCTGCGATGGCGGGGCCGGTAGCTGCGGAGGCGGCAAGCTCGGTCACTTCGCCGCCGGTGGCCTCGCCGATGGAGGCGGCTTCCCGCCTGTACTGGTCGGTAAAGGTGCTCTGTATGCCGTAGTACGGGCCGACGAGCAGTACGTTCATGCTGGAGGGGCCGTTCTTGGCGGCGGCGACCTTGGTAGCGGCCTCGGAAACGGTGTTCAGCAGAGCGTCGTCCATGACGGAGACGTGGTCTACGTTGCGGGCGACATAGTCGTACGCGCACCACATGCCGTCAACGGTGAAGAAGAAGCTCTTGGAGGAAAGGTCGCAGATGCTGCCCTTATCAACGCGGGGGTTGTTGAGGGCGGCCTGATAAACGGCCATTACGACCTCCGTCTTGCCGGCGCGGGAGGCGATGGCCTGAGCCTCAACGGGCTCGAGCTCCGCCCAAACGTCGTCAAGAAGCTGAAGCTTTGCCTTCTCGGCAGCGGCGGCGGAAGCGCCCTGTGCGAGAGCGGCGGCGGGGACTATGGCAAGCACCATCAGTACGGACAGCACTATGCCGAGGAAACGCTTAATACTCATAGTTTGAACTTCCTTTCATAGAGTTTGGTTTTATTTTATCATATCCGAAGGCCGTTGTCATTATTTTTTTGGGGGTTTTATATAAAATTTAACGGCAAATGAGCAAAGAACGGCGCTGCATCGGGAATCGAACGCTGCTTGCCCGCAGACACGCCGTACAGCAGGAGCCTGTGAAAGGCCGGAATGAGGTGGGCGCATGGGCAATTGTCTGACGAGATACGAAAGCTTGATTTCGCGCGGCACCGCTCCTTCCCCTATGAGGGGAAGGTGGCGCGAAGCGCCGGATGAGGTGGACGCATGGGCTTTATCAGATGCAAAGGGAAGAACGAATATTTTTCAACCACCTCTTTCACCACCGCCTTAGGGCGGCGGTCCCCCTTCCCCTCACAGGGGAAGGAGCAAGAGTTCATCCATTCCCCGCCAAGGGGAAGGTGGCGCGAAGCGCCGGATGAGGTGGGTACGTGGATGCCGTCAGATGGAAAGTGAAGGATACGCTCTTTATACAACCTCTTCCATCACCGCCCTGCGTCGGCGGCCTCCCTCTGTGAGGGAAGGGTACGTGAACCTGCCCCTTCCCCTGTGAGGGGAAGGTGGCGCGAAGCGCCGGATGAGGTG